>Ga0075154_10002099_pt1 | contig 13290 bp, 17 predicted proteins | sample JI71714BDNA_FD_70965 | JGI IMG/M metagenome (GOLD analysis project Ga0075154, IMG submission 70965) | Wastewater effluent complex algal communities from Wisconsin, to seasonally profile nutrient transformation and Carbon sequestration -... | ecosystem: Engineered > WWTP > Effluent > Algae... | reverse complement strand
AAAGAGGCTGTTTTTTTCTGACAAGCCCCCAACAATAGGGCGAGAACGAAGAAGTATATATAGTAGCGTTTCATCCCTTTCCAAGATTATGTTATAAAAATCGCCGCAAAGATAAAGATTATTATCTACTGTTGGGCATAAAATTGAGCAACTAAACCAAAAAAAATAATTGAATAAACGTTAAAAAAATGTTAAATTGGGGTAAAATAGCAAAAAAATGACTTTTTTTTATAAAATTTTTAGATATTTGCAAAAAAAACCTACTTTTGTGTCGTTTTTGCTCAACTGCTCTATGAATGGGCAGATTTTAAGGGCGAAAATATCCAGATTATCTGCAAAGCAAGACGCAATTCTTACTTTGAATTGTTTTTTCATAATGAGAAAGTTTTTGTTCATTAGTCCAACCGCATCGGGAGATGTCGTTGGATTTTTTTATGAAAAAAAATTAAGCAATAAGCATAAAATAAAAAAAACCAACCCGAATAATCAGGTTGGTTTTTTGTCGGTGGCCCCGCTTGGACTCGAACCAAGGACCAGCGGGTTATGAGTCCGCTGCTCTAACCGACTGAGCTACAAGGCCGTTTTGTTGAGCTTTTAACTAATTGCGGTGCAAAGATAAGGCGACTTTTCTCATTGTGCAAATTTTTTTTATCAAAAATAGCCGAAAATTGAAAAAAAAGTTGTTTTTTTGCAAAAAAAATTAAAAATGTCATAAAAAATGGCAAAAAACGCGTAAATTTTTAACAAAAAAATGCAGATAAAAAACATCATTTTTGATTTAGGGGCTGTCTTATTCAATTTAGATTTTGGGCGAACAGAAGCTGCTTTTGCGGCTTTATCGGGTATTCCAGCCAAAGACGACAAATTTTACAAACAATTGATACAGGAAAAAACCCTAGAAAGGTTTGAAACGGGGCAAGTGAGCGAGGACGAATTTATCCAAAAAATGCAGCAAATTTGCCCTTTCCCCATAGCTGCTGAGCAAATTTTGGTAGCTTGGTCGGCTATGTTATTGGGTTTTCCCGCTGAACGGTTGGCATTATTAGAAAAAATAAAATCCAAAGGCTATAGGATTTTTTTGTTGAGTAATATAAATGTTGTACATTTGCGCGATTTTTATTCCATTATGAAAAGCCAGCACCACCTCGACGCAGCTGATTTTGATGCTATATTTGAGCGCGTATTTTACTCTCATCTTATCGGCAAGCGCAAACCAGATGTAGAAACTTATCAATGGGTGCTACAAGAGGCCAACATTTTGGCATCAGAAACCGTTTTTATAGACGACAATGCCCACAATATCGAAGGCGCGCAAGCGGCGGGTTTGGCTGCGTTTAGACATCCAGCCAACGGCGATTTGCAAAAAACTTTAGAAATTTTAACAATTTTATAATTTTTTTGCGAAAAAAACGTTCTTTTGGTAAAGTTGGCACGCTTTTTTCTAACTCGCTAATTCTCAAGGGCTAAGCCCATTCAACTCTTTACACAATTATTCAGCTTCAAATGCTTATATGATGAAAAAAATAACTTTAACCACCGCTTTTGCTTGTTTGCTGGCAGCAGGGGCTTGGGCGCAAGACCCAGTTATACACGAGCCGCTATTCCCAGGTTGTGGTACGGGCAACTCCAACGAAGTTTTGGACTGTTCTGAGATGAAATGTATGCAGTTTATTTTTAGCAATCTAAAACATCCCGATGCAGCCGTACAAGCCAAAGTAACGGGTGCTGTAGAAGTAAGTTTCAAAATCGATACTGATGGTACAGTCAAAGATGCTAAAATCACCAAAGGGCTAGGGCACGGTTGCGATGAAGAAGTACTTCGCCTGATTGGTATGATGCCCAAATGGGTAGCGGGTACAGAAAATGGTGTAGCCAAAGAAATGGAAACATTTTTGGAGATAAAATTCAAATAATTAGCACAAATCACAAAGGTTTCTTTTAACCTTTGTGGTTTTTTTATGCCAAAAATTACAGTTGTTGGAAAAAAATCTACATTTAAAGATTTTTTTAGCCAAAAAATTTGGTAAAGCCAATTTAGTGCGCTACTTTTGTACTATTGTTTAAACCTTATCAAATCACATTTTAAATCCAAAAAAAGATGAACGAAGTGCAAGTTTACACAGCCAAACGCGGCGACACTTTTTGGGGCATAGCAGAGTATTTTTACGGTGATGGTAGCAAATATCCAATCATTCAAGAATACAACAACAATTATAACTTACGCGCTGGCGATACGATTTATATTCCACCTCTACAGCAACAACGCCAACAACAAGCACCGCGCAATAACGCACCCCGCCGACAATTCAACGCCAACGACCAACGCGTGCAAATTATGCTCAACGCACTCGGCTATAACACCAAAGGTATGGACGGGATTATTGGCCAAAATACCCAAAACGCAATTTATCAATTTCAAGCCGACTACGGAATTTACCAATCAGGACAGGCTGACCAAGACACAGTCAATACACTCTGGGAAGCGTTCAAAGAAAATCCGATTTACACCAGCGGCACTATTTTCCAACTGATGCTTCACTATGCGGGGTTTAGCCCTGGTACTATAGATGGTGTGGTGGGGAGAAATACCAAAAACGCTTTGCGCCAATTTCAAGCCTATGTAGGTTTGTACCAATCGGGCGAATTTGATGACGACAGCATTTATAACCTAAAATTGTACTTGTACAATTCTGCGGGCTAATTTTTTTTATCTATTTTATCAACACAAAAATAATTTTTTTATGAGCAGACGCTTCGATGCCAACGACCAACGCGTGCAAATTATGCTTAACGCACTTGGCTACAACACCAAAGGTATGGACGGGATTATCGGCCCCAACACCGAAAACGCAATTTACGAATTTCAAGCAGATTACGAACTAGACGAAACGGGCGAAGCCGACCAAGAAACGGTTGATGCACTTTGGGATGCGTTCAAAGAGAATGAAATCAACGCAAGCGGCACTATTTTACAACTAATGTTGCACTATGCGGGCTTCAACCCTGGCACTATTGATGGCATAATTGGTAGAAATACCACCAATGCTTTGTTGCAATTTCAATCTTATGCGGGCTTGTACCAATCGGGCGAATTTGACGATGACAGCATTTATAATCTAAAATTGAACCTTTACGGCGCTTGCTAGGCTAAGCCTCAAAACAAAAAAATAAAATCAATGAAAACATTTTTTATCGGACTTCTCACTTTCTTAATGTGTTGGGTTATGCCCGCGCATAGTTTCGCTAATCTCGAAACGTTGCCTATTGAACCAACTAGCCAACTGAATATCAGTTCTGCCAACCCCGTGCAACCCACGCACAGCAAAAAAGCCATTCGCCAACAACTCAAAGCGCAGAAAAAAGCACTTCGCCAACAATCTAGCCAACCACAGGACGCTACGTTGATATTGGCGGTAATTTTTGCTATTCTTATCCCTTGTGTGGGTGTGTTAATCCACCAAGGAAGTTTAACTATAGACTTTTGGATTACGCTATTGTTGATGTTCCTATTTTGGTTGCCTGGTATTATCTACGCGCTTTATGTTATTCTTGCAAAAGGTTAATTATCTATAATTAGCTCTAATTTATAAAACCTGCATCTTCAACGGTGTGGGTTTTTTTTATCTATTTTTTCAAACTTTTTTCTATAAAAAAAGCCCTTTCTGGGTAGAAAGAGCTAGTTGTTGTATTTTAATTTTCTGATTAAATATCCAATTCCAAATAACAAGGGCAATGGTCAGAATGTATAGCGTCGTTTAATAAATCCGAAGCTATGATTTTCTCTTTAAGCGGTTCTGTAACCGTTTGATAATCAATACGCCAACCTTTGTTGGTAGCGCGGGAATTAGTGCGAACATTCCACCAACTGTATTTTTGCAATTGGGGATTAGCGGTTCTAAAACTATCCACAAAACCGCCCTCACTCAACCATTTGGACAACCAAGCGCGCTCTTCGGGCAAAAAACCTGTAGTTTTGGCGTTATTTTTGGGGTCGTGAATATCCATATTGGCGTGAGCTATGTTGAAATCGCCCTGCAATAAGATATTAGGTCTAGTTTTTTTCACCTCCATAATATAGGGGAAAATTGCATCCAAAAACTCATATTTAGCCCCTTGGCGCACCTCACCAGAAGTGCCAGAGGGGAAGTAGCAATTAAATACGGTCAAATCGCCAAAGTCGGCGCGAATAACCCGCCCTTCAGCGTCAAAAAAATCATTGCCAAAGCCATTTTGTACAAAATCGGGCTTTTGTTTGCTGAAAATAGCCACCCCACTGTAGCCTTTTTTGCTCGTAGCCGAAAACCAATAATCGTGATAACCCAAAGCTGTGAGCGCGGAAATATCCACTTGCGATTTTTCGGCTTTAGTCTCCTGGATACCGATAATATCATAGCCGCCAGCAGCTACCCAATCTATAAAACCTTTGCCTATAGCGGCGCGAATCCCGTTGAGGTTGTAAGAAACAATTTTAAGCATATTATAAATTTTAACTATTGTAAAAAAACAGGCGCAAAATTAGCTTTTTTTTGCGATTTTGTAGGATTATTATACGAAAAAGCACGAAATTTGTTACTCCAATCCGACATTAATAAACAATATAATTTACCAAAACCAAACCAAATTTTATGATGTACAAGACAAAATTTTATGCGCTTTTATTCTCCATTCTAAGCAACTCCTTGCTAATCGCCCAACAGGTTACAGACCCCAATTTAGCGCAAGAAATTCGTAGAAACTGCCCTGACTGTATCGATGCCAACCAAAAATTGACCAGCAAAGCCAAGACTTTGGACGCACTAATTATAGACGCTCACGTCGATAAGTGGGAAGGGTTTGATTTTCCAAGGTTAAAAACGTTCATACACAACAACCAAGAGGCTAACAGTTTGCCCGAAAATTTACCCGATGGGTTATCGGTGTTGGATTGTGGTTTTAATAAAAATTTGCAAAAATTGCCCAAATTACCCAGCAAGTTGCAAGTTTTATACTGTAGCGAGAACCAACTTAGAGAATTGCCCACTTTGCCCCCAAATTTGAGCATATTAGATTGTAGCAATAACCAACTCAAGTCTTTGCCCAGCTTACCGAATAACCTTGAAGAGCTAAGAGCACGCAGCAACCAGATTGAAAATATATCAACTTTGAGCAGCAAATTGCGAGAAGTTGACTTGAGCTACAATCAGTTGAAAACCTTGCCCAATTTGCCCAGCAAGTTGCAAAACTTGGCCATTGAAAGCAATCTTTTAACCAATTTGCCCACTTTACCCAGCTCGTTGGTGGGTTTAGCCTGCAAAAATAACCCTTTAACCCAATTGCCCACTTTACCCAGCAAGTTGCTCTCTTTAGACTGCAGCCAAACCCAGTTGAAAAAATTGCCCGCTGCGTTGCCCCAAACTCTGATTAGTTTAGCTTGCCACCATAACCAACTGCAAGAAATGCCCACTTTGCCCGATGCACTACAAATTTTGGATATTAGCCACAATCAGCTTAAAACGGTAACCAACCTGCCCTCACAATTACAAGAATTAAACTGCTCGCATAACCAAATCAGCACTTTACCCGATTTGCTACCCCAAAACTTGGTAATTTTAACCTGTAAAAATAATAAAATCGTTCAAATTGCCCAACTTCCCGCCTCTTTGGGGGTTTTGGATTGTCAAAAAAATCTAATGAATAAATTACCCAATCTACCCAACAGGTTAAACACGCTATACACTGACAAAGACAAGATACGCTGCCTACCCAACTTACCCAGCAGCCTTTGGCAGGGCGAGTATAACTCCAGCATTTGCAAATAAGCCCAGCCCCAAGCCAACGCGCGGGGCATTTTTTTTGTTGGAATGATAAAATAAATGCTAACTTTGCGCCCCATTTTATTTATTGGATATTATATCGCAAATTTTTATTTTTACTGTGGCAGCTCTCAAAGATTTACTGTTCAAATATACCACCGATGCTAGCCGTTTTTTGGTAGTAGATAGCTTATTAATACATTATCGCGACGAGGGCGAGGGCGAACCTTTGCTGTTGTTGCACGGGACTTTTTCCTCTTTACACACGTTCAACGAATGGAATAAACATTTGAAGAAACATTATCGCGTCATTCGTTTAGACTTAATGGGTTTTGGATTGACGGGTGCGAATGAAACAGGCGACTATTCGGCTAATAACCATTGTAGAGTTCTGAAACGATTCCTGCAAATCCTCAAAATAGAACGCTGCCACGTGGCGGGCAACTCATTGGGGGGCTTATTGGCTTGGGAATTTACCGTTAGAAATCCCCAAATGGTGGATAAATTGGTGCTCATCGATGCAGCGGGATTTATGGAGGAGGAAAATTTACCCTTACCTTTCCGTTTGGCTCGTGCGCCTTTGGCTGGTCGGGTGATAAAATACGTGGTCAGGAAAGAACTCTTAAAACAGTTTGTCAAACAGGTTTATTTCAACCAAGAAAAAGTTACCGAACAGTTGATAAACCGCTACTACGACCTTTTTACCCGCGATGGCAACACCGATGCTTTTCTCAATTTGGCTAATCAACCCTATAACGACAGTTCGGAAAATCTCAAAACGATACAAAACCCCACCCTAATTATGTGGGGGCGCGAAGATGTGTGGATTCCCGTGCACAATGCCCGCCGTTTTCATCAGTTGATAAAAAATTCTATCCTCAAAATTTACCCTGAAGTTGGCCACGTGCCAATGGAAGAAATTCCCGAAGAAACGGCTTTGGATTTGATAGAATTTTTGGAGAGTTAGGATATTATTTGATTATTCTACAACTAAAATACTGTTATGTTAGCAAAAAACTTATCTTTTGGCTTTCTACTTATCATTAGCCAACCTATTTTCGCCCAAAACGATAACATTCTCGACAGCGTAGTCATACCTATAGAAGTAGAAGCCGAAAGAATACAAAAACCTTTATTTTCGGACAGCGCGCTAACATTTTCCCTATCTATTGGAAAAAAAAATGAGGTTATCAGCCTCAATAACGCCCCAAATCACATCAGCGAAAAAGTGGGGCGGCAAGTTTTTGCCAAATTGGCAGGTGTGTTGGTTTATGATATGGACGGTTCGGGTAACCAAATCAATATCGCCACGAGAGGATTAGACCCACATCGCAGTTGGGAGTACAATATGCGTTTTAATAACATAATGACCAACTCCGATATTTACGGATATCCAGCCAGCCACTTTAGCCCACCTTTGGAAGCCATAGATAGGATTGAAATCATACGTGGTGCAGCATCCATAGCTTATGGGGCACAATTTGGCGGCACAGTTAATTTTATCAGCAAACCAGCAAGTCCCAAAAAATTGGCTTTTGAATTGATACAAACAGTTGGCTCTTATGGGTTATTATCCTCTTATTTATCCGCGAGTGGCACTATAGGCAAATGGACATACAGCGGTTATTTTCAACGCCGCCAATCTGACGGATACAGGCAAAACGCTCAATCCAAATCGGGTAATGAGATGATTTCTGCAAGTTATCAACCACACGAAAAGGTGAAAATAATCGCCGAAATTGCCCGAAGTAGTTATTTACACCAAAATCCAGGCCCTTTGACGGATTCGATGTTCTACCAAAATCCAAGACAATCCACCAGACAGCGCAACTATTTCAACCCCAACATTTATCTAAGTTCTCTTTCTTTAGCTTATCAAATCAGCCCAAAACAGCAACTCACTTGGCGCAATAATGCACTTATTGGCACTCGCAGCAGCGTACAATTTATAGCTTGGGCGAATGTAGCCGATGCAATCAACAACAATACGCTACAAAGAGCCCCCCGCCAAGTGGATATAGACCGTTTTAATAGCTGGCAATCTGATTTGAGGTATAATTATAATTATTCTCTTTGGGGGCAAGAGCTACGAATAGATGCGGGTTTGGTTTATACCCACAATCGGCTGCATAGGCGGCAACTTGGGCAAGGCAGCAGAGGTGAGGATTTTGACATAACTGTAGTCAATGATTCTTTTGGTAGAAATATCGTACTCCAATCCCAAAATATCGCCCTTTTTGTAGAAAAAACCATATTCTTAGCCCAAAAATGGCAAGCTAGCGCAGGCATTCGCGCCGAAAAAGGCTACAGCGGGCTGTCGGGAACTTTATCTTATCTGGATAATCCACAAACGCAAAAAAACATTAATCGGTTATTCGCTATCAGCAGTTTTATGCTACAATACAAACCCAATTCCAACCAGAGCATATACGCCAATTTCGCACAAGCCTACCGCCCCGTTACGCTAGCAGAGATGACAGCAGCCAATAGCCTGGAAAGAGTGGCAGCCGATATAAATGATAGTCGCGGGTTTAACGCAGAATTGGGTTATAGGGGCAAAATCAAGAAAAAATTTAGCTACGATATAACCCTTTATGTACTCCAATACAACGATAAAATTGGCAATCAACAGCTTACAGACCCCAACGGGCAAAGCTATGTATTGCGGACAAACATAGGCGATAGTCGCACTTTGGGGGTTGAAAGTTTGGTAGAATATGTGCTTATCAACCGCAACGGCAGCAGTTTTGCTATTTTTTCTGCCAATTCTATCGCTGAAGGGCGATATTTATCGGGTAGCATACGCGAAGGCAATACCAATATAGACCTAAAAGGTAAAAGGGTGGAAACTTGCCCCCGATTTATCAGCCGCACGGGTGCTACACTTAGTTATAAGACCTATTCATTGTCTGCACAATATAGTTTTGTAAGTGAAAGTTTTTCCGACCCAATCAATACGGAAATACCCAGCAGTAACGGCGGCAAAGGGATTGTTCCGAGCTATCAAATTTGGGACGCGCATTTTTCTTGCATTCCTTTGTCTCGGCTTCGTTTGCAATTTTCCGCCAATAACCTACTCAACAAAAACTATTTTACCAAACGCCCCAGCACCTACCCAGGGCAAGGAATTTGGAGTTCTGACGGGCGTTCATTTGTGTTGTCTGTGTTTATCAACTTGTAAATTAAGCAAATAATTACCAAAAAATAAATTTTTTTGCCCAAAAAGTTTGCATAATCAAAAAAAGGCGTAACTTTGCCCCCGCTTTTATAAAAAGAATTTTTTTATTATAAAAAACGCCACAATATGCCAAAGCTCAAAACGCATTCCAGCGCGAAAAAACGTTTTAAAGTTACAGGTTCAGGCAAAATCAAATGCAGCCACGCGGGCAAAAGACACATTTTGACCAAAAAATCAAAAAGCCGCAAATTGCGTTTGACCAACCCATCACTTGTACACGAAGTAGAAGTCGCACGCGTAAAAAGATTGCTCGCCATCGGCGGATAGTCTCCCACGCAAAGGATTACAAAACCTTCATTTTTGTAGCAAGCCGCCCTCTGTGGAAAAGTAGCGGGTAAAATCTTCTCACCCGTCTCCCCAAGGTTGCTTTATGTCTTTTTTTTATCAAAAATTTTTAAAATTTAACAACAAATGCCACGTTCGGTAAATCACGTCGCTTCAAGAAGAAGAAGAAAGAAAGTATTGGCTCAAGCCAAAGGTTATTGGGGCATACGCAAAAACGTATGGACAGTAGCCAAAAACGCCGTTGAAAAAGGTTTGCAATATGCCTACAGCGGTCGTAAACAGAAAAAACGCCAATTCCGCGCTTTGTGGATTGCGCGTATCAACGCGGGAGCGCGTCAATTGGGTATATCTTACAGCCGTTTGATGTTCCTTTTGGCTTCCAAAAACATTGAACTTAACCGCAAAGTTTTGGCTGATTTGGCTATGAACGATGTAGAAGCGTTCAAAGCTATCGTTCAAGCTGCTCAAGCATAAAAGAACAATACCTGCTATATCAGCAGCCACAAAAAAACGCAAGGCATTAGTTTGCTTTGCGTTTTTTCATTTTCTGACCGCTAAAAAATAACCTATGTCTGACTTAAACCCTCCACAATCTATTTGGATAGCATTCAATCAAGATAAAATCCACGCTTTGCGCTTGGGCAAGGGGAAAAAACTATTGATTGTTTTTCACGGTTTTGCGGGCAGAGCCGAGCACTTTTTGGAACTCACGCCCAGTTTGGAAGCGTATTTTGATATTATTTTGGTGGATTTGCCCTTTCACGGGCGCAGCGAGTGGTATAAAAACCATTTTCGCCCCGCTGATATTCGCAATTTGGTATTTGAGATATTACAAACAACAGGTTATCAACGATTTAGCTTAATGGCACACAGTATGGGGGGATTTGTAGCGTTCAAAATTTACGAAAAAATGGCAAGTTTGGTAGAAAATATGATTATGTTGGCACCAGGGGGCATTTATCGCGCTTTGCCGTTCAACCCAATTTTATTCAATTCGCCCGTCCGCCGTTTTTTCCGATACGCTATGAGCAGCAATTTAGTGCCCAAAGTGATGCAGATTAGTATGAAAATGAAACTATTACACAAAAGTTTTTACGAATTTATCAACCTACATTTTGCTACAGAAGAACGCCGCAAGCGGATTTTCAACTCTTGGGTTTCGCTCTATTATTTCAATCTCAACCTGAACAAAATAGAAAAGCTTTTGCAACAAAATGATACGTTCTTATGTTTTTTCTACGGTACAAAGGATAAAATTACCCCAGTTCGCTACGCTCAACATTTTGCCAAAAATCTGCCCAATAGCCAAATTATTATGGTGGAGGGAGAAAATCATTTCTTTTTGCGCAAGCCTTTGGCGGAAAAGTTGGCGGAGTGGGCAAACGCTTATTTTAAAGAAAAGCAGTTATAAAATTTATTAGAAATGTCATTTATATTATACGCCAAAACTTTACACTTTATCGCGCTAATCAGTTGGATGGCGGCTATTTTTTACCTGCCCCGTTTATTTATTTACCACAGAGAAGCTTTAGAGCAAGACGAGCCTACAAAGAGCATTTTATCCACATATTTGGCTGATTATCAACGCCGTTTGTATAAAATAATAATGAATCCAGCGATGATGGTTACTTTTGTGGCTGGCTTTGCGATGATTTTTGGCTATGGTTGGGAATGGTTTGCGGCGAATCATTGGCTACACGCCAAGTTGGTTTTGTTGGCTGGTTTGGTGTTTTTCCACCTCAAATGCAAGCAAATTATGCAGCGATTGGCTACGGGGGAAAAAGTTTGGACTTCAACCCGCTTGCGCTTATTTAATGAAATCCCGACCCTATTGATGATGGCTATAGTGTTGCTGGCTGTGTTCAAAAACGGCTTAAATGCAGTTTTGGCTATGTTGGGTTTAATCACAGTAGGCGGATTATTATTTTTAGGGGTTCGTTTTTATAAAAAACTGCGCGCCAAAGAGTCCAAAATTTTATAAATTTATATTCTAATCAATAATGAGAATTTTATTATTAATTCCATATTTTGGTCAATTTCCCAAAGATTATTTTGGATTATTTTTAAAATCAGTATCTTATAATCCGCAATTAGATTTTCTTATTTTATGCGATAATCCCCCGCAAGTAGCTTTGCCCCCAAATGTGCGCGTGGAAAAAATGCAGATGTCCGAGTTTAACGATTTGGCAACGCAGCGTTTGGGTGTGCAAGTTCAGGTCAAATTTGGGTATAAATTATGCGATTTTCGCCCTATGTTTGGGCAAATTTTCGCCGATTGGGCAAAAAATTACGATTTTTGGGGACATTGTGATATGGATTTGATATTGGGCAACATTAGCGCGTTTTTGAACGAGGATATTTTAACCCGATTTGATATTATCTCCTTGCGCAAAGAATGGATTTCTGGCTCTTTTGCTCTGTATAAAAATCGCGAAGCGGTGAATAATTTGTATAAAAAAAGCATACATTGGGAAATAGTGGCTAAAAGCGTTGATTATCAGCGATTTGATGAGTGTGGATTGTTAAAATCAGCCGAAAAAATGGCTTATCGCACGCTCGCTAAAGGCGAAAATATACTCAATCTGGAGTTGGAAACTGAGAGCATAACCTATATCGTCGAGCGGATAAAACAAAGCGCAGAAAGTAGCCATTTTGCTTTTTTCCAACAAACTTTGGTAAAAGAGAGCATACAAAAAGGGAGTATTTTAAAATACGAAAAAGGGCAGGTTTTTATCCATAAAAGCAGCGAAACGCGCCATCCTGAAAATATGCAATTTGCTCATTATCATTTTATTACCGAAAAAAATAACGGCTTTTTTCAATTTCCCAACTGGGGAGAAATTCCCGACACTTTTTATATTGACGAAACGGGATTTTACACAGAGACAGAGTTTAAAAATCATCAAACTATTTATAATCAACGGATTAGAGCGGGCAAGTTGAGATATTGGTTTAAAACCGTTCCGAAAAAAATTTGGTCAAAAATTAGCAAACTGTTCAAAAAATAGATAAAAATATGTCCTTCAAAATTTACACCAAAACAGGCGACAAGGGCGAAACTTCCCTATGGGGCGGCGCGCGCGTACCCAAACATCATATTAGGATAGAAAGTTACGGCACTGTAGATGAACTCAATTCATATTTGGGCATAGTAGCGTCTTTTATGCAAACTGCTGAAAATCAACAGTTTATTTACAATATACAAAGCCGTTTATTCACTATAGGCGCAATTTTGGCAACCCAACCCAACAAAAAAAATCTACAAACGCCCGATTTATACACTGACGACATTAGCGCGTTGGAAACGGCTATAGACCAGATGGAGAGCGAGTTGGAGCCGTTAAAAAACTTTATCCTACCCAGCGGGCATTTGGCAGTATCACATTGCCACGTAGCGCGCTGTATTTGCCGCCGCGCGGAGCGTTTGGTAGTGGGTTTGGAAGAAGCTGAAAATCAGCCCATTGAACCTTTGGTATTGCAATATCTCAACCGACTTTCGGATTATTTGTTTGTATTGGCGAGAAGAATGGCAAAGGATTTGCAAGTAACAGAAATTATCTGGCAAGGGCGCAAATAAATTGAGCTACAGTTATCTAATCAACACCTACAGCTATTAAAAAGGGAGATTTCGGGCGTTACAAATTAGCTGCTTTTGCCGTTTGAATATAGAAAAAATCAAAGCATATGAAAAATATAATCAGTTTTTTACTCCTTTGCTGGGCGATAAATGCTAACTTTGCACAAAAATCATCAGCCAAAGAGTTGGTGAAAGAGGCAGAGGGACAAATCAACCGCAAAGAATACGCAGCAGCCAAACAATCCCTAAGCAATGCTATCAGTGCCAAAGAAAATTTCGCTATCGCGTGGCGATTATTGGGCGTGGTCAATACCCGATTACAAAATTATGAAGAAGCTGCCGCTGCGTACGAAAAATTGTTCAAATTGGACGGCGAATTATCCAAAGCAGCCTATTTT
>Ga0075154_10002096_pt1 | contig 13301 bp, 16 predicted proteins | sample JI71714BDNA_FD_70965 | JGI IMG/M metagenome (GOLD analysis project Ga0075154, IMG submission 70965) | Wastewater effluent complex algal communities from Wisconsin, to seasonally profile nutrient transformation and Carbon sequestration -... | ecosystem: Engineered > WWTP > Effluent > Algae... | reverse complement strand
CCCAACAACCGATGCCGAATCTATGATGTAAGCTTGACGCCCAAACAACCTAAGATTCCCGACTTTAACTGCTCCACTCACTATTTTAGTGTGGAGAACGTTGATACACGACATGGTGACTCGGACTCATATACTTATCAAGAAGAACCCAAGTAAAAAGCCAAAAGCATAACTAATAGTAGAACTTGGGGCCCTTGTAACAGAAACCCCAGATTCGCTTCAGAGCTTACCTAGACTCGACCCCAGCTTTGCTCACTAAATCTAGAACCCAATAAAGAACCCCCGGACGTAAATCCGGGGGTTCTCCACGAATAACCAAGAGGCCCACACCAATTGGATATTCTCCGCACACAGAAGCCAAAAGGAAAAAGCTTCACCCATAGTTATACATTCGAGAATAACTAAGTGATGATAGCCTCCAGCCGAATACTCAACTTTATCGAAGTATTTGAAGCAGTAGACTGGGCGATAAAGCATGATGGACAAGTGGAGTTACCACCTCCAACAAATAATCCATTTGTGGTAATAGCACGAATCCCCAATCCACGTGATGCGACTTATTGGAAGTTGCGCTGGGGATAAGTAATAAAAAGGAAACGCCTCATGAGCATCGAGATACTAGAACAACGCTACGAGGAAGCCCGCCAAGCTTGGATTGATGATTACCAACATTCAGACGCGAGGGTGAAATGACTGACAAGCCATATATTGAACGCACCAATCGAGCGATTAGCCTGGCGGACGTTACACCAGAGGTGCGCGCATGGTTGTTTGACGACGAATGGAACGAGCAGAACGACCGACAAGCACGCCTCCAAGCTGCGATGCTCCACAAACTAACTACATAACTATCGATACCAATTTTATACAAGGAAGAGATTCGTGATTACCGATAACACCAGAGGCCGAGGGCGCCCACCAGGTCCCCCCAACAAGATCACCCAAAAACTTAGGGATTGGTCCGAACAATACCCTGATAGAAATGAAGAAAGTATTCAAGAGGAATGGGTAGAAGTAATAGATTGGCCAGATTACGAAATAAGCAATTTTGGTTTAATTCGCCGAAAAACGGACGGCATAAAAATCAAAGCCGGTGGACTAGTCTCACAATGGCCATGGGGACCAGGTTATACAGGAGTCAGTCTAAATAAAGATGGTAAATATTCTAGTATTTTGGTCCATCGGTTAGTTTGGCAATCCTTCAACAGAAGGCTTAAAGAAAAAGAAGTAATCAACCATATTGATGGAGTAAAGACCAATAATCATTTGAGTAACCTAGAAGCAATTACTCAAAGTCAAAACGTTCTCCATGGTTTTTATGTTTTGGGACGTATTCATGAAATAGAAGGAAGAAAAGGTGAAGAGAATAGCAAAGCTATTCTAAAAGAAGAACAGGTAAGAGAGATTCGACGACTACGTGATTCAAAACTCATGAAGCAAAAAGATGTAGCGAATAAGTTTGGTGTGAGTTGTAGCTGTGTTTCTGATATTGTTCATCGAAGAACTTGGAAACATCTTAGTTAAAATAACAGGAGAAGATTGTGTTTGATGGGACAAAACCGGGGCCAGGAAGACCGCCCGGCTCACAAAATAAAATGACCGCAAAGTTGCGCTCTTGGAGCGAGACCTACGGGGACGCTTGGGTTGATAAAGTTTGGGAAATAGCCACCACAGCCGAAAAGGATTCAGATAAGCTACAAGCCCTGAAGATCCTAGGCTCCAAGTGCTTACCAGACTTAAAGGCTATTGAACTAAGTGGCGAAGTTGAATCCACCTCCACTCAGTATGATCTAACCAAGCTCACCAATGAACAGCTACTGGTGCTCAAGAGTATCGTAAAAAAGGAACCAGGTGAATAACCTACCCATCATATCCAGAGAAGAACTTGAGTTGGCTGTTGAGCGAGAATTATGTAAGCGCAGCCTAAGTTACTTTATCGAAAAGGCTTGGCCTCATATTGATCCAGCCCCTTATGTTTGGAACTGGCATATTGATGCGGTTTCAGCTGGTCTTGAAGCCATCGCCAAAGAACACATCAACCGCCTTTACATCAATATTCCACCAGGACACTTGAAAAGTCTCCAAGTATCGGTTTTCTACAATGCTTGGTTGTGGGGACCATTTGGTCGACCCGACAAGAGTGTTTTATCAACCAGCCACAGTATGAGCTTTAGTAGCCGTGATACTAGACGAACTCGTGAACTAATCATGAGTGAGTGGTTTCAAAAGCTATGGCCGATTACACTCAAGACCGACCAGGACAGCAAGACCGACTTTGGTAACACCAAGATGGGGCAACGTCAGGCCAAAGCCTTTGGTAACTTGACTGGTGGCCGTGGTAACATTCTGATTATCGACGATCCAATCAGCGCCAACGATGCGCTAAGTGAAGTAGCCCGCGAGAATGTAAAGCTAATCTTTAAAGAATCAGTTCCTACTCGACTCAATAACTTGGAAAAGGATGCGATCATCATTATCGCTCAGCGACTCCATGAGCGTGACATTATTGGTGTAATCAAAGAACTTGGGTTGAGTTACGAGAGTATCGTGATACCAACCGAATACACCGGTAACAAGATCATCAACCAAAAGCTCAGTATTATAGATCCACGCAAAGAAGTTGGTGAGTTGTTATTCCCCACTTTATTTCCACGAGACCAGATTGAGCAACTCAAGAAGAGCTTGGGTCCATTTGCGTTTAGCGCCCAGCACCAGCAAGAAGCCGTTCCACGTAGCGATGGTTTCTTCGATATGAATACCTTAGAAGCAACCAGGTATGACGCCATCGACATGCCCCGAAGAAGCGACCTGAATGTTTACATCACATCGGACCATGCTCCATCAGGAACTGGTGATAACAACGTGGTGCGAGTATGGGGTGTGGACTCACGTAATCACAAGTGGTTACTGGACTCATTTGTGGACAAGTGCGACATGAGCCAAGCAATGGGGATTACCACCGATGATACTGGTCGAATGGCCATCGACAATCGAGGAGCGTTAGCCCTGATACAAAAGTGGAAGCCGCTATACTGGTTTCCAGAACATGATAACAACTGGCGATCCATTGAGCCCACTGTAAAGATGGCGATGAACGCTCTACCAAACGCCTTTTGTAGAATACGACCACTACCAACAACTGGTAGCAAGGAACAAAAAGCCACGGCTTATGATTCGGCTATTCGAATGGGTATGATCCACTTGCCCCGAACGGCTGAAGGTGATGCTACGGTAAATGAATACAGAACTTTTCCGGTTGGTGAATATGACGACCGAGTTGATGCTGATGGTGCTATTTGTCGAGCAGAGTCAGCACACCCAGGAACTATCCAGTTACCAGCCCCACCATCGAAACGAAACCAAGATTACACCGATAGCTTTCAAGAAGAGCTGGAAGACCATCAAGGAGGATTCTTTAGCTAATGGCTACTCAAGCAGAACAAGCAGCCGACGTTCAACGACTTATCAACACTCTACTCAGTTTGATTGATAGAATGGAGTATGTGCTGGATCGTTATACAGCCGGTATTACCGAGTCTGGTGGAACACCTGATGTTGATCGGGTAAACTATCTCCTGAACTTGATCGAGGATCTACAAGGTATCCTAACTCGTCGACAGGAACAACTGGACGCAATACTCAACCCACCAACTGGTGAAGAGGAAAGCGGTGGTGAACCCATTGATCCAGAACCCGATCCACCAGTAGATCCTGAACCCGATCCAGGCACTAGTGGAGGCACAGGTGGTGGAGGTGGTGGATCAAGTGGAGGTGGAGGTGGTGGATCAAGTGGAGGTGGAGGAACCTTTAATCCAGGTGATGTAAACCAGAACTAATATACCCTAGGCGCCCCAGAGAAGCATCAATGAGCGCCAAGAAACAACATTGGCTACGCAACTAGCCCAACAACATAGAAGCCCACAATGGGGCTCACAGGAGAGATTATGATCTTCCAATCAACTATCAAGGGTCTAAAACAAACCCTGACGATGAACCACAATGGTATTGATCCAGCAACTCTAAAAGCGATGACTCGTGAACTAGTAGCAGGTCTTCGTGATGAACTAAAGGTATCAAGTATCAAAGCAAAGGTTCAAGCCAAGTATAGAGTTGGCAAACTCAAAATAATTATCGATTATTCTACACCAGATGACGTATCTCGCGCCAATCTAGAATCTATTGGTAATAACTAAGTGATAATGGGCTAATACCCCACGACTGGTCTGATCCACTGGTCAACTCTCTTTCAGATTGGAGAGTAACACAATCTGCTTCGTAGCGCCATCCCAACTACGTTAAAAATTGGATGTTTCGTAAAACCATACGTTAATGGAGAAAATGATGAGTGATGATTTTTTGGAAGAACTGTTTAACGATCAAGAGCCAGAAGATGAAGGGCTAAAACCCCAGGAGTCGACTGAGGAAACTACAACTGAAGAAGTGGTTGAAGAGACCACAACTGAAGAAGTAGAAGCTGGTGAAACTACTGAAGAAACCAGCAACCCCCCGAGCCACATGGTTCCGGTTGGCGCATTAACGGCCGAGAGAGCCAAAGCCAAAGCGGAAAAGGAAGCTCGTGAAGCACTTGAACGCCGAACCCAGGAATTGGAGAATCAACTCCAATACCACAGAGCTCGTGAAGAAGCAGCCGTTCGACAATATCAAGCACCATCGTTCCGAGAAGACCCTGAAGGATATATTCAGCAACAGGCCGCCGCTCTTGCTCAACAGCAGGAAGAGCACACGCTGAGAATCCAATACGAGATGGCTAAGACCCAACTCGGTGATGAAGTAGATGCTGCCCGACAGTGGGCGATGACCAGAATTGAAACTGATCCTCGTCTTCAAGCTGTTTGGAATAGCAGTCCCAACCGCATCATGGCGCTCGTCGAGGAATACCGCAACGATCAGTTTCTACAGAGCTACAGGAATGATCCCCAGGCTTTTGTAAAATCTGAATATGAAAAAATGGGATTGGTTAAAAGCAACCCAGTTGAGTCAGCACCGGCTAAAACACCACCCAAGATCTTGAGCGACGGCATCGCCAGCGCACCAAGTAAAGGGGTATTGGAAAACACAGCCGATACTGATCCAATTGCTAACTTGTTTAAAATCCAATCCTAAGGAACATCAAATTAAATCCTAGGAGGATTAACTAATGGCTAATTTTGTGCTACCCGCTGGTCTAAGTATTACCAAGTGGACCAATACTTTCGTTACTGAATTTGTTCGCGAAAACCCCTATTACAACTACATGGGCAACGGCTCTAAGAACGTTATCCACGTAAACCGCGACCTGAGCAAGGGTGCTGGTGAGCGTATTCGTTTTGCCTACGCCAAGAAGCTTCGTGGTGCTGTTATCACCGGTGGTGCCGTTCTTCGTGGAAACGAAGATCAGCTTGAAACTGGTTATGATGAAGTGCGCGTTCGCCTCCAGCGTTTTGGTGTGCGATTCACCGAAGACCAAACCTTTCCTACCGACCTGCCCCTGATGAACCAGGCCAAGGACTCGCTACAGGAAAAGGCTTCGGACGACATTGCTGTTGACGTTGGTATCGAGTTGAATGCTGTTATCGTTGCTGGTGTTGCTGGTGCTGCCGATATTTCGGTTCCACTTGATGATGCGACTCCCGCTCAGGTAACTGCTTGGGAAACTGCCAACGCCGACCGTATCCTAACTGGCTTCACCACGCTTTCGGCTGACGCCGTTCGTGCTGCTAAGTCGATGGCTCTACGCACCGCGCTTGGTAACAGCTATGCGATTACTCCACTCAAGAGCGATGCTGCCAAGAGCCGCGACATGTTCGTGATCTTTGCTGGTCTTGACGACTTTGAAGCATTCGCTGCTGATCCTGAAGTAAAGAGCGCCAACGAGAATGCTCGACCACGTGAAGTTGAATCCAACCCACTCTTCATGGGTGGCGACCAATACCTCGATGGGGTTATTGTTCACTTGGATCCACGCATTCCAGCTGGTCGACCCGTTCTTTGCGGTCAGAACGCCGTTCTTTGTGCTTGGGGCAAGCCCACCACAATGATCAAGGATCAGACGGACTATGGCCACTCAATTGGTATCGGCTACTCCGAGATTCGCGGCCTGAAGAAAGCGTCCCTAGAGGGGGTGCAAGTAGGAATTGTGAACATCATCCTCGACTAATGGTGTCTATCTACCAAAGCTAAAAGGAAGAGCGGGGGTCATTCCCCGCTCTTCTGCTGAGAGGTGTGATAAGCAAATTCACCAAAGTATTTCTCGGAACCTTTTAGATAGGCATCTCGAGCCTCCTCGGCTGTTTTGAAATAACCTAGGCTTATCTTTTTTCCATTTACAGTAATAGAAGCCTGATAGGTGTCATTTCTTTTATAGTGGCTGACACCTTTATACAGCTTACCCCTACCAGGTCGGTTAGATCCATTTTGGCTTTTAGTAGCCAATCTTAAATTTGTGTAGATGTTATTGGATTTGTTATTATCTCGATGATCAATCTCTATAGAAGCCGACGGCATCGATCCAGTTTGATAATAGACAGCCAATCGGTGGGCTAGATACAGTTTTCCCCTGAACATGATGTTCACGTAACCGCGTTTATCAGTAGTTCCAGCAACATCACCAGGACCAAACCGCGATCGACCCAGTTTCTTAATCCAGGTAAACAAGCCCGTATCAGGATCGTAACTCATATACTCTTTTATATCGTGCATACTGCGCTCCGTTGTGAGTCCGATAACTAGCTAAACACCAACCCACTGTCAACCCATGACTATAACTAAGTAGAGTTTTAGAGGAGAATAGCATGGCCACCTGCCGAACCTTAATCGATACCGCACTCAGAAAGCTGGGTGTGCTTGGATCAGGCCAAGCTGCTCTTGATAGTGAATATGAGGATGTTCTCCGAGCAATCCCCAACATCTACCGCCAACTGGTAAACTCAGGAACCTTTGGTGAAATGGAAGATGTAGTGGTTTATGATGACTACGTTGCTGGTAACAACCAACACATCAAGCGTATGGGGCAGTATGCTCAACGTATTACTCTCCCCAGTATCATGGATCAAAACAGTCGAGTAATTGGAAACCTAACAGTCGACTTTACCCCTCCTGATTATCCACAACCCACCAATCGCCTACCACAAACAAATGGTGGTCTGAGAACTGAAGTAGTTCCCCCACGTGATTGTTCGCTGGTGTTTATCTCCGACGATGTTTCAGGTGGAACAACCCGTTTTATCTTTGATGGAACCACCAAACAGTGGAACAACATTGATGAGTTTCTACTAGATGCTGAAGCACCACTAAGTGATCGCGATGAAGCTGGTTTCGTGGCTTTTATTGCTTACTTGGTTGCTGATGAGTTTGGTAAGCAAATCACACCACTAATGATGGATCAAATGACGCAGTTCAAGAAGAACTTGGCGTTTCGCTGGGTAAGTGAAGAACGATCACAACCCGCAACCTACTACTAAGGAGTAACTCATGCCAACCATTCCGCTCGGCCTAGAGTCATATTCCCGTTCTGATGGCCTTGTCCCTGAAGTAGTGCTCAAGAATCTATACATGGAAACTTCGGGCTCTGGTGAAGATAAGATGATTTATCGCCTCCAGAGGCCCGGACTCAGGTCGCTGGTTGAACTACCAGCACCAGTTAATGGTCTATTCCAACAAGATGGTCTCTTTAATGGGGCCACTTTTGCTACCTCCAATAATCAACTATTCCGCATCAACATCGCCGACGCTACCACCACAGTTCTAGGAACACTTGATGATAATGGTAGAACCCAGTTTGCGGCGAGTAACGAGAAGATTGGTATGGTCACCAGTTCAGGCTTTTGGGTCTATACTGGTGATGCCATCGTCAAAGTAAACATTCCTGAACCACGCTTTATACCAATAAGTGTTACGAGTATTAATGGCTTCTTTGTTATTGGAACATCAACAGGTCGCTTTTACGTTCTTCGACCCGGAACCAATGTAATTGATCCACTGGACTTTTTTACAGCTGAATCCAATCCTGATAGCCTTGTGGGCGTGCTCAGGGTAAAAGATGAATTGCGCTTCTACGGAACAGACTCGGTTGAAGTGTGGTATCAAACTGGTGATAATGATGTGCTATTCCAGCGCGCCACTGGTCGTGACTTTGATACTGGTTGTTTGAATCGCGATACTATTGCTCTATTCGATAACTCGGTGATGTGGGTAAGTAATGATGGTATCGTGTATCGAGAAGATAACGTGCCACTACGTATCAGTAACACTGGTATCGAGGAGCGACTACGCAAGCGTGAAGCCGATCCAACCGCCTTTACCTATGGTATTGATGGTCACCTCTTTTATGTGCTGAGGATTCCTGGTCAAGGAACATTTGCCTATGACGCAATGACCCAATACTGGTCGGAGTTTTCGAGCCGAGATGAAACCTACTGGTTACCACACCTGGGTATCCGAGTTGGTAGTGTTGTAGTTACCGCTTCTTCGGATAGTGGTGAGGTTTGGATCCTAGATCAGGAACAATATGTGGACGATGTTGATGGCGATAGTCGCCCAATCGACCGTGTTGTAAGTGGTAGCTTGATCTTCGCCGACAGCAAACCACTACCCAATTATGATGTAAGCTTTGTAGCTGCTACCAGCGACCCCTCTATTGAGTTTTATGTGAGGTGGCGTGATGGTAGTGGACCCTATAGCCAACCGCGTATCTTGAGACCCAGCAGTAACCGCAATGTAATGGCAGCTTACCGACTTGGTGAAGCCCGCCAACCAATCAGGACATTTGAGTTTTCAACCAGTGCTGACGCCAACGTGGCGATTTACTCAGCAGCCTTCGGTCAAGCCTGGAGACGCTAAATGACAACCCGAAGAAACAACCGAAATACTCTACAGCAAAGCCAAGCTATTGTTGATAGTCGCACGGGTCTACCAACCCAGTTGTTTATCCGTTACTTTAACGATAACTTCGCCAACTTTGAATCCATTCTAAACACCCTGAACCCAATTGCTCTTGAAGTAGCCAATATTGATGATCAGCTAACTCAAGCTGTTGCTAACTCATCAACGGCTATCGCAATCGCTACAGCCCAATCAAACACCATTACTGAACTGGGTAATGATGTGCGAGCTCTGGATGCGTTTGTTGATGTGCTTAACAGTAAAATCTCGACCAATACGCTGGATCAGGAATCAGCAGTAGTTCAGATCAGCGCACTTGACGAATGGTTGACTCTAGTTGAAGATGATTTGCGAGTTGCTGAAGCCAACATTACCACTCTAGAAGCTGGACTCAATACAACAATTACCCGAGTGGATATTCTAGTTGGTCGAGTCGATGGTCATGATACGCGACTTGATAACATTGACGCTCAACAAACAATTCAGGATACACGGCTTGATGGTATTGACGATGAGTTGGTGAATATTGAAGGTGAGCAAAACACACAGGACTCACGACTGGACATTATCGAAGGCCAGCAAACTACTCAAGACACTCAACTAGCCGATCACCAAACTCGCATCACCGACCTTGAAGATGAACCGCGTTTGGATATTCAGCTTGACGGTGTAAGTGTTGTTGAACCAGTTTACCAGTTGAACTTTACAGGTGGGGTGGAAGTTACTTCCACCGAACCCAACAAGGTTGATGTAAACATTATTGGTGGTGGCGGTGGTATCGAAAACCCACTTACCGAACCACTGGACTTGGGTGGTCAGAACCTATTCAGTGAAAGCCTGATACTGGTTGAGGAAACTGGTTTAGTTCGTCGAGACTATGATGATTTACTGGCTCAAGAATCAAGTATTCTACCCAGTAATGGTATTGTGTTGGGTAAAACTAACACAGGAAGCACCCAGTTCACCCAAGGCGCTTTTGTTTTTATCGAAACAGTCGAGAACATCCCCAGTAGCCAGTTATTTGGTAATATTCTTTTGAGAGCTGAACCCAGTGATTTTATCAAGATTACTGGACCGGCCGGTGGACCAACCGAGATTCCTGGCGTTATAAAAGCACAGTCAAGTGGCGAAGTTCAGCTAGTTGCTGGATCCAAGATCCGCTTCTTTAATGATTCCAGCTCTTATACTTTCCCCAACAATCGCGGAACTGATGGTCAGATTCTACAGATTGATGCTGCTGGTGATTTGAGTTGGGTTGAGTTAAGTGGCGCCGCTGGACCTGAAGGCCCGGCTGGACCAGCAGGAGCAGATGGCCCTCCAGGGGCTGATGGTGCTCCTGGAAACATCATATCGGTTCAGGCAGATGGTGTTGAAGTAGTAGCGATACCGACCGCTATCAACTTTACTGGAACTGGTGTAACGGTTACCACAACCGGAACAACTGCTGATGTTGAAATTACTGGTGGCTCAAGTGGCGTCACTGAAGACGACGCGATCTTTTATAGTATTATTTTTGGAGGCTAACATGACCCTACAACTCAAAACAACTGGGGTGACGTTGGAAACCACCACTACAACGGTTTACACTTGCCCCGCAGGAACAACTGCGACGGTTACCTTGTTGAATGTATCCAACAGAGGAACAGCTAGCGGAACCTATACTTTGAATATTGTTCGTGGTGCTACCACCCTCAACTTGGCTACCAACTTTGCTGTTCCAATATCTACCAGTCAAAGTGTATTGGCTGAGCCTGGTAAACTGACCTTGGAAGCAGGGGATGTTCTGAGTGGAACGGCTAATGTCGCAAACCGACTTGATGTGGTTATCAGTGTGGCGGAGAAAAGCTAATGTCTAGGAAAATTGAATATCTTTCCAAAGCTGATGTTATTAGTGTAAGAGGACCACACAGTAGAAAAGAAGTAGAGTATCTTCACAAAACTAATCGCTTCCAAGTTAATAATGGCATCATCGGTGTTATCACTACACCAAACCCACCAGCAGCCAACAATACTTGTGTAGGAGATGACTTTACAAATATTTGTGACATTTGGAATCGCCCAGCTAACTCAAGCTTCAGCATTATTGGCAGACCTAGATCGTTAGCGGCCTCAAACGCGGCTTCGCATTCTATCGTAATTACTTCTACTGGACAGGTTTTAACTACTGGCAGTGCTAGCGGAGTAGGGCAAGGCGGCTCAGCTAGAAGCAATTGGGCAAATAACAATGTAACTACAGATGCTAGAATGGCTTCCTGTGGTAACAATTGGTCTATGGTCGTTACTTCAGATGGACGTTTGTTCACTACTGGGGTGGGCACTAATAATAGAACCGGTAATAACTCCACCTCATCAACCACTAGCTTTGGTAATATTAGTCAAGGTTTTTCCAATTGGGAAAATGGAGTGGCTGGATTTGACTTTGGTTATGGGGTTCGGTCTTCTGGTGAATTGTATTCATGGGGTAACAACGTCAATAGTGCTACGGCTCAGGGAACATCAACTGGTTCTACCGCTATTCCTACTCGAGTAGGAATAGGAACGGATTGGGCTGGCTGTAAGTTTCTAACATATCAAGATACTTCGGCTCTATCAATGGTAATGATTCAAAAAACCAACAACACCTTTTGGTGTGCCGGAAGCTCACTTACTGCGAGAGTTCCAGTTTCTAATAGTTCCAGTAATACCCTAATACAGATTCCAGGAACACCAACCGCCACAGTTATCAGTTTTGCTCTGAGTCTAAGTTGTAGTCTAATGGTTACTGACGATGGAAGGCTTTGGGGTGCTAGAAATGTCACCAACATTTTAACATCTGCTACAAACACCACGAACCAATACACGCAAATTGGTTCCGACACTGATTGGTTAAATGTATGGAGCAGCCCAACCGCTATGGCCTTCTTACAAAAAACAGACGGGTCGGTGTGGGTCATTGGAAGTGGCGCTAATCTAATCAAGTGGCCGGGCCTATTAGAATTAAATCCTTCTTTAACCTCCATATCGGTTACGAATCAACCTTTTAGATATGGTTTATTACCACCAACCGTAATTGGTAATTTTAACAACCACCATATACTTTGGGGATACTAACATGAACTGGCACACCATTCAGGGACGAACGACCCTTACAGAAAACGATGCTACTCGCATCATCAACTGGTTAAACACTAACCTACAATCCAGCGAGTTTGATGTTCACTCATTGGAAAGAATACGCTCAACACCTGAGACACCTTACAATTATTGGCTTCTAAAGATAGCTTTTACATCAGACCAATACATTCAAATGGATCAGGATAACCTAAGTTTCTATTATGAGCCGTGGAATGATGAGCCCAACAGTCAAGCATAACTAAGCGATGATAAAGATTATTGATGATGTTCAGGTGATTAACCGGATAGCCAACCTACCAGAAGTGCTACCCTTTATTGGACCTGACTTGGTAAGTATTGATCTAAGCGATACCCTGAACTACCCCAGTCGTTATTTGTTTTTGACCAACGAAGATCAAACGGCGATTAGTTTATGGGACATGGCCACACCAGGTGTTTGGGAAGGTCATACGATGTTCAGCAAAGAATGTCGGGGAAAAGAAGCAGTAAAAACTGGTCGTGAGATGATCGATTACTTACACGAGATTCGACCGGTGATATTGATTTGGGGACAGACCCCAGTTGGTAACAAACCAGCAAATTGGTTTAACGCCGCGCTGGGTTTTAAACATTGTGGTGTAATTGAACATCACGTCATGGGATTGGAGAATCTTTGGTTTTACAGTCGTTACATGAACCCAGAAAGTGTGATGATACCACACCAGGATACAATAAGTGAGTTATATAGTAGAGAGGCCACCAATGCTTGAATTTGAAGATCTGAGGAAGATGTTGCTTTCGTCACGCTCAGCCTCCAGCGAGAACCGCAAGCTTACCCGTCGTGACTATGAATACTATCATGGTAACCAGTTGAGCGATGAAACTAAAGCCACACTCAAGAAACAAGGCCGACCAGAAGTTGTATCCAACTACATTAACTTGGCCGTTGATGGTATGGTTGGTGTAGTTCAGAGTAACAACACCGATCCACGAGCTTATCCTAGAAACCCACAATCAACTGAATCAGCCGATGTGGTAACCAAAGTTCTACGTTACATTGCGGACTCAACCAAGTTTGATACTATCAAGATGAACAGCACTACCGACTTGGTTGTTGGTGGTGTTGCTGCGGCTGTATTGAAAGTGGTGGAATACCCCAATTACAAAACTGGTGGAACCACAATCAAGATCCTAGCCGAGAAGGTTCGATGGGATGAGTTTTTCCACGACCCCTACTCTCGAGAGCGTGACTTTAAAGACGCAACTTACTTGGGACTAGCCAAGTGGATGGATGCCGACCATGTTATCTCCAAGTATCCAAGTATTGG
>Ga0075154_10002093_pt1 | contig 13308 bp, 14 predicted proteins | sample JI71714BDNA_FD_70965 | JGI IMG/M metagenome (GOLD analysis project Ga0075154, IMG submission 70965) | Wastewater effluent complex algal communities from Wisconsin, to seasonally profile nutrient transformation and Carbon sequestration -... | ecosystem: Engineered > WWTP > Effluent > Algae... | reverse complement strand
TGGTGACCCCGGATGGATTCGAACCATCGACCTGCCGCTTAGGAGGCGGCCGCTCTATCCCCTGAGCTACGGGGCCACACGGGCAACCTCATGCGACGAAACGCGCTGCAATTCAACTGCTGGAAATGAAAAGGGGAGGCAAGTTTTGGCCCACTACCTCCCCCTTGGTTCGTCGCGTCCAGTTTGAGAGCTTGCAGGACGCGGCGAATATGTTCAGCACTTGCGGCTGTTAGCGGTAACAGTAGCACGCGAAACCGGCTTGGACAAGCCTTCTCTTTGACGCTAACAAGAGGAAACGCACCAGCCGGAACCGCGCCGTTGACCAAACCCACTCCCGACCCGCGCCACACCCTGACCCTTCGTGATGTGTCCGAGGCTTCGGGCGTCTCCGAGATGACCGTCAGCAGGGTCCTGCGAAACCGGGGTGACGTCTCTGCGCCCACGCGCGAGAAGGTGCTGGAGGCCGCCCGTGCCCTTGGTTACGTCCCGAACAAGATTGCCGGTGCGCTTGCGTCCCAACGGGTGAACCTTGTCGGCGTGGTGATCCCGTCGCTGTCGAACATGGTTTTCCCCGAGGTGATGACCGGCATTTCCGAGACGCTGCAAGGCACTGGTCTGCAACCCGTTGTCGGCGTCAGCAACTACCTGCCCGACCGCGAGGAATCCGTCATCTACGAGATGCTCTCCTGGCGCCCGTCGGGAATGATCATCGCCGGCCTCGAACACTCCGCCGCGTCCCGCGCCATGCTGGGCCGCGCCGGCATCCCGATTGTCGAAATCATGGACATCGACGGCGACCCGATCAATCACGCCGTCGGTATTTCGCATCGACGCGCCGGGCGCCAGATGGCCGAAGCGATCATTGCCGCTGGCTACCGCAAGATTGCCTTCCTCGGCACCCAGATGCCCAATGATTTCCGCGCCAAGAAGCGGCTGGAGGGGTTCGAGGAAGCCTTGGCCAAGGCCGGCCTGACCCTTGTCGATCGCGAATACTACTCCGGAGGCTCAGCGCTGCTGAAGGGCCGTGAAATGACCGCCGCAATTCTGAACCGCACGCCGGACGTCGATTTCCTCTATTATTCCAATGACATGATCGGGGCTGGTGGCCTTCTCTACTGCCTGGCCCAAGGCCTTGATGTCCCCGGTCGTATCGGCCTTGCCGGTTTCAACGGGGTGGAGTTGCTGGACGGCCTTCCCCGGAAACTGGCAACCATGGACGCCTGCCGGTTGGAGATTGGCCGAAAGGCAGCAAAGATCATCGCCGAGGCCCCGGAAACGGCGCAGGTCGAGGAGTTGTTCCCGACCTTGCAGGCAGGGGACACCATCCGTTCGTAGGGTGGCAACATCCTAACGTCCGGTTAATGCCCACATCTAACTCATTGGAATCTTTTGCAGTCATCTGGCATCCACGCGTGGACAGCTACTCCACTTCCCGTGCTTCGCTGACCAACATGACCGGAATTCCGTCGCGGATCGGAAAGGCGAGATGGGCAGCCTTCGAGATCAACTCCTGTTTCCCGGCATCATAGGTCAGGATCGCGTGCGTCACCGGGCAGACAAGCGCCTCCAGCATCCGGCGGTCGGCGGGTTCGCTCATTGCAGGATCTCCTCTTCGCCGCTGCCGCGCAGGGCGAACTCGATCAGCGTCACGATGGTCTCGCGCCGGGTGATCAGGGTGGGGGCTTCAAGGAGCGCCTGCTTGTCCTCGGGCGAAAACGGGCAGAGCATGGAGAGTGAGTTGATCAGCAACTCCGTCTCGGCTTCCTTCAGACTGTTCCAGTCGGTCGACAGGTCCAGCTTGGTGAAATACCGGCCGAGAAGACCCATGAAATCCGACCGGCGAAAGCCGGGATCCTCCTCGGTGGGACCAAGGTCGCGGGCAAAGGGTGCCCAATCGACCAGACAGCGGCGATAGGGAGTGAAGCCCTGCACCTCTTCCTTGACCCGGTAGCGCGAGATGCCGGACAGGGTGATCATGTAGCGCCCGTCCTCGGTTTCAGAGAAGCCGGTCAGGCGACCCGCGCAACCGATGGCCTGCAGGCGCTTCTCGCCGCCCGGGGTCTCGCGCGGCTGGATCATGCCGATCAGGCGGTGCTTTGTCTTCATGCAGTCTTCGATCATCGCAAGGTAGCGCGGCTCGAAGATGTGCAACGGAAGTCTTGCCCGGGGGAGCATGAGCGCCCCGGGCAGCGGGAAGACCGGAAGGGTATCCGGCAGGTCTGCTGATGTCATCATGGGCATCTAGCTAGCCCGTTGCAGGTGTCAGGCAAATATCATCGAAGACAGTTTGCGGCGGCCAGCAAGGACAATCGGGTCCTGTGGCTTCAATGCCTCGAAGATGGTGAAGAGCTGGGCCTTGGCCGCGCCGTCGTTCCATTCCCGGTCGCGGCGGAAAAGCTCAAGGAGTTCGTCCACGGCCTCCTTCGCGTTGTCGGCGGCAAGCAGGGCGGCTGCAAGGTCGTACCGGGCCTGATGATCGTTCGGGTTCGCCTCGACGGCTGCGCGAAGTTCGGCTTCAGGGCCTGCGTTGGCGGCCTGTTTCGCCAGCTCAAGCTGGGCACGCACGGCGTCCAGCTCCTTGGATTTGCCAACGGCGGCGGGAGCGGCAGCAATAAGCCCCTCGGCCTGATCAAGGTTGTTCAAGGCCAGATGCGCGCGGACAAGACCGCCATAGGCGGCGGCGTTCTCGGGCTCTTCACCCAGAATCGCGGCGAAGGTTTCAGCGGCGTCAACGGCAGCGCCTTCGCTCAACATGTCCTCGGCTGCCTGGATCGCTTCGGCAAGACCGCCATCACCAGCAAGCGCGGAAACCCGCTCGATGAAGGCTTTCAGTTCGGAAGCCGGGACCGCGCCCTGAAAGCCGTCAACCGGCTGGCCCTGCCAGAATGCGTAGACGGTGGGAATCGACTGGATACGCAGTTGCGCGGCGATCCGCTGATTCTGGTCGACATCGACCTTGACCATGCGGACCTTGCCACCGGCCGCCTTGACGGCCATCTCCAGCATGGGCCCAAGCGTCTTGCAGGGGCCGCACCATGTGGCCCAGAAATCGACGATGACGGGAACGTCCCGGCTGGCTTCGATCACGTCGGCCATGAAGGTGGCTTCAGTGACGTCCTTGATCAGGTTGACATCGGCTTGCGGCTTTTCGCCCAGACCTAGCATGGCGGACCTCGTGATGACTCTTTGCCCCTATATGGCCGTTGGGTTGGAAAAGGCCAAGGGGTCAGCCCCAGTCACAGGTGGCGATGTGGTCGTTCACCATGCCCGAAGCCTGCATGAATGCATAGGTGATGGTGGGTCCGACGAAATTGAAGCCTTCGGCCTTCAGGGCCTTCGAAAGGGCCTGGGACTGCGGCGTCTGACCGGGGACTTGCGACATGGCACTGGGCCGGGGGCCAGGCGGCGGGGCGAAAGACCAGAGGAACGGAGAGAAGCCCTCGCGGGCTTCGATCAGCAGGAAGGCCTGCGCGCCACGGATTGTGCCTTCGATCTTGCCGCGGTGGCGGACGATGCCGGGGTCTTGCAAGAGGCGCTGGACCTCGGGCTCACCCCAGTCGGCGACTGTGGCGGGCTCAAAACCTGCGAAGGCGGCCCGGAAGGCGGCGCGCTTGCGAAGGATGGTGATCCAGGACAGGCCTGCCTGGAAGCTTTCGAGAATCAGGAGTTCAAATAGCCGCTTCGGATCCCGCTCGGGTCGGCCCCATTCGTGATCATGATAGTGCATGTACAGCGGGTCGCTGCCGCACCAGGAGCATCGTGTAGACTTGTCGGCATTTTCCATGGCTGCACCTGCGAGTCCCAAGCCCTGAGAATTAGAACAAAATAGGAATGTTGACGTTCCGTTTACCGATGCCGGCCTAGGGTGTCGACAGATATCTGAGGCGTCCGGGGGTTTGCATGAGCTATATGAAGGAACCAAGATCGTCGAAATACGACCGCGATCCCGCCTTGGCAAATCCGCTTAGTGTGGCGGTTGCCGTGCAGGACCGGGAAACGTTGGCGATGGTCGCCTCGGCCCTGAAGGACCGGCGGATGCGGCTGGCCTATCAGCCTGTGGTGTATGCGGCTGACCCTTCCGTGATCGGCTTCTTCGAGGGGTTCATCCGGCTGTTGAACCTGCGTGACCAGGTGATCCCGGCGCGGGACTTCATTGCTGCAGTCGAACAACGGCAACTTGGGCGGGAAATCGATTGCGCGGCCCTGCAGATGGGACTGATGGCCATGCAGCGCAACCCGCAGATCCGGGTTTCTATCAACATGTCGGCTCGATCGGTCGGCTATCGTCCCTGGGTGGAGATTCTGCATCGTGCCTTGCAGGATTCGCCGCGTCTGGGGGCGAACCTGATCCTCGAGATCAATGAAGCATCCGCCTTGCAGGTCCCCGACGTGCTGAAGCCCTTCATGGCTGAGATGCGTGAAAAGGGCATCGTCTTCGCGCTGGACGACTTCGGCTCCGGGATGACCTCACTTCGACTGCTCCAGGAAATGGGGTTCGAAATCGCAAAGATCGACGGCAGTCTGGTAAAGAATGTCGATCTCCTGCCCGAAGGTCAGGCCGTGGCGCGTGCAGCAATCGCCATGGCGCAGGAACTGGGGATGTATGTCGTCGCCGAAGCAGTCGAAACCGAAGGCGAGGCGAACTGGCTGCGCGAGGCCGGTGCAGGATGTCTTCAGGGCTATCTCTTCGGCCCGCCAACCGTGACCCCGGATTTCCGCGCCTTCCGCCATGGTCGCCCAAACGTGACTGTCTGAGTCCGTGCAGTTTGGCAAACCGCCGGTCGTGGCATGATCGAATTCCGTTCTGCGGCAAGACGACGCCACTCTCTTGCGTCAGTCGCCATGGTTCTTGCACTTGCAGCAAGATGCCCTTAGGCCATGATTGATGCGGCGCGGACCTTTCGTGCCACAGCCTCGCAGCACGGTCGCGCCGGACAGGGCACATAGGGAGAGGACCAGGACAATGACCAATGTCGTAATCGTATCGGCGGGACGTACCGCCGTGGGCAGCTTCAACGGCGCATTCGCCAATATCCCGGCGCATGATCTTGGCGCTGCCGTGATCGAGGCAGTCGTCGCCCGCGCCGGGATCGACAAGGCCGAAGTCGAAGAGACGATCCTGGGTCAGGTGCTGACCGCCGGTCAGGGCCAGAACCCGGCACGGCAGGCGCATATCAAGGCCGGTCTCGCGAAAGAGGCCAGTGCCTGGTCACTGAACCAGGTCTGCGGCTCGGGTCTGCGGGCCGTGGCGCTGGGCGCGCAGCATGTCCAGCTGGGCGATGCGAAGATCGTGGTCGCCGGCGGACAGGAGTCGATGTCTCTTAGCCCCCACGTTGCGCATCTGCGCGCCGGGCAAAAGATGGGCGACCTGAACTTCATCGACTCGATGATCCGGGACGGCCTCTGGGACGCTTTCAACGGCTATCACATGGGCCAGACCGCCGAAAACGTCGCGAACCAGTGGCAGATCAGCCGCGACATGCAGGACGAATTCGCGCTGGCCAGCCAGAACAAGGCCGAAGCCGCGCAGAAGGCCGGCAAGTTCAAGGACGAGATTGTCGGTTTCACCGTGAAAACCCGCAAGGGCGACATCGTGGTGGACAGTGACGAATACATCCGCCACGGCGCGACGCTTGAAAGCATGCAGAAGCTGCGCCCTGCCTTCGTCAAGGACGGCTCGGTGACAGCGGCCAACGCCTCGGGCCTGAACGACGGCGCGGCAGCCGTGGTGCTGATGACGGCGGAAGAAGCCGCGAAACGCGGGCTGACCCCGCTGGCGCGCATCGCGTCCTATGCGACCGTCGGGCTTGACCCGGCGATCATGGGCGTCGGACCGATCCATGCGTCGCGCAAGGCGCTGAGCAAGGCGGGCTGGAAAGTCGGTGATCTTGACCTTGTCGAGGCGAACGAAGCCTTTGCAGCGCAAGCCTGTGCGGTGAACAAGGACATGGGCTGGGACCCGGCCATCGTGAACGTGAACGGCGGCGCGATTTCCATCGGCCACCCGATCGGCGCTTCGGGCGCGCGCATCCTGAACACGCTGTTGTTCGAGATGGGCCGTCGCAACGCGAAGAAGGGTCTGGCCACCCTGTGCATCGGCGGCGGCATGGGTGTCGCGATGTGCCTGGAACGCGCCTGAGCTTTTCAACTGGAAGTCAGGATCGGGCGCGCAATAATGTTGCGCGCCCGATTTCGTTTCGGTAACAGGATTTCAATGGGATACGTTTGCATACCAGCAGGAGGAGAATCACGATGGCACGGGTTGCATTGGTCACGGGTGGGACGCGCGGGATTGGCGCGGCGATCTCGGTCGCGCTGAAGGCGGCGGGCTACACGGTCGCGGCGAACTATGCCGGCAATGACGAGGCGGCGGCGGCCTTCACCAAGGAGACCGGGATCAAGGCCTACAAATGGTCTGTGACCGATTACGACGCCTGCGCCGCCGGAGCGGCCCAGGTCGAAGCCGATTTGGGGCCGATCGACATCGTCGTCGCCAATGCCGGGATCACCCGTGATGCGCCATTCCACAAGATGACTCGCGACCAATGGCACCAGGTGATCGACACCAACCTGACGGGCGTGTTCAACACCGTACACCCGGTCTGGAACGGCATGCGTGACCGCAAGTTCGGTCGGGTGATCGTGATATCGTCGATCAACGGCCAGAAGGGTCAGTTCGCCCAGGTGAACTATGCGGCTACCAAGGCAGGCGATCTTGGAATCGTGAAGAGCCTGGCACAGGAAGGCGCACGCGCAGGGATCACCGCAAACGCCATTTGCCCGGGCTATATTGCCACCGAGATGGTGATGGCCGTGCCAGAAAAGGTCCGGGAATCGATCATCGCCCAGATCCCCGCTGGCCGTCTGGGCGAGCCCGAAGAGATCGCCCGCTGCGTTGCCTTCCTCGCCTCGGACGACGCCGGGTTCATCACCGGCTCGACGATCAGCGCAAACGGCGGCCAGTTCTTCGTCTGATCCCTGCTGAGCGGAAACACGGGCCGCCCGTCCTGGGCGGCCTTTTCCTTTGCTGGGCTGACGGATAAACAAGCCGAGCAGGGGAGAACGGCAAGTGACCAAGAGCAAGGCAACGCTGACCGGCTTTTCGGCGGTCTTGATGTGGTCGTTGTTGGCGCTGTTCACCATCGGGAGTGCTCCGGTCCCGCCCTTGATGCTGAACGCATTCTGCTTCGGGATCGGCGGTCTGATCGGCCTTGTCTGGACGGCAAGGTCCGGGTTCAGTGTTCTGCGGGGGATCAGTTGGAAAGTCTACGCTTTCGGCACGATCGGCCTGTTTGGCTATCACTTCCTTTACTTCACTGCTTTCCGACTTTCGCCCACCGCCGAAACCGGCCTTATCGCCTATCTCTGGCCGCTGTTCATCGTCCTGATGTCAGGCCTGCTGCCCGGTGAAAGGCTGCGTCCGCCGCATGTACTGGGTGCGCTGATCGCTTTTGCCGGGGCGGCGGCGATCGTTCTGGGGCGGGAGAGCGACGGGCAAGGCTCGGCTCTCGGGTTGGTACTGGCCTTTGTCTGCGCGGTGACTTGGGCGGCCTATTCGGTGCTGTCGCGGCGCTTGGGAAGCGTGCCGACAGAAAGCGTGACGGTCTACTGCCTTGCGACGGCCGTGCTGTCGGGTATCGCACACTTGGCTCTTGAGACGACGGTTTGGCCCGAAAGCCCTCTTGGCTGGGCCGCAGTGCTGGCATTGGGGATCGGGCCGGTCGGGGCGGCGTTCTTTACCTGGGACATCGGCATGAAGCGCGGCGACATCCAGCTACTTGGTGTAGCAAGCTATGCCGCACCGTTGCTATCCACGCTGGCGCTTGTCGCCGCAGGCATCGCCAAGCCGTCATGGACTATCGCCTTGGCGGCGGCCTTGATCACCGGAGGGGCGGCGCTGGCCGCACGGGCCAGCGCTGGCAAGGACTAGTGGCTCAGACGCTCGATCTCCTCTTTCAGCCGCATTTTCTGCTTTTTCAGATCCGCGATCTTCAGGGCATCTGTTGCCGGGCTGCGCTGGGCCTGCTCAACCATTTCCGAGAGAGCTTCGTGCTTCTTGCGCAGTTCCACCAGATGCGATGCGATCGTCATGGTCGTCCTCCTCGGTTGTTCACCGGATCAGTGCAGCACGAAACCCGAGTCGTGTCATCATTTGTTGCAGTCATGTGACAGAATGATGCGGCGAATTCAGCGGAACTGCGCCAACAGGTCGGCGCCATCACGCAAGACGGCGTTGGCGGCGGCGGTGTAGCCTTCCCTGTCACGGTCATGGGCCGGCCCCTCATGGATGACGAAGGGTGCAAGAAGACGGAATGGCGCGCGGCCACCCTTGCGCGCCTGGACGATGACACGCAGCGCGGCGCGACCTTCGCGGGCGGCAAGAGGCAGGACGGCGGCAGAGCCGAGCTTTGGGCCAAGGGTTGAAACGACGTCGGGCAGACCGTCAGCGCCGCAGATCACGGTCAGCCAACCCCCGGGCCGCAGACGGCGGGAGGCCGCTTCAACCCAGGCGGACAGCGGCGTATCGACCTGCATTGCGCGGGCACGGGAAGAGATGGGCGAGGGGCTGCCTCCGGCTGGATAGTAGGGCGGGTTGGCGATCACGTGGTCAAAGTCGCGGCGCAAAGGCGAAGGCATGCGGGCAAGGTCGCCTTCAAGCACTTCGACCGGGATGCTGTTCCGGTCGGCGTTGCGACGGGCAAGATCAGCGTAGGCCGGTTGCAGTTCCAGACCGGCCAGGGAAAGGCCCGGCACGCGGTGCCCGAGGCACAAGGTCGCAGCCCCTGCCCCACAGCCGAGGTCCAGCACCGATTGCCCCGGTTCGGCCGGGCAGGCAGCGGCCAGAAGGACCGGGTCAGTCGCGGCGCGATAACCTTTCCGCGGCTGCAGCAGGCTCAGCCGACCGCAGAGGAATTTGTCGTCCGAGAGCTGATCTTCGGCGAACATCAGGGCGGCAAGGGAATGTCGTTGTCGCGCAAGACTGCGGCAGCGCGGAAATGGTCGCGATCGGCCACCATCAGACGCTGCGGCAATATTCCAAGGCTGCCGTCAAGGACGCTCATGTGGACGTCCAGCGGAAAGGCCGCTATACCCTCGCCCTCAAGAAGAACCGTGGCGAAGGCGATCACCGTAGGGTCGGTTGTGCGCAAAAGTTCCTTCATGAAATCGGGTTACTCCCGCCGTTCGCGCGGGGCAAGGGCAGCAAGGGCGGCATGGACGGAGTGGGCGAAAGCGCGGTGGAAAAGGTCGGCACACCGCAAGACAGGTTGAGCGCCGCACTGGCCGGAGACATGGCGGCAGTGAACCGCCTGATCCGTGAGCGCATGGCAAGCAAGCACGCTCCCCGCATTCCCGAAGTCACGGCGCATCTGGTCGAGGCGGGTGGCAAGCGGTTGCGGCCTCTTCTGACGCTCGCGGCCGCGCGTATGCTGGGCTACACAGGCAACGATCATGTGAAGCTTGCTGCAACGGTCGAGTTCATCCATACGGCAACGCTCCTTCATGATGATGTGGTGGACGAAAGCCAGCGCCGCCGGGGGCGTCCGACAGCGAACCTTCTGTGGGACAACAAGTCTTCCGTGCTGGTTGGGGACTATCTGTTTGCGCGCAGCTTTCAGCTGATGGTCGAAACCGGAAGCCTGCGGGTGCTGGACATCCTGGCAGATGCCTCCGCCACGATTGCCGAGGGCGAGGTCTTGCAACTTACGGCGGCCCAGGATCTGCGGACGGATGAAGCAATCTATCTGCAAGTCATCCGTGGCAAGACCGCAGCACTGTTTGCCGCAGCGACTGAATCGGGCGGAGTGATCGCCGGCGCCGAGGAAGGCGAAATCAAGGCATTGCGGGACTACGGAGATGCGCTGGGAATTGCCTTCCAGATTGTTGACGACATGCTGGATTACGGCGGATCGGACGCGGCAATCGGAAAGAATACCGGCGATGATTTTCGGGAACGGAAACTGACCCTGCCTTTGATCAAGGCTGTTGCCAAGGCAAGCCCGGAAGAGCGCGCCTTCTGGGTGCGCGTGATCGAGAAAGGTGATCAGAACGACGGCGATCTGGCACATGCGATGGTGGTTCTTCAACGGCACGATGCAATATCTGCCTGCCGGCAGGATGCGCTGGCCTGGACCGGCCGCGCCAAATCGGCGCTTAACAACCTACCCGTGCATCCGCTGCGAGACACTCTGTCTGAGCTTGCAGAATACGTGGTAAGTCGGATATCGTAGTTTGGCTTGATCCGCGAAATGACCGAATTAGGATCATTTTTTGGACAAAGTCTTCCAACAAAGTTCATCTGGCGGGCAGTGTGGCTCGGTGTTGCTCTGGTGCTGCCGAAGGCGGCTTGCAGCAGACGCAAGGCAGGCTGGGGTGCTTTGGTGTGACGGGCGTGTTGGGCTTCGGACGGGGTGATCCGGACTTGTTGATGTCCTGGTAACCGGATCCGGGTGATGATGGATGAACCCCGGGGCGTCCCGGGACGGAGTGCGGACCATGAAATTCTTCGACTGGCTTTTTCGGCGGCAATCGAAATCGTCCCGCGGGGCGCGTTTCAACGGCAGCGAGGCCGAACAGATCGAGGCGACCAAGGCCGCTATCGAGTCGGTCGCGCGTGGCAATGGTCCTGCGGCCGGTCGCTTCCCGAAGTTGTCGGACGGTGCTCCGGAAGTGCTGACCCAGACAGCCAACAGCGCAGTCGTCGCCAAGGAAGGCCCGACGCCCATGGTCAACATCTGGGAGATGGAGGAGGAGGCCGCGGCGCCTGCCCCAGCCCCGGTGCCGACTCCGGCACGTGAAATTTCTGCCGATGCAGGTGCCCGGCGGCGTGCGACCCGCACCAAGACCCGGGTCCTTGGGTTCGAGCCACAGCCTGCGGCAGTGGTGCCCCTGTTCGACGAAGGCCGGATGGACGATTCCATCGAGCCCGGCGACAAGGCGGGCGTGGTCATGTATCCGACGGGCTGGCTGGTGATCAAATCCGGCCCGGGCCGCGGCGCGGCTTTCCCTGTGATGCGCGGTGTTTCACAGATCGGTCGCGGATCGGACCAGACCATCGCTCTTGATTTCGGCGACATGGCGATCTCGCGGCAGCAGCACGCGGCCATAGCCTATGACCCGGCATCGCATCAGTTCCACATCGGCCACGGCGGCAAATCGAACCTTGTGCGGCTGAACGGCAAGCCGCTTCTGTCCACGGCAGTTGCGGGCGACGGCGATGAGATCCAGATCGGTGAGACGACTTTGGTGCTGAAGGTTTTGTGTACAGCTGACTTCAATTGGTCGGCAGTCGACTCCGAGGGAGATACTGATGATATGGCGATCGCGTGAGCCACGCTACGACGTAGCCTCGGGCATCAGCCAGGGCGCACGTGACTACCAGGAAGACGCGATCACCGCCGATTTTCCGGTCGGCGCCGAGGCAGGCTTTGTCGTCCTTGCTGACGGCATGGGTGGGCATGCTGCCGGGGACGTTGCGTCCAAGATCGTTCTGACCGAAGTCTTCAGCGAGCTGAAGTTTCATTTCGCCGACGTCGGAGCTTTCGAGGCTCGGGCGCCCGAGATCCTGCGCAGCGTTGCAGACCTCGCGAACGAGACCTTGCGGCAACACACCCGCAGTCATCCGGAGACGGATGGCATGGGCGCGACTCTGGTCGTGCCCGCGTTGATCGAGAACCGGCTTTGGTGGATTTCCGTCGGGGATTCACCCTTGTTTCTTTATCGCGGCGGGAAGCTATCGCAGCTGAACGAAGATCACTCGATGGCACCTCAGATCGATTTCATGGTGAAGTCCGGCCTGATGGACCCCCAGATTGCGGCAAACCACCCGGATCGAAACTGCCTTATCTCGGTCTTGATGGGAACGCGTATCCCCAAGATCGACTGTCCGGTCAAACCCTTCGAGCTGCTGGCGGGTGATATCGTCGTCTGTGCCTCGGACGGGTTGCAGTTCCTGACCAACGCCCAGATCGAGAGAGTTCTTGGCAAGTACCGCAAGACCAGGTCGACCGAAATAGCCGAGCGGCTTCTGGATGAGCTGCTGAAGCTTGACGATCCGGATCAGGACAACATCAGTTTCACGATCATAAAGGTCAACGATGCCTCGGTAAGGCCGAAGGAAGATCGCCCGCGCGGTCCGTCGATGGCGGTTTCCCGTCCTCGGCGCCTGACGACAATTGCGCCCGAACATGTGGTGCTGCCGATCCAGAAACCCGCCCCTGCGCCGGTCCCGGCACCTGCCACGGCGGGCAACCTGAAGGTGGCGAAGACCCCTCGCCCCGTGATCCAGGCGGTGCAAGAAAGCAACCACGCCCATTCGGTCGAGGATTTGTCGGCAGTACGGTTGCGGCCAAGGCGAGTCACCGTCATAAAGTAAGATATGGCAAACCCGGACGGAGAACTGACAGTCGCCCAGCGGCTTGGCCGCGCACTTGACCGGGGGCTCTTGCCCGCCGGAGGACCGGCAGAGGCCGCTGAGCGTCTCATCGAACGGCTGGAGCGTCCGGCCCGCATTGCCCTGCTCGGGCTGCCGGGGTCTGGGAAATCGTCGATCCTGAACCTTCTGGTGGGTTCGATCGTTGTGCCGGAAACCTTGCGCTTGCCGACAATCGTCGTCCAGCACGGCGACGTTTCGCGGATGGTCTGCACCCTGACCGACGGGACCACCAAGATCTTGCCCGGCCACGATCTGGCGGACGTGCTGTCCCTGGCGCCCGCGCTGGTCACGCTGGAAATGGACCTTCCCGCACTGAAGGTGATCAGTCTGCTTGAGGTCTCCGCCGGACCGATGGAGGCCGAACAGAAGCGGGCGGCGACCTGGGCAAGCAAGCGGGCGGACATCGTCATCTGGTGTTCGACGTCCTACTTGCCGAAGGAACAGGCGGTCTGGGAAAGCCTGCCGGACGCGGTCAAGGACAACAGCTTCATGTTCCTGACCAAGGTCGACCTCCTTGGCAGCCGGGACTCGGCTGCCGCGATGCATGACCGTGTGGAACTGCGCGCGGGCGAGGAGTTTCGGCAGATCCTCTCCATTTCTGCCAAGCAGGCGCGCATGGCAACGCCACCTGGTGGGGTCGTCAACCGCGATATGTTCCGGGACAGCGGGGCATCCGCTGTGATCGCGGCGATCAAGACCCGTGTCCAGTCCGGCCGGAGGGCGGACATGGATACCGCCGAACTCCTGTTGGCGCGGCATGTCGAGGCAAGTGAACTCGTCGCGCGCCGCTTCGCCGAACCAGGTGAGGAGGTCGAGGCACCGAAGGCCTGGACTCCGCCGCCCGAAGTGGAAACTCAGGTCGAGACGACCGAGCC
>Ga0075154_10002092_pt1 | contig 13309 bp, 11 predicted proteins | sample JI71714BDNA_FD_70965 | JGI IMG/M metagenome (GOLD analysis project Ga0075154, IMG submission 70965) | Wastewater effluent complex algal communities from Wisconsin, to seasonally profile nutrient transformation and Carbon sequestration -... | ecosystem: Engineered > WWTP > Effluent > Algae... | reverse complement strand
GACTGCGACATTTTGTCGCACCTGATTGCGTTAAACGACAAAGCAAGCTGCATGATTTTTACGATAGAATAGTATTTTTACATCGGTGTTCGTTTGAAGCTCGCATCCAGTTGTATGCCAGCCTACTCGCGCCTATCGCTATCGATTTATCGAACCGGTTGCACCGTAAGGGCTTCGGCGATTGTGATGGATGACGCTGCGCTTCTAAAGCTTTACCCTGATGTGATTTGTCTCGTCTGAGTTCGTGGTATCGCTATGTTTGAAAGGTCCGCGTTCCAAGGACGCATTACAAGGCAGCTGACGTGCACTTATGAATCATAACTCAACCGCAACACCCGCCACGTGGCGACAATTGCAGCAATTTCGCTGGGGTCTCATCTTTACTGGCATGCTGACCGCCATGGTTGGCCTTAGTATGCATAGCGCACAATCAGACGGCCGCGCCCTGTTGGTATTGTTGATATTGCATATAGTGAGTAATGTCGCGATCTCGCATTGGCCATGGGGGCGACAAGCGCCACTGCGTTTGGTGTCCATCCTGCTCATCATTGATACATTATTGCTCCTTGGGATCTTGCTGGTCAGTGGTGGGGCCAATAACGGTTTTGTTGCCTTACTGCTGTTGCCGGTGGCGGTATCCGCAATGCTACTACCCAGTCGGTTTGCCTATGCGTTTGCCGCATTAGCTATAGCCAGCTATGCCCTATTGCTTGAAAGCAGTAATACGGATGTTTCCCCGTCCATCCATCAGCATCATATGTCACATCCGATGCACCAAGAGATGCAAAAAGACACGCTAGCCACGGATAACCACCATAGCGCGCAGCAAATGCAGCAACATTTATGGCAAATGGGTTGGGCTTTTGCGGTCTCCGCCGGCTTAATCGCATGGTTTATTAGTCGTCAGGCTCGGCAAATTAGGCTGCAAGCTGCACAGTTAAATCAATGGCAACAACAGCAGCTCCAGCAAGAACAGCTGCTCGCGATTGCGACCTATGGTGCCAATGCCGCGCACGATCTCGCCACGCCATTACAACATTTAACGCTACTGGCGGATGAACTCGCGGAAGATAAACCACAGGATGAACGTTATCATGAGCTGATGCAGCAAGTGCAGCGATGCCAGCACATTGTGCAAGGACTGCGTCAACAAGCCCAGTCCATCCGGCAAGGCCAACGCAGTCAAGATGCCTGGCTATGTACCGAACAAGTGCTACAACTTTGGTTAGTCAGCCGACCGGACATCAGCATCGCGATCCAGCGTCAGCGAGATGATTCTCAATGTCAAATTTCTGACGCAATGGCATGGACCAGTGCTTTATTTCAAATCTTGGATAATGCCGCCGATGCGAGTTTGGCGTGCGCCGAACCGCGTTTAGAAGTCAAAATACAATTGCATGCGGCCACACTTCAACTGCAGATCCGTGATTATGGACCAGGTTTAAGTGCACAGCAGTTAGCAGAGCTTGGCAAGGTACCGCAGCACAGTGATGATGGCCTTGGTTTAGGGCAGTGGTTAGCACAGGGTTCTATTCAACGACTGGGGGCTCAGCTCAACCGCCGCAATCATACCGACGGCGGTGTGATCACCACAGTTGAACTGAAACATAACATCACATCGGTATAATACGCTGATGAATCATACCGATATGACGAATTTCTACGACGCCTGTCGAAACGTACACAGCTTGCAGGCACAGACGTAAAGCGACTCGAATGACAGCACAGCGCTATAAACTTTGTATTTTGGACGACGATACTCATTTACTGCAGGTATTGGCGCGGCGTTTAACCGCCGTTGGCTTTGAGGTGACCACGGTTGCAGATGCCTGTTTACCTGAGCGACTCATCGCGATGGCAGCCGATATCTACTTACTGGATCTGCGCTTTGGTCATCAATCTGGTCTGCATTTTATCCAACCACTCCGACAAGCACTGCCACAGTGCCGTATTGTCGTCATGACCGGCTATGCCAGCATCGCAACCGCGGTGCAAGCCGTCAAAGCAGGCGCCGATGATTATTTAACCAAACCGGTTGATTTTCAGGTATTGCGGCAAACACTGTTGCCATTGGGCGCGTCGATGACGCCGCGAGCTTCGCCATCAGCACAGCAAACACAGAGTACAAGCTCGGATAGAGCCTTGATTGAAACGCGCGACAGCGATACTCGTGCAACCGCCAACAGCCAGCTCGGTACATCCACAGCGCCTCCGCCAGCCATGAGCACGACCGATACCACGGCTCGTACCGCTAACCAGACCGGCATAGCCCCCGTACGTGCTGACCCCGCGCGTGCTGACATTGAAACGCCAACAAGGTCACTTGCATTCGGCCTGACGGATGCAGGCGAAGGGCTAGGCCGATTAATGTCGGCCGAACAAATAGAATGGGAACACATCCAGCGGGTGTTGCTAGCGCAAGGTGGCAATATCTCACAGACAGCTCGGCTACTTGGGATGCATCGGCGCACCTTGCAGCGTAAGTTGCTAAAACACCGCCCGCATTAAACGCTTCACATATCGCCAATTGGCCATACTGACCAACGTCATGATGGACCACCATCGCTATATGGGTGGCAAAAAACAACGGCAGCTTTGCGTAGCAAGTATTGCAAAGGACAAGCTGCCATTATGGTTTATTCGCCTTGGCGTGCCCATGCCGCCGCTTGCGCTTGGCTATGCCGCGCGGCTTTGGCGGCGGCAATAGCCTGCTTGGCAATGATGGCCAGATCCGCATGAATGCCACCCGCGGTCACCTGCCGTCCAGCGCCAGGCCCTTTTAACACCATCGGGTTTTGCTGATACCAGTCCGTTTCAATCACAAAAATGTTATCGCAAGGCAAAATTGCCGCCAAAGGATCGCAAAGATCAACTTGACGTAGCTCCACGCCCGCCTGTACGCCTCCCAAATCGGATACCGTTAAGGTCGCGACATAACGCAGTACCTTGCCCGCCGAAGTGGCCGCGGCATGCAAGGTCGCCATCGCATCATCCAGCAAGGCGCGTTGCTGCCAAAATGATGACCAATCCCCACTTGAGAGCTCGGCAGGCAGTAATGGTGTTAACCGAATGTCGGCAATATCGAGCGATAATCCCAATTCACGCGACAACACCAGTAATTTACGCTGCACATCTTTACCAGATAGATCATCGCGCGGATCCGGTTCGGTTAAGCCTTGTGCTTGAGCTTCCAGCACAAATTCTGAAAACGGTTTACTGCCATCAAATTTGCAAAGTAGCCAGGACAATGTGCCCGAGAAAATACCACTGATTTGATGAATACGGTCGCCGGCGTTTTGTAGCTCTTGCAGTAAACGCTGCACCGGTAAGCCCGCACCAACCGTGGTATTACTGAGCCAGCTGACTTGTTGCTCGGCCACGGCCGCCGTGATCGCTTGATACTGTGCCAAAGGCAAGGTCACACCTTTTTTATTGGCGCTGATCAAATGACAACCTGTTGCCACAAAATCAATGTAATCCTCGGCAAATGTTTGGCTTGGGGTAATATCAATCAGCACCTTTGGGCTAGCCAAACTGGCCAGATAATCCAACAGCTCTTGTTTTTGATACGCCGGCGCTATGGCTAATGCCTGTTGCCACTGTGACGCATCAATATGTTCAGCAAAGGCGGCCTGTCGTGAATTTAACACACCGGCCAATTGCAGCTGGATCTGTGGCGCCAGCGCCTGCTGCTGGGCGGCCAACATCGCTAAGAACTCAGCCCCAACATTGCCCGTACCGGCCACCACCACGTTTAAGCGCACCCGACTTGGCAACAACAGTTGATGTAAATCGGTTAACTCACGCGCGGTTAAACTGGGCGCAAATAACCAAATGGCCAGCTCGTCATCGCTAAATGAAAACGCCGGTTGCTGCCGCTCTAACCAATGACTGGCTGCCAAGGGTAATTGCCGGAGCTGGCGCGCCGCGGGCTTCACCCAGGCCACCGCTTGATAATGTTCACTGCTGACACGCGGATAGATCCGCTGTTGCCCCAAAAATGCCAATAGTGGCTCGAGGTTCTTTTGCGCCACGATCCACTGCGACGCAACCGCATCTGAACCTGGCGCCGCAATCACAGGGCATTGTAAACGCGCCGCGACCTGCGCTGCCGTGATGTCACATTGCTTGGGCAATGTCAGTAACACTACATCCGATAAATCGGTGACAAACTGCACCTCAATGGCCGGTTGACGACTGACGCGACAACCTGGCTGCTCGGGTTCATAACTGCTGCGAACCACCAGTTCCGCAGGATAGTCCAGCAATGGTTTCAGCGTTTTGGCGTGCAATACCGGGTTGCCAAGCTGCGCTAAACGAATCGCTTGACTCCAAGGTACATGTCGGTAGGCTGTCGCTGACGGCACTTTGCGCGGATCGGCACTATAAATAGCATCCACATCGGTCCAGATATTAATGACCTGCGCCTCGACTAAACGACCCAAAATCGTGGCTGTGTAGTCACTACCATTACGCCCCAAGGTGATGCTACGGCCTTGCGTATCACGGGCAATATATCCGGTGACAACGGTGATATCGGCATGATTTAAAGCCGAAAGTTTGTCGCGTGACAACGACCACTGCACTTCGGGTTCACAAGGCTGGCAGTCCAACACCAGAAACTGACGCGCATCCAGAGCTGTGCTGTGTAATTGTCGCTCACGCAACAATGCACTGAGTAGCAATGCGGATAAATGCTCGCCAATGGCCAGCACATCAGCTATTTGATCCAGCGCAATCAGGGATGGCACCGCGGTTAACCAACCATCCAAGGTCACGATCACCGACGCGGCCGCTGGCGCAGTGAGCGTGCGTTGCACCAACAAGTGCAGTCGCTGCTGAAGGTTGGCAAGGGCTTGCAAGGCGTCGACATTTTGCCCTTCTTGCGCTAACGAAAACTGCGCAATTAATTCTAACAAGTGATCTGTCGTATCGCCGGGGGCTGATACCACCACAAATGCCTGAGCTTGTGGTTGGGCCTGAATAATGTCGGCAACCGCATGAAAACGCTCCGCCGATGCCAAACTGCTGCCACCAAACTTGTGCACCACGAGTGTTTCACTAAGTCCGGCGTTTACCACAGCGGCTTTTGCTACCGATGTTTGCGATGTCGCCACTGGCGCATTTACACTAGATTTTACAGTCATACCATCACCAAAATGCGCATAACGCAGGATTGTTGTGCCATGCGGCAGAAGAATTATCCGTCACTTGTTTATCGTGAACCGATGTTGATACCTTGTCTGCCAGAGGCTGCAGAACCGGTTCGGTAGCTACCGCGGCTTGCACCGTGACATGCGCAGATGCCGCACGCTGTGACTTCGAAGGTGTTTCTTGTGAAGTCTCCTGATTGGGGCCCGCATCATCGCCGCTCTCGGCGATCGCCGTGCGCACCGCCGCAAATGCTTGCGCCAAATCCGCAATCAGATCGCGCTCATCTTCAATACCAACCGACAACCGAATTAACGTCGGCCCAATACCGGCGGTGGCTTGTGCGGCTGCATCCATAGACGCATGCGTCATGGTGCCAGGATGACAGACTAAACTCTCGATGCCGCCCAACGACTGTGCGAGGGTAAAGCACTGCAACGCGGCAAAAAATATCGGTAAATAATCCGCACTGGTCGCCAAATCAAAACTGACCATGCCGCCAAAACCCTGCTGCTGAGCTTTGGCAATATGATGGCCTGGGTGTGTTGGCAAACCAGGATAATAGAGTTTTGCGACCAACGATTCTTGCTGCAAATAAGCCACCACCGCGGCAGCATTGCGCTCATGCGCTTTGATGCGCGGTAACAAGGTGCGTAAACCGCGTAAAGTCTGGTGAGCATCAAAGGCAGATCCTGTCACCCCTAAACAATTTGCCCACCATTTCAATTCATCCCCAACCGCAACATCTTTACAAATCAAGGCGCCACCGACGATATCGCTGTGGCCATTGAGATACTTGGTGGTGGAATGCACCACCAGATCTGCCCCCAGTGCGATCGGGTTTTGTAAGATGGGCGATAAAAACGTATTGTCGACCACCAGATAGGCAGACAAGGCACGACTGACCGCCGCCACCGCTGCGATGTCCGTGATTTGCAATAAGGGGTTACTTGGCGTTTCCACCCAGACCATTTTCGGAGCTGCCGCTTGGACTTGAGTCGCCCAATCGTCCTTTAAAAAATTAACAATCACCAGTTTAAAGGCCTGTTTACGCTGCGCTAAATTGAGAAATAACCGGTAACTGCCACCATAACAATCATGCGGGATCACCAAGGTATCTGCCGGTGTTAACAGCTGCAGCGCCAGCAAACAGGCCGACATCCCAGTATTGGTCACGATGGCGCGGGCGCCGCCTTCGAGTTCTGCCAATGCCTCGCCCAACAAATCGCGATTTGGATTGTTCGAACGGGAATAATCATAACGACCAGGCTGTTTAAACGCCGGTAGGGCAAAGGTGGAGCTGAGATACAAAGGTGGCGTCACAGCGCCATACGCCGGATCTTGAGCTATGCCGGCACGAGCAGTGATAGTTGCGGAATGGCGCTGCGTCATGGTGAAGCCTCTGGATATTTGGATGTTTAGACGTCCAAAAGTATACATTTCAAAAAAAGCGGATGTCAAAACATTTAGACGTCTATAGTGATTATTTCTTGCGCCTTGTTTGTGTCTGGGCGTATAAAGAAGTAAAATTTCGCCACTTGCGAAAGCAACGAACTTTTTATTAATCAAGGTATAACTATGGCAAAGTGGAATGGTGAATATGTTCACCCTTATGCGGAGCACGGAAAGAAATCTGAACAGGTGAAAAAAATCACCGTTTCTATCCCGCTCAATGTATTAAAAGTACTGACCGACGAACGTACCCGTCGTCAGGTCAATAATTTGCGGCATGCCACCAACAGCGAATTGCTGTGTGAAGCATTCCTACACGCCTTTACCGGTCAACCCTTACCGGCCGATGATGATTTGCGTAAAGACAATCCGCATCAGATCCCACTGGAAGTGCGTAACATTCTGACCAGCATGGGGAAACCTATCCCAGAGATCCAAGAAGCCGAAAGCGACGAAGAATAAAACGTCCGACGTTGACGGTCTGCTGCGTTCACTGCACAAGCTCAGTCACTGTACATAAGAACAAAACGACCAAGGCCACGGCCGTGAACCGCCGCAAGTCTGTTTCCGAAGAGACTATTGCAGTCGATGTTTTTACGTTTACGTCCCCAAAAAAAAACCGCGATATCGCGGTTTTTTTTATGGTTTATCAACCAGCACCTTAGTCACACAGCGCGGATGCCATGTAACCTTCTGGCATAGCAATACGAGCCACACCGGATGCCACCGCTGCGTCAGCCACCGCCTTCGCGACCCGCGGCAACAAACGTGGATCCATCGGCTTGGGAATAATATAAGTGGGGCCAAAGCTTAAGCTATCGACTTGTGCCGCTTTTAACACCGACGCAGGCACCGGTTCTTTAGCAATACTACGGATCGCCTCAACCGCCGCGATTTTCATCTCGTCGTTAATCACGCGGGCGCGCACATCCAATGCGCCACGGAAGATAAACGGGAAGCACAGTACGTTATTCACTTGATTTGGATAATCCGAGCGACCAGTAGCCATAATCAAGTCTTGCCGTGTTGCATGTGCCAACTCAGGTTTAATTTCCGGATCAGGGTTTGAACAGGCAAAAATCACTGGATTCGGCGCCATCAAGGCTAAGGCGGCGGGAGGTAATACATCAGGACCAGACACACCGATAAATACATCCGCACCATCCAGCGCATCTTCTAATGTACGTTTGTCGGTGTTGTTGGCAAACAGCGTTTTATATTTGTTCAGATCATCACGACGCGTGTGAATGACGCCTTTGGTATCTAACATATAAATATATTCACGCTTAGCGCCACATTTAATCAGCAGCTCCATACACGCAATAGCTGCCGCACCGGCGCCCATACAAACGATGGTGACTTTACGGATGTCTTTGCCTTGGATCTCCAACGCATTGAGTAAGCCGGCGGCCGTCACAATAGCGGTCCCGTGCTGGTCATCATGGAACACTGGGATATTACAGCGTTTGATCAACTCTTTTTCGATCTCAAAACACTCGGGGGATTTGATATCTTCGAGATTAATCCCACCAAAAGTATCCGCAATATTAGCGACGGTATTGATAAAATCTTCAGTGGTACGATGCGTGACTTCAATATCAATCGAGTCTAGGCCAGCAAAACGTTTAAATAACAACGCTTTACCTTCCATCACTGGCTTGGATGCCATCGGACCTAAGTTACCCAATCCCAAAATGGCGGTGCCATTTGAAATCACCGCCACCAAATTACCCTTCCCTGTGTATTTGTAAACATTATCAATGTTGTCGGCTATTTCACGCACCGGTTCGGCCACGCCAGGGCTGTAGGCTAGCGCTAAATCCTTGACGGTCTCGGCCGGTTTACTGATCTCTATGCTGATCTTGCCCGGTTTCGGCTCGGCGTGATACCGCAGCGCTTGTTCTCTGAAATCTGACATGGTACGAGGTTTCCTGATGTCAGGCGCAAGGCCTGTTGTTATAGTTGCCATACTTTTGTGTGTCATCACAAAAGACATTCCATTTTAAAGAGGCGACAAGACGAAGCAAATCAATAACCTGCTGATCGTACCACTGGGTGTAGGGCCATTGGAGGCAAAAAGTTACAGATCCGCTATCGAGCTCAGCGTCCACCAGAGCTTCGACCAACATAACCAAGCGGTATGACCACTGAGCGAAAACTAGGCAAGATTGTTATAACAAGTTTTTGCAGGGTCGCCAAGCCACAGATCTCGCCAAGGCATCGACACCGACATCACACCAAAAGCAAGGATGCAGAAAAAGCAAATAACCATTCACATGGTTGTGGGAAGCACCATGCGTCGAGATGAAGAAAAATAACGCCGATCGGTACGATAACTCGGCTGCAGCTAGGGATAAGTATGCAAAAAAAATAAGGACAACAAAAAAGGCGCCAAAGCGCCTTTTTTGTTCGACAGCGAAATGCTGGCTGGGATTATTTTGCGCCCAGAACAGCGAAACGCTTTTTGAAGCGATCAACACGACCACCAACGTCTAACACTTTTTGCTTACCGGTGTAGAATGGGTGGCAAGCAGAGCAAACGTCCAAGTGGATGTCTTTGCACAGTGAAGAACGGGTTTTGAAAGAATTACCGCAAGTACAAGTTGCAGTGATTTCTTTGTACTCTGGGTGAATACCTTGTTTCATGGGTTACCTCGTTAGGCCGTATCGCACTTCCGATCAGCGTGCTGTCGGACACCATACGCATTTCAGTTAATTTAGGCCGCGTAGCTTAATGGATCGGCGCTTTGGTTTCAACCTTTGCCGGCCAATCTTGGAAAAAAAACCTCGTCTTCATCCATGGCAATAATAGCTTCAAGTCGCTGGTCAGTGCGGTGGAAGCTGGGTAGACTATACCCCCTTGCAAGGAGTTTGTAGTGTCCACCATTCGCGTTGCTTTGCCGGTGCCGCTGCGGCAGCATTTTGACTACGATTATCCGTTTGACACCCCCATCGCCGTTGGTTGCCGGGTGCAGGTGCCTTTTGGCAATCGACAATTGGTCGGTATCGTGTGGCAATTGGATCCGCCCGATGCGCACCACACGACCAATCTGGCCGCAAAACCGCTAAAACCTGTGCTGGCTTGTCTGGATCAAACTCCTATCCTCGCGGAAGAACTGCGCGAATTACTCAGCTTTGCCGCCAGTTATTATCACCATCCACTGGGCGACGTGCTGATGAGTGCCCTGCCCGCGCTGTTACGCGAAGGGCGCCCGATGGATTATGGCCAAACCGAGTGGCTACATGTTGTCGAGGCACCGCAACCTGCCGACAACATTGCGCAGCCCATACCCGATGACACCAGCGGTACGCCGCCAGCCACGACACGAGATCACCATCACGACCATGCCGAGCTGCAAGCGCTATCGCGTGCGCCCAAGCAACTGGCATTGTGGCAACAATTACAACAGGCGCCGCTATCCTTGGATCAGGCGAAGCATGACTTTAGTAGCACCATTATTCAACAGCTGATAGCCCGCGGTTTAGCGCGCATTACATCGCATCCGCTTGTAGCCTATGCACCGCTGTCACAATCGCCGAAGGGACTGCCGCTAAATCCAGCACAAGCCTTGGCTGTCGCCGCCATTCATCAAGCGCAACAACAATTTAGTCGACTGCTGCTCGAAGGTGTCACCGGCTCGGGAAAAACCGAAGTGTATTTGCAAGCCATCACGCCATTTTTACAGCAAGGCAAACAGGTGTTGGTCATAGTGCCGGAAATTGGCCTCACCCCCCAAACGCTGGCTCGTTTTGCCAATCGCTTTGATGTCCCTGTGCTGGCATGGCATTCCAATATGACCGATCATGAGCGGTTGCGGGTATGGCAGCATAGCCAGGCCGGTGCCGCCGCCATCGTCATTGGCACCCGTTCGGCCATTTTTTTACCCATGCCTGGGCTTGGTTTAATCATCATTGATGAAGAGCATGATAGTTCGCTCAAACAGCATGATGGGTTTCGGTACCATGCGCGGGATTTGGCCATCAAACGGGCCGCCATCGCGAAGTGTCCCATCGTATTAGGCTCCGCCACACCAAGCCTCGAATCGCTGCATCATGCCTTAGCCGGTCGCTATCAGCATTTGCGACTACCGGATCGCGCCACAGCGCAGCAAGTGCCACACATTGTTCTGGTCGACTTAAAACAGCAAGTGTTGCAACACGGCCTTGCCAATCAAACGCGAGATGCTATCAAGCAGCATCTTGGCCGTGGCCACCAAGTGATGCTGTTCTTAAATCGCCGTGGTTTTGCCCCAGCGCTGATATGCCATGAGTGCGGTTGGTTAACGGAATGTACCCGTTGTAGCGCATTTACCACCTACCATAAACAAAGCCGGCAGTTGGTATGTCATCATTGCGGCACTATTCGCGCGGTGCCGCACCAATGTGGCCATTGTGGCAGCACCCAATTGGCACCTGTCGGCAAAGGTACCGAGCAACTGGAAGAACAACTCGCGCAGCTGTTCCCGACGATTGCGATTAGTCGGCTAGATCGAGACAGCACACGACGTAAAGGCAGCTTGCAGCAACATTTAAATGATATCGATAGCGAGGGGCCTCGGCTTATTGTCGGTACGCAAATGCTGGCCAAAGGGCATCATTTTCCACGCGTAACTTTGGTGGTGGTGGTCGATGTTGATGGCGCGCTTTATAGCAGTGATTTTCGTGCCGCTGAGCATTTAGCACAGCTGCTGACCCAAGTGTCAGGACGCGCCGGCCGCGGCGGTGATGCCGGCACTGTGTTACTGCAAACCCACTATCCTGGCCACCCCACCTTGCAAGATATCATTCAAAACGGTTATCACGCCTTTGCTCGTTCTGCGCTGCTGGAACGGCAGCAAACCTTGTTGCCCCCCTATCAACATATGGCGCTATTTCGCAGTGAATCACTCGACTCGGGCCTTGCCGAGCAGTTTTTACAGCAATTACAGCAGTTGATCCCCGCCGATGCTGCGGTACAATGGCTCGGCCCGATTCGCAGCCCACTCGAGCGTAAAGCGGGCCTGTATCGCTGGCAACTGCAACTGTTTAGCGCTCAGCGTCCAGCATTGCATCGATTACTGTCGATGTTGTTGCAACAATTGCAAGCCTGGCCACTAAGCCGTAAACTCAAGTGGACCTTGGATGTGGATCCAATAGATTTAAGTTAACACGACCGCAGGTGCCGCCATACTTGACTCGCACACGCCGTACTAGATAAGCGATTATTTGTGAAAAGACAGCCTTTGATTGCCCAACAAGACTATGTAAAAACCCCCCGTCCGAGTACTCGTCGCGGCAAAAAAACCAACAAACGCCAACCGTTTCCCATGGTTCTTGTGATCGCGGTTGCACTGGCGATCTTGGTTTTTATCGGTTTTCTGTGGTTTATCGGCCAACAACCCGCCGCACCTGTAGCTGACGCCAGCAAAGACACGAAAAAAACCGCTGCCGTGTTACCGGAAAAACCGGTAAAGGAACCCTACACCTACATCAATGAACTGGAAACCAAGCAAGTGCACGTGGAAGCTCAGCCGCTTGCCGCGAAAGCAGCCGCTACCATGATTTGCGGTACCTTTAGCAATATGGAAGGCGCAGCCGCGCTCAAAGCAAAGATCGGTTTTGCTGGCTTAACGGCGGAAATTAAACCGCTGAATTCGAAGTTTCGTGTGGTGATTGGCCCGTACGAATCACGACGCCAAGCGCAAAATGATAAAAACATGCTGTTGCGGCAAAAAATAGCCAATTGCTGGATCCCACTGTAGCCAGCTGTGTGGCGCCGCATGCATTCGATGTCGGCGCCATCGTCGCCCCACACATCTGCGCTATACCGCTTCGGCCTCTGCGCGACACCTCCGCACCAACGTGGCAATCGCCTGCAGCCGCGCCTTGAGTGCGTCTCTTGCCCTACCCTGCTTGGCCTACCTTACTTGGCTCGGGACTTAGCTACGTACTTAGCTCACCCTTGATTTTTTCTATGCGCATCCCCAATTCACGTTTATCTTAAATGCAAGGTAGATGTAGCATGACAACCATAGTTTCGGTCAGACGCAACGGCCAAGTTGCACTTGGTGGCGATGGCCAAGTCACCCTCGGTAATACAGTAATGAAAGGCAATGCCCGCAAGGTTCGCCGTCTTTATCATGGCAAAGTGATCGCAGGTTTTGCCGGCGGCACCGCGGATGCATTCACCCTATTTGAACGCTTTGAAGCCAAACTAGAACTGCATCAAGGCCATCTGATGCGCGCCGCGGTTGCACTCGCAAAAGACTGGCGTACCGATCGTATGTTACGGAAATTAGAAGCGCTACTGGCCGTCGCCGATGCCAACAGCTCGCTGATCATCACAGGTAACGGCGATGTGATCCAACCGGAGCAAGATCTGATTGCCATCGGCAGCGGCGGCCCATTTGCGCAAGCGGCAGCCACCGCATTATTAGCCAACACAGAGCTCAGTGCTCGCGATATCGTCAGTAAAAGTCTGACCATCGCTGGTGATATCTGCATATACACCAATCAACAACACACCATTGAAGAGCTTTAAGTCGCGCGCTCTCACGTTGGTGCTAGCGTGATGTAAAACCGCAGAGACGTTCGTCATCGTGCGCCGTTTTACCTCATGACGTTTTTCACGATTTACACTTTATAAGAAGGCCACTATGTCCGAGATGACCCCACGCGAGATTGTGCACGAATTAGATCGCCATATCATCGGTCAACACGATGCAAA
>Ga0075154_10002091_pt1 | contig 13314 bp, 9 predicted proteins | sample JI71714BDNA_FD_70965 | JGI IMG/M metagenome (GOLD analysis project Ga0075154, IMG submission 70965) | Wastewater effluent complex algal communities from Wisconsin, to seasonally profile nutrient transformation and Carbon sequestration -... | ecosystem: Engineered > WWTP > Effluent > Algae... | reverse complement strand
CCGCTGCCACTTTCCATGCAGGCTGGTGGGGCGATCCGATGCTGGATAAGCTCGATTGGCTCAGCGGAACACGCGCGGTGCCGCCCCAACTCGATATAGAAGCAATCTATGCCATGTTTTGGCCTGCTTTCTGCGACCGCTACGGCGAACGCGTAACCGAAAATATGCGCACCGTCGGCGAAGCCTTTGTCGGCCGGATCAACCAATGGTCAGAAAGCCGCACCGGCGAACGCTGCCTGACCCACAATGATTTCCGCCCCGACAACATGCTCTATCATCTTGATGATCCGGCGAAACCGATCGTCATTGTTGACTGGCAAACAGTTGGAGTAGGGACAGGTGCAGGCGATATAGCTTATTATCTCGGCACCGCGCTCGATCCCGAAACGCGCAAGGTGCAGGAAAGAGCTTTGTTCGATATCTATCTCGATAGCCTGAAAGCAAACGGCGTCACTAATCTGGGTATCGCAACCGCATGGGACGATTATCGCCGCTCTGCCATTGCAGGCTTCCTCATGGGAGTGACGGCGTCAATGGTGGTCGGCCAGACCGATCGTGGCGACACGATGTTCCTGGCCATGTGCGAACGATCAGCAGCAATGGTGCTTGACCACCGCGACCTTGCGATACCTTCTTAGTAAAGCAGATAAGGCTTTCGTGCTTCGATCCAGGCAGCTTCGTCTGGAAGCGTCAGAGCATCCAGATCGGCAGGTGTTGATTCCGGGTCATCCACCCATTCGCGCAACAACGGACCGCCGTTGATTACATCAATCGCAAGCACATCGTCGGTATATTCATATTTGAACTCAAGCCCGCGCCAGATTGGATATTCCGGGTACAGCAGACGAATCGCCTTGAAGGCCAGTGCCTGCAACCGCCACGGCTTGAATGCCTCATGGTCATAGGCCGCGCCCTCGGCATGGATATGGACGCCATGACAGGCTGTGCCCGCATGTTTGTGAAAAGTGGGCTCAAACCAGATTTCGCGCAGCGTACAGCCGTCCAGCCATTGCGGTGCAAACGCCCGCATTTTGGCAATCACAGCGCGGGCATCAATGTCGGGCGCGCCAAAGATTTCGAGCGGGCGGGTCGTCCCCCTACCCTCGCTGAGCGTCGCACCTTCGAGCATGACAGTCCCGGCATAGGCGCGTGCCATATTCAAATTGGGCGCATTGGGGCTGGGGTTAATCCAGACGCGGTCATCAAGCGGCCAGCCATATCCGGGCGCGGCATCGGGCGCATAGCTCGACATTTCGATAACGCGGTAGTCAACATCGAGTTTATAATGGTCGACAAACCAGTGACCGAGTTCACCCAAGGTCAGCCCATGGCGCATAGGTATTGGACCTGCCCCGACAAAACTCTCCCATCCTTCACGCAATGTGAGCCCCTCGACCGGGCGGCCGGCAGGATTGGGACGGTCCAGCACCCAAACCGATTTGCCATGCTTGGCGGCTTCTTCGAGCACATAGAGCAAGGTGGTAATGAAGGTGTAGATGCGGCAGCCCAAATCCTGCAGATCGACCAGCACAACATCGAAAGCGCTCATCATCTGTCCCGAGGGACGGCGCACCTCGCCATAAAGGCTGAACATCGGGATGTTGTAGATGGGGTCAGTGAAATCTTCCGACTCCACCATATTATCCTGCTTGTCGCCCCTTATCCCGTGCTGTGGTCCAAAGGCGGCTGAGATGTTCAGATCACCCAACGCAACGAGCGCATCAAGCGAATGGGTCAGATCTGCGGTCACCGATGCCGGATGCGCAACCAACGCAACGCGTTTTCCCAACAGCGGCTTGCGCAGTTCCGCGTCTGCCAACAGGCGATCAATTCCAAATGCAATCATGGTCGCGCTGGTGCCGTAACTGACAGAACAAAGCAATCGGGATGATGAAAATCCGGCTTCTCAATCGCATGTTTCACGGCCCAATAGCCCAGCTTTCCATCGCTTGATTCGATAACAGCCGTCAGGTTTGCTTCAAGCGAGATCCCCACCCAATTTGGCGGCAGTGTCACGTTTGTCTCAACCGAAAACCAATAGTCCCCGAAATCCATATGAATCGCTGGCGCTTCCTCCATCGGCAAATTGCTGACGCAATTGCGGTAATCGCTAAAATGATAAGCAGCCCAGCGCGATGAGGGTGAGAAATTAAACTCGATATATCCGGGTTTCCCTGCTCGGCGCACAAACAGCTCGAAACAGGTGGTTTTCCAAAGGTCATCGGTGCGTTCAGGAGGAGCATCATCGGGCAGAAATACATCCTCTGCCGCAATATCGACGATGTATTGCACCCAAAGGCCGCCTTCGTCGGTAGCCTCCACCCTGGCTTCAAACTGCCGTACGGCGCCGCGATCTGTTTCGCCAAATGGATGGAGCGTCATCATATTGTTCATCGCTGCTACAACTGCTAGGCGCGACGCGCTATGACAAGCTATAAATCCGATTTGCTGCGCCTTCTCGATGAACGAGGCTATATCCACCAGATGACCGACGCTGATGGGCTTGATGCCCTTGCGCAAAAGCAGGTGGTGCCGGGTTATATCGGATTTGATGCGACGGCACCGTCGCTGCATGTCGGCAATCTGGTGTCGATCATGCTGCTACGCCGCTTGCAACAGGCCGGGCACAAACCGGTGGTGGTGATGGGGGGTGGCACGACGCGCATTGGCGATCCAACCGGCAAGGATGAAGTGCGTAAAATGCTCAGCGACGATGCGATTGAAGCCAACATTGCTTCAATCCGCCGCGCCTTCGAACAATTTTTGACCTTCGGCGATGGCCCGACCGACGCAGTCATGGTCAACAACCATGATTGGCTGGGCAAGATTGGCTATATCGAAATGCTGCAAAAGGTCGGCACGCATTTCACTGTCAACCGCATGCTGAGTTTTGATTCGGTCAAATTGCGGCTGGAACGCGAACAGCCGATGACCTTCCTCGAATTTAACTACATGATCCTGCAAGGCTATGACTTCCGCCATCTGAGCGATACCATGGGCGTTCGCCTGCAAATGGGCGGGTCAGACCAATGGGGCAATATCGTCAACGGTGTCGAACTGTCGCGCCGCATGGATGGGGTCGAGGTTTTTGGCCTGACCACGCCATTGATCACCAAGGCTGATGGCAGCAAGATGGGTAAATCTGTGTCGGGTGCGATTTGGCTGAATGCTGATGCGCTCAATCCCTATGATTATTGGCAATTCTGGCGGAACACGCAGGATGCCGATGTCGGAAAGTTTCTGCGGTTGTTCACTGATATCGATCTTGCTGAAATCGAAAGACTCGAGGGATTGCAGGGCGCGGATATCAACGAGGCGAAGAAAGTTCTCGCCGATGCCGCAACGACGATGGCGCATGGCGAACAGGCAGCGGTTGATGCCGCCGAAACCGCGCGCAAAACCTTTGAGCAAGGCGGCGCTGGCGATCAATTGCCCACGCACACATCAAATGGGCCGATTGCACTCTTGGACGCCATGCTGGCACTCGGACTTGTTGCCTCAAAAGGTGAGGCACGGCGTTTGATTGCAGGCGGTGGAGCGCGCATTGATGGGGTCGCAGTGGATAGCGATGCGGTTATCATTGAACCTGCGGGCCAACCTGTTCGGCTATCGGCAGGTAAAAAGAAACATGGCCTGCTGCACTTTGGCTAATACGCTCGTTCGGGTGATTTACCAAATATTTGTAAAAGTCTGTCAAAAGCGAAAATGCGATCCCTTATGGGTAAAGGACAGGCTTGTTTATGGCGCAAAATGCCGCTGAACCGATTTATGATATGCGCCGCGCTGCAAGGCACCGCGCGGATTATGCGACGATTGCGGAAAGCCGTCGGCATGGGGACAATCGCATCCACATTTCGAATATCTCGGCGCATGGCTTCATGATCGACAATAATGAAGTTTTCGAACATGGCGACCGCATCGAAATGCGCCTGCCGGTGGTCGGCCGTATTGATGCGCACCTGATCTGGACTGTGGATGGTCGCGCGGGATTCCAGTTCGAACGCGTCATCCGTCTGCCCGATTTTCTGGCCCTGATCGACGCTGTGGGCGCTAAGCTGCGCTAACCGCCCCTGAGCGTCGCCACACCAGCGTCGCGCTCAAACAAATATAACGCAATTCTTGCCGCTGAACCGCGCGGGCTATCGAGCCCGCCGTCGCGTTCCAACAACAGGCGCGCATCAGCAGACGCGGCTCCGATTAGCTCGCGCACCTGTTCGTTGGTTGCAACGCGGAAGGGCGTTTCGCCCGATTGCCGCGTCCCCAGTAATTCGCCAGCACCGCGCAACTTCAAATCCTCTTCGGCAATACGGAATCCATCATTGGTTTCACGCATCAGCGCCAGTCGCGCGCGCGCAGTTTCGCTGACGCTTTCGCCGCGCACCAATATACAAACTGATTGTTCGGTGCCCCTTCCCACTCGTCCGCGCAACTGATGCAATTGTGCTAAGCCAAAGCGGTCAGCAGCCTCGATAATCATCAAGCTGGCATTAGGGACATCGACCCCGACTTCGATCACCGTGGTCGCTACAAGCAACCGCGTCTTTCCGCTGGAAAAGGCCTCCATCACGGCATCTTTTTCAGGCCCCTTCATCCTTCCGTGGATCACAGCCACTTGATCGCCAAAGCGAAGCTTCAGTTCGGCGGCGCGTTGCTCGGCGGCCGCCAAATCGCTGACTTCGCTTTCTTCGACCAGCGGACAAACCCAATAAGCTTGCTTGCCGCTCGCCAGATGACGGGCAACGCCATCGATCAATTCGGGCAGCCGGCCTTGTGACAACACCCTTGTGTCCACTGGCGTTCGCCCCGGAGGCATTTCGTCGATCTGCGACACGTCCATTTCGCCATAGGCCGCAAGGGCCAGGGTTCGTGGAATAGGCGTCGCGGTCATCACCAACAGGTGCGGAACGCCACTGCCCTTTTTTGACAGCATCAACCGTTGCGACACGCCAAAGCGGTGCTGTTCATCAATAACCGCCAGCGCCAGTGCCTTATAGGTCACTGCCTCTTGAAAAATAGCATGCGTGCCGACCAAGATGTCGATCGAACCATCCGCCAGACCCATCAGCACCGATTCGCGCACTCGGCCTTTGTCACGTCCGGTGAGGATCGCAACGTTGACCGGCAATCCAGAGAGAGAGGCTTGTAGATTGGCGAAATGTTGGCGCGCCAAAATTTCGGTCGGGGCGAGCAAAGCGCCCTGAAATCCGGCCTCTACTGCGCGCAATAAAGCGTGCAATGCGACCATGGTTTTCCCCGACCCAACATCGCCCTGCAAAAGGCGAAGCATCGGGCGGCCCTGGATCAGATCGCCCTCAATCTCGCCAATCACCCTTTTCTGAGCTCCGGTAAGATCAAATGGCATCCGCAACTGGCCGGTAAGCCGCCCATCGCCCTGCACCGGCGTGCCGCGCCTTTTGTCCATCGCCGCGCGCACGAGTCGCATCGCCAACTGATTTGCGAACAATTCATCATAGGCGAGCCGATCCCGGACCTCCGCACTGTCTTTGCAGTGTACAGCCGACAGTGCCTCGCGCCATCCCAACCATTTACGCTGTTCGAGCAAGCTTGGTTCGATCCATTCGGGCAATTCGGGTAGCCGCTCGACCGCCTGCACCACCAATTGCCCCAACCGGCCATTGGTCAAACCTTCGGACAAAGGATAGACCGGTTCGATGGCCGCCGGCGCATGGCCATGCCCGGGTTCGGCAACATGGTCAGGATGCACGATTTGCAACGTGTCGCCATAGCGTTCGAGCTTTCCCGAAACGATCCGGGTTGCGCCCATTGGCAATTGTTTACGCGCCCATGCCCCGTTGCGCCCGAAATAGGTCAGGGCAACATATTGCCCCTCTGTATCGGCTCCATAAATCCGCGTTGGTGCCCGCGCGCTGCCACCGCTGCGTTGATCGACAATGGTCAGGGTAACGATGATATTCTGACCTACATCGGCCTCATCAACCCGCGAAACCGTTTTGCGATAGGTCCAGTTAGCCGGGAAATGATAGGCAAGATCCTTGACCCGCTCCAGCCCCAAACGGTCGAGCGGCTTGGCCAGACCCGGCCCGACGCCCTTTAGCGACGACACTTCGGCAAATAACGGATTGAGAATATCGGGCCGCATGACTAGGGCCGTTATAGCGCGGCATGTCCGCTTATCCACGATATTCGAAAAGCTCAGTTTATGGATCGCGAAGCCTATTTGCGCAAATTGCACTTTCGTGCGCACCACCGTGGCACACGCGAAGCCGACGCCATTGTCGGCGGCTTCTTTGATGTTGCGCATAAACGATGGGGCGAAGCCGATTTCGCCTGGTTTGAAGCTCTACTTGAGGAGCAGGATGTCGATATCATGGGTTGGGCATTGGGAACGATCCCGATTCCGGAACAATGGCTTGGACCGATGATGTCAGAAATGGCGAAGCTGGATTTTGTGAAATTACCGGCCGGACTCACGTCTGCCGATTGAACGCCAAAGTGCCCGACCTTCAACAGATCATCAAAGCGCAGCGATCGCTGACGCTGTCTTCGATACCGGCGGGTTTCGAACCATTGCTGCTCGCCGACCTTGCGCGCGCGGCCAAGCGGCGGACGGTGTTCATTGCGTCCGATGATACAGCGCTGCGCGCGCTCGCCGATACCATACCTTTTTTCGCACCGGAGCTGGAAATCCTGCAATTCCCGTCGTGGGATTGCCTCCCCTACGACCGGGCTTCGCCGTCGGTTCCAATAACCAGCCAGCGTATGGCGACGCTCAATGCCCTGCAGAAACCGGGGCAAGGCAAGCAATTGCTGCTGACGACAATCGGTGCGGTACTACAACGTGTCATCACCCCGTTCCGCATCCGTCAGACCGGCGCGATGCTCGCTTCTGGCGTATCGATCAGCCGCGAAAAGCTCGCCGCACTGTTGCAAGCCAATGGCTATTTCCGCGTCGATACTGTTGCCGAGGCAGGCGAATATGCGATACGCGGCAGTCTTGTCGATTTAATGCCCGCAGGAAGCGAAAGCGGGTTGAGGCTCGATTTTTTCGGCGACGAGATTGAAACAATCCGCGTTTTCGATCCTCACCATCAGCGCAGCGCAGGCACGATCAAGGAGTTCGGGCTGCTGCCTGCGGTCGAGACACTGATGGACGAAGACGCCATCCGCCGTTTTCGCACCAACTATCGCGAATTGCATGGCACTACCGCGACCGGTGATCCGCTCTATCAGGCGGTGTCAGACGGTAGGCGCTTGTCAGGGATGGATCACTGGCTGCCTCTTTTCGAGGAGCGGCTGGCGACGCTGTTCGACCATGTTGGCGATGATGCCTTGATTCTGCGCGATGCGGGTACGGTCGCCGCAGCCGAGCAGCGGTACGATTCGATCATCGACTATCACGCCAATCGGGAAAAAGCGCAGACCAGCGAGCCCGGCAGTTATCGCCCGCTGGCGCCAGATGCGCTTTATCTGACTGCGGATGAACTGGAGCAACATTTCGCCGACAGCGCCGCGCATCTTGTCACGCCTTTTGCTGCGCCAGTTTCGGACAATATAGTCGATTTTGGCATATCCGCGGGCCGCGACTTTGCACCCGAACGCGCACGCAAAGACAATGTCTATGAGGCTGTTGGTAAGTATCTGAAAGCCGAAATCAAGGCCGGTCGCAAAGCCGTAATCGCCAGCTATTCGGCTGGCGCGCGCGACCGGTTACACGGTCTTCTTGCCGATCATGGTGCACCAAAACTGACCTTTGTCGAGGGATGGCAACAGGCGCTGGGCACTGCAGCCTCTGGCAAGGCCGCAATGGTCGTGCTGCCGCTCGACCACGGCTTCGCCTCTCCCGATGTCGTCGTGCTGTCCGAACAGGATATATTGGGCGACCGCCTTGTCCGTCGTCGCCGATCGAAGAAAAGTGCGGAAGCCTTTCTCGCCGAAATGGCAGTGCTTCAGGTGGGCGATTATGTCGTCCATATCGAACATGGCATTGGCCGCTATGAAGGCTTGGCCTCTATCCCCGTTGGCCAAAGCCCGCACGACTGTGTGTCCTTGTCCTATGCGGGTGGCGACAAGCTGTATGTACCGGTTGAAAATATCGACGTGCTGTCGCGCTATGGCGCGAATGACGGCAATGTCACGCTTGATCGTCTGGGTGGCGAAGCATGGCAACGGCGCAAAGCGAAGCTGAAGGAACGCATTACTGCAATTGCGCATGAATTGATCCGGACAGCCGCCGAACGCGCTTTGCGACCCGGTGTAACGATGGAGCTCGATTCACACGCATACGCTGCCTTTGCCGACCGGTTCCCCTATGCCGAAACCGAGGATCAGGAACGCGTCATTGCCGAAGTGCTGGAAGATCTTGCAAGTGGCCAGCCGATGGACCGACTGGTTTGCGGTGATGTTGGATTTGGCAAAACCGAGGTTGCAATGCGCGCGGCCTTTGCTGCGGCAATGACCGGCCATCAGGTTGCGGTGATCGCACCAACGACCTTGCTCGCGCGCCAACATTATACCAATTTCACCGAACGCTTTGCCGATACGCCATTGAAGGTCGGGCGGCTGTCGCGGCTTGTCCCTGCTGGTGAAGCAACGAAGACGCGGGACGGATTGGCAGACGGAACTGTCGACATCGTCGTCGGCACGCATGCAGTGCTCGCCAAATCGCTGAAATTCAAACGTCTCGGGCTGGTGGTGGTCGACGAGGAACAGCGCTTTGGTGTGACTCACAAGGAGCAGTTGAAGGCGCTGAAAAGCGACGTTCACATGCTGACGCTGACGGCAACACCCATTCCGCGCACGCTGCAAATGGCGATGTCGGGGTTGCGCGACCTGTCAGTAATCCAGACGCCTCCAGTCGACCGGTTAGCGGTCAGAACCTATGTGATGCCGTGGGACGAAGTTGTGGTCCGCGAAGCATTGCTGCGCGAACATTATCGCGGCGGGCAGAGCTTTTTCGTCGCTCCACGCATCGCCGATTTGCCCGAAATCGAGGACTATCTGCGCGAACAAGTGCCCGAAGTAAAATTCGTCACCGCGCATGGCCAGATGGGTGCGGGCGAAATCGAAGAGCGGATGAGCGCCTTTTACGACAAACGCTATGATGTGCTGCTATCGACCACCATTGTCGAAAGCGGACTCGATATTCCTAGCGCCAACACATTGATCATCCACCGTGCTGATCGGTTCGGGCTGGCGCAACTTTACCAATTGCGCGGGCGCGTGGGTCGCTCAAAGACTCGGGCTTATGCTTATCTGACATCGCCTGAGGACCGCTTGCTGGGCGAAGCGGCGGAGAAGCGACTGAAGGTCTTGTCCGATCTCGACAGTCTTGGTGCGGGCTTCCAGCTCGCCAGCCATGACTTGGATATTCGCGGTGCCGGTAATCTCGTGGGCGATGAACAATCCGGGCATATCCGTGAGGTCGGTTTCGAACTGTATCAGTCGATGCTTGAAGACGCGATCCTTGCGCTGCGCGCCGAAGCACATGGCCTTGCCAAACCCCGCGAAAGCTATAGCCCGCAGATCACTATCGATGCGCCGATCATGATCCCTGATGATTATGTACCCGACCTCGCGGTCCGCATGGCGCTTTACCGCCGATTGAACGACCTCGAGGAAGCTGGCGACATTGAAGGTTTTGCCGCCGAAATGACTGACCGCTTTGGTACGATCCCATCGCCCGCACAAAATTTGCTGCGGCTGATCGAAATAAAGCAGAATGCGCTGGTTGCAGGGGTTTCCAAGATCGAGGCAGGACCACGTGGGGCGCTGGTCAGTTTTCATCAGGACAGCCCACCCAATGTCCCGGGTCTGCTCGCCTATGTCGAGAAAATCGGTGCGACCGCCAAATTGCGGCCCGACAGCAAGCTGGTGATCACCCGCAACTGGCCCGACCCAGCGTCAAAACTCAATGGCTGTCTGCAATTGTCTAAGGGGCTTGCGGCACTGGCGCGCAAGGCGGTCTAACCGTTGAGCAGAGCAAAGCGTTCAAAGTCACTTGGCGACAATGGCTTCGACCTTAGGAATCCCTGGAAATAGTCACAGCCTTCTAGCCGCAGCATTTCCAATTCCTCTTCGCGCTCCACCCCTTCGGCAATGATCTTCAGTTCCAATGCCTTGGCCATTGCGATGATGGCGCGCAGCACCACCCGGTCGCGTGAGGCGCCGGTAATTGCGGGTGTCATACCCTTGTCGAGCTTCAGATAATCGAGCGGGAGTGCGGACAAATAGGACAGACTCGAATAGCCTGTGCCGAAATCGTCAACCGCGATACGAATGCCCTGTGCACGCAATTTGTTGAGTTCGGCGGCAGCCAGATCAATATCGCGTACCAAGCTTTCTTCGGTCAATTCGAGCGTCAGCCGCTTGGCCGAAAATCCTGAATCGCGCAGTATCGCTGCCATGCGGTCGGCATAGCCTTCACCCAATTCCTCAGCACCCAGATTGACCGCAAGTCGCAAATCGGCAAGTCCGCCCGTCCATCGCGAGGCAATGGACACTGCTTCCTGCTGGATCAGCGCCGACAATTCCTCGCGCAAATCGCAACGATCGGCCGATGCAAACAACCGACCTGCACCGACTTCGCCTATTTCGGGATGATGCCAACGTGCGAGCGCCTCCGCACCTGATAGCCTCCCCGATGCCACCTCAAATTGTGGCTGCAACAGGATGATGATCTCGCCTGAAGCAATCGCCGACCGCAGACCTTTGTCGAGTAAGGCAGCCTGTTGTGACCCTCCGCGAATCGCAGGCCCAGCAAAGGAATATTTTCGCCCTTTGCGCGAATAGGCTTGCGCCAGTGCTTCATGCGCACGCTGCAGCAGGTCTGCTCCGGATTCTGCTTCTCCTGCGATAGCGATGCCGACACGTGGGCTGATGTGCAATGGCGCGCTCATACCGCCAAGTTCATCGGACAACAGACTGACAAGCCGTCGAGCAGCGGCTTCCAACTCGGTGGCACTGTGCTCCCCGGCAACGGCAATCAGAAATTCGCGCCCCGGAAGGCGCGCCAAAACCGGTACGGTTGCCAGGCTTTCGCGGAAATAGGTCAATAGCCGGGCGCCGGTTTTGCGGATCACCACATCGCCTGTTTCACGGCCATAGCGTTCGTTGATATGTTTGAGGTCGCGTATTCCGACCAGGAACAATGTTACCGCTCCGTCGCGCCCCTGATCATATTGCGCCACAAATTCGCGCGCCTTGCGGGCGCTCGAAAGTTGCAGCGTAGGGGCGATAGTCACAATACTCATCGATAGTCCCTTAACAGCAAAGTCTTTCGCAACCATTGCCAGCGGACAACAGGACCGATAGGTGTGGCTTATGCGCGATGGTTTCGGACGGACAATAGATTATCTGCGAATATCGGTGACCGACCGGTGCAATTTTCGCTGCCACTATTGCATGCCCGAGCAACAGCGGTTTCTGCCCCGCCGCGAATTGCTCGACTATTCCGAAATCGCGTTGATTGCCGAGCGCTTTATGGATCACGGCGTACGGCGCATCCGCTTAACCGGCGGTGAGCCGCTCGTGCGCCGCGACATTGGCGTGTTGATCGCTCATCTGGGCAAATATGTGACATCAGGTCGGCTGGAAGAATTGACCCTGACGACCAACGGCAGCCTGCTTGCTGACCATGCACAGATGCTGGCAAAGGCCAATGTCCATCGGATCAATGTCAGCCTCGACAGCCTGGATTCGGACCGCTTTGCCAGCATCAGCCGGGGCGGTCGGCTCAAAGAGGTGTTGGCAGGTATTTCCGCCGCCAAAGCCGTTGGTATTGCCATCCGAATCAATATGGTGGCGCTGCGCGATATCAACCAGATGGATCTGTTGCCCGTCGCACAATATTGCGCCGAAAACGACTTCGACCTTGCCCTGATCGAAACCATGCCGCTGGGTGAAGGCGTATCGGGCAGGCAAAATGATTATATCGCGCTCGACGAATTTGTATCGCCGCTCCGTGAGATAGCAAAGTTTATCCCACTCGCGCATCGGACATCTGGTCCTGCGCGCTATTGGCAGGTCGAACCGCTGGGCCTCAGGCTCGGTATGATCACGCCGCTCAGTCAGAATTTCTGTGATAATTGCAACCGCCTTCGCCTGACAACCGACGGCAAAATCTTCATGTGCCTTGGCTCAAACCTGAACGTCGATCTGCGGCAAGCCATCCGCGAGGGGGGCGTTGGAGAAGTCGATAGGTTGCTTGAAACAGCCTTACGCCTAAAGCCCGAAAGGCATGATTTCGAAAACCAGCTGAACGACAGCACATCGCGACTGTCACGCCATATGAATGCGACCGGGGGATAAAATGTTCGAGCGTCTGGCCCTACTTGCGTCACCCGGCGCGCAAGCGCGTGAATCCGAAGCGCTGATGCGTAGCCGCTACAACTTTGTCTCGCTCGACGATGCGCAAGCCGCGATCGTGCTTGGCGGGGATGGGTTCATGTTGCAGGTGTTGCACCGCTTGCTCGAACAAAACCGGAACTTGCCCGTTTACGGGATGAATCGCGGCACAGTCGGATTTTTGATGAACAACTGGCATGCTGATGATTTGCTCATACGACTTGAAAAGGCGAAGTCCTTTTCAGTCACCCCGCTATGTGCCAAAATCGAGACCGCTGCCGGGCAGAGCTTCACCCTGCCCGCGATCAACGAGGTTTCGCTGCTGCGCGAAACGCGTCAGGCGGCAAAGCTGGAGATCATCGTCAATGGCCGCACGGTGATCGAGGAACTAATTTGCGACGGCGCACTGGTCGCAACGCCTGCTGGTTCGACAGCCTATAATCTCTCGGCCAATGGCCCGATCCTGCCGCTCGATTCGCCACTGCTTGCTTTGACGCCGATAAGCCCATTCAGGCCGCGCCGATGGAAAGGAGCGATTTTGCCGGATCGCTATCTGGTGCGCATCAACATTTTGGAATCGGATAAGCGTCCCGTGAGCGCGGTGGCGGACCAGCGCGAAATCCGCGATATATCCTGGGTCGAGGTGGCCCTGGATCGCAACCGTAACCTGACACTTTTATTCGATCCCGAACATGCGCTTGATGATCGCATAGCGATGGAACAATTTATCACCTGAAGCGTCGAAAGTGCTCTTGCATTTTGTTTGAAGCCGCGCCATAGGCCCGGCTCGCCCGGCAAAACCGGGCTGCTCCTCGGTAGCTCAGTGGCAGAGCAATCGGCTGTTAACCGATCGGTCGGGGGTTCGAATCCCTCCCGGGGAGCCAGTTTTCCTCACATCGAAATCCCCTGCCAAAGCAGCCGCAAAGCGGCGTAGCCCACGAGCAACGCCGTCAGCCTGCGTAGCCATGAAGGCGACAGGATTTTGAGGCC
>Ga0075154_10002090_pt1 | contig 13322 bp, 9 predicted proteins | sample JI71714BDNA_FD_70965 | JGI IMG/M metagenome (GOLD analysis project Ga0075154, IMG submission 70965) | Wastewater effluent complex algal communities from Wisconsin, to seasonally profile nutrient transformation and Carbon sequestration -... | ecosystem: Engineered > WWTP > Effluent > Algae... | reverse complement strand
CTATCTATCCTTGCGGCAGTGTTTAAACCAGGTATCCGTTCAAAAGAACCAAATATCGAGCTTAATTTAGATAGCCTCGCGAGGGTTTGTCTCCCCAAGCTTTCGAGAATTGCTTCTCTTGTTTCTGTGTGCCCCACAGTACATTTTAGAAATAAAAAGTTTAGTCTCTGATTTTGGCTTACATTAGTTAGCCCAGCTATGTTTTTCGTGGTTTTCGCCACCCACCAACCATTATTGTTTTCCGACCAGTCGTTTGAGCGTGGTGTCTCATGTGTATCGGCGGTTATTCAACCTGTAGTCTAGTTATTGTACTCTACAATGAACACAATGCAAAAAAGTTCAAGAAAACAATTAACAAAAGTTGATAATTAATTAAAGCCGTCAAGCTTATGACGGGACTTTAGACCCAATTTCTTGGTAAAAGATTTACCTGGGTATGTTAACTTGCGCTGTATCTTGGCACATTGAAAGAATGCGGCGATCGTTTGAGCTAATTGTGCGAATAGAATGCAGATTTGTTAGCTGAGTATTGACTTCAATTGTTTGAACTTTTCCGGCTGAGATTGCCTTCCCGTACAATGTATTTCCCTCAATTTTACCAGTGAAGCACGCAAAGTCCGATCGCGGCGCGTAGATTGCACCAACGACGCGATCGTCCTGGCGTTGAAACACGATATAGTTTTGAAGAACTTGGTTGGGCTGTGGCGAATCTCCGTACAGGTAAATACCATCTGGCAAAGCAGCAACATTAGTCTTCGATGGATTTTGTTGTGCTTGAATGGGTTGTGGCTGAATGCCAACACCAATTAGTGTCAGAGGACAAATAAAGGCTGTTGCCAGTAGTTTCCATTTCCTTTTAATAGATGCAGGTAAGATCATTACTGCTTCTCCTTGCGTCGTCATCTAATATATTAAAACAATCTTCTCTAGTTAATATCTCACTCAGGTTATAATTTCCCTCTGCTAAAATCAGCCGATTGGTATAGATTCTGAACCTGAAAGCTTGCGCTTGTTTAGCACCGAAAACTTTATTTTCCCTTGTCCTCCAAGTGCCTGAGCTGATTTTGATAAAATTAGAGCAGACATAGTTTCTAATCCCACCCCATAAAACACCGATCTAACCTTGATGCCGATGCTTTGGCGGAATTAGATAATTTTTTGGCTAAGGAACCTGTAGCGCAAAGCTAGTTGCTACGGTGAGCGGAAACACTCCGCCCACCCTTCCCAATTTACCAGGCGCTAACTTTTTGTTTGGTAGAGCACAAAACATTCTGGATAACTTCTAGAGCAACAGCTTTAACTACATTAATACTTACACTATTACCCAGTTGATGATAAGCTTTATCATCATTAGGATGCAGAATAAAACTATCGGAAAAACCTTGTAACCGCGCCGCCTCGCGGGGAGTAATCCTGCGAACTCGGTTATGATAGTAAACTCCTAATCTATTAGCATCACTGGCAACAATTGTTACAGAAATTTTCTGCGGATCTAGAAATTTATAGACTTCAAAGGAAAAGTTACCGGATACAGGTTTGTATTGATTGTTGTTCCGTTGCAGGTACTTTTTTGTTACCAAGGAATCCAGAATTTCATCGAGATTGGGATGAGCAAAAAAAGTAGCTATTTGCTCTTTAGTTAATAGCTTGCCATCTTGGTCAGCTCCAAATTCTTTATTGCGCCTTTTCAAGATAAAAAGATTCATTAATTCAATTTCGTCTAAACTGCACTCGCCTCGCAAACCCAGTTCCCAAGAATGAATCGAATTGCCGCCGCGATAGTCAATTAGCCGCCTACCGTGCAGTCGGCTGAAATCATTGTTAACTATTTGTTTCAAGGCATTAACAAATTCTGGCGAACAATCATATTTTGGATCTGGATTGTCTTCCAAAATATCTGCAACTGTGACAGGTTGACTTAACGGGGAAAATAACGATAGCTGTTGATGACTAGAGGAATGCGAATCTTTTGGGCCTACGTCGGTAATTAGCTTAAATTGGGGCGAAGCATTTAAAATTCCTACTAGGTAAACTCGGACACGGTTCTGAGGTAAACTAAAGTTAGAGCTGTTGAGCAAGAAATAATCGAAGCTGTAACCTCGGCTTTTAATTTCGCCCTTAATAGTTTCGAGGGTTCTGCCGCCGTCGTGGCTGACAAGCCCCCGCACGTTCTCGAAAATAAATGCTTGAGGTTTAAAGGTATCAATTAACCTTGCAATCTCAAAAAATAGGGTGCCTCTGGTGTCTCCAAAGCCCTCTTTTTTGCCCGCATAGGAGAAAGACTGACAAGGAAATCCCGCTAGTAAAATTTCATGTTCAGGCAGTTTGTCAATTAATCGGATGTCGCCTAAAGGTGTGTCGGCAAAGTTTTTATGGTAAACTAATTGAGCGTCGGGGTTGATTTCGCTGCTTAATACGCATTCTGTTTGCAGATTCAAAGAACGAGCGGCGGATTCAAACGCTAATCTCATGCCGCCTATTCCTGAGAATAAGTCAATAAAACGGATTTTTGGCATAGCCTTACTTTAAGTCGGATGGGTGGAGCGCTTCGGGAGACCCATTACCAAAGTTCTAAGTTTTTACTACAGTTAACTGTTAACAAAGAGTTGGGTTTCGCTTCGCTCCACCCATCCTACCCCACGGTTCCACTTATTCTCTTGCCGCTAAGTTTCTTGCAAGACGTTGTGAATCAGTTCTGCTGCTAGTTGTAGTTTATCGCGGTGGGTGAGGGCTTCCATATCAACGGTGACGATAGACCGTTGCTTGGGTGTAGTTGCAGCGGCGGGTGCAGCGGGCAACTCTAAAGTTTCGTAGAAATAATCAATTGGCTTGCCATACACAGAGGCAAATGCAGGTAGTTCCCTCTCCGCGTCTACTTTGCGCTTCCCGTGTTCGATACAAGACAGGGCTTGCTGACTCATGGTTACGTTATAGCGAATCTCTAGCTGTTCAATCACCTGCTCTTGGGTCAAACCTAGTGATTCACGGATAGCCTTGAGACGCTTACCAAGGGAAAACGCCATATCAGAAAATCGTGTAAATGATAATAAATCCTATATTTTTTCTGAATTATGCTCTATACTCTAAATATGTAAGCTCACGATTATCGTGTACTTGACAGCATTTCTGAGTTTGCTCTCGTTGGTAGAGTTGTGTACGAACTAGAAAACTTAAAGAGGATCAGTAATAATGACTAAGAAGAATTATCGAGACAAAAACTCTGATTTGGATACTTTAAGTAAAGATATTAAGTCATGGTTTACCGACCAGGGATATGAAGTACAATCCAATAAAACTGAAGGAGCATGGGCTGTACAAGCTCAAAAAACGGAAGGATGGAGAAAAGTAGTTGGAGCATCTAGAGCTTTCAATATTCTTATTCAGGGACAGCCTAATGATTTTTATGTTGAAGTAGGAACAGGAGAGTGGGCATCAAATTTAACGGCTGGTGGTGTAGCCGCATTGCTTACAGGAGGCACCAGTGTTATCGTTAGTGGATTAGCTGCTAGTTGGTCAAAAAAGATTGAATCAGATCTATGGAGTTTTATCGATCAGAAGACTATTTTTGGTGAAAGGGTAAAATCAGAACGAGAAATTACTGTTTTGAAAGCTGAAGAATCTGTAGGAGAAAAGCTGAAACAACTCAAAGATGCTTTTGACCAAGGATTTATTGATGAAGTGGCTTATCAAGCCAAGAAATTGGAAATTGAAAATCAGTCTAATGACAAAAAGAAGAATGCGGAACTTAATGAAAAACTACTCAAGTTGAAAAAGGCTCTTGACGCCGGGATTTTAACTGAAACTGAATATGAGACAAAAAAAGCTGAGTTGATAGCACAATCGTCACACGCTGAATTAGATACTAAAACTTCTCAACTAAGAGCAGCTTTAGCATCGGGAATTTTAAGTCAGCAAGAGTTTGATGCCAAAATAGCAGAAATTCAGAAAGAAATCGCCTTCTCTGAAAAGCTAAAACAACTTGAAAATGCCAGAAATGCTGGCATTATCACGAATGAAGAATTTGCTAAAAAGAAGGCGGAATTGCTTTCCTAGGACAAATTCTTGTAGGGTGGGCGCTGCGACAGTAAGATATTTCATTGGATGAAATGATAAGCTATTGGGCATGAAAGTTTTTTACCCCAGACCCCTTACGGCAAGAAGTTCATGCTCCAAAAGGACAATTTAGATGTGTGTTAGCTTAGCAGTGGCCATCCTACTGTTGTTACGATCTCTTTACTGCCTGGGCGATTCCTATAACTAACTGCGGGATCGCCACTTTTGCAGATCCTGAATGGTAAAAATGGCTTGAAAATCCAATCCCGCCTCGCGATATAATTCCCCTCCACCTTGCTCCCTGTCAATCAGCGACAACACGCGATCGACCTTATAACCAGCCGCCCGCAACCTTTCCACCGCCTGCATCGCCGACTTACCCGTCGTCACAACATCCTCCAAAACCGCCACATTCGTGCCCTCTGGTAACAGCGGCCCCTCAATATAAGCCATTGTCCCGTGTCCCTTTGTCTCTTTTCTGACAATTAGCGCCGGAATCGATCGACCTTCCAGAGCCGAAACCACGCTTACTGCAGTTACAATCGGGTCAGCACCCAAAGTCAAACCGCCCACAGCTTCCACATCCGACGACAGCATCGACAACAACAAACGTCCCGTTGCCAAAGCACCTTCAGCGTGCAGCGTCACAGGTTTGCAGTTAATGTAATAAGAACTTTTCTGCCCCGAAGACAGCATAAAATCGCCTTCGCGATAGGCAAACTCGCACAACAAATCTAGAAGTCGATCGCGCAACACCTTTAAATCCGCAGCATCCATAACTCACACCCTGTAAAAAACACAAATAATCCGCCGATAATCAGTTTATCAAAAAATTGGGTTGAAAATCCCGTCCTTCGCTTGACCGAAGGCATCCAGGATAAAAGCCCCCGGATTCATTCCAACGCGCCAACTCAGGACCCAGAAATAAAAAACCTGTCTCCGATGAAACTTGCCGAACGTATTTATCCGTGGGGTCAATGCTTCAATTCTAAAATCTAAAATCTAAAATCTAAAATCGCTTGACGGCTTTTTGATAGAATAGACATGGTTGTAATTCCCAAGGTGGGCGGTTGTGAAGCGGCTTTTAGTCGGCACCCTCGAACCTGAAAGCTTTTTAAAAGCAAAAAGAAGGGTAGCGAAAACCTTGTAAAACAGAGCTAGGGAATCAACGCATTCTCACGCACCAGAAAATCAATAATTTGTTTCAATCAAGTAGGGTGGGGCACACCCGAACTCTAGGTTCGTATCCTAGTACGCTTTTGGAGATAGACCCTCTGGGGTGGTTGTGAGTTAAGCTCGTCAATTGGTGCAATTGCACGGTTGAAAAGTTTAAGGATTGCCGAAAGGACGCAACATTTTAAGGTCAGTCGCTGAATTAAGAATCCCTGTCCTTTAGGTCAGGGAGTGTCAAATTGGAATCGGAATTAATTAAGGAGGCCCAAATATATGAGTCAAAAATTAAAAAGCCTAAGCGGCGCGTTGATTCTCGCTGTCGCCTCTGCCGCAATGGCATACGTCAAACCAGCTCAAGCACAAACAGAGCGATTTCACCCGATTGCCGACGACTTCAACCGACAATACTTTGAAGCTTCAGGAGACTTTTACCACAACGTCAGCTTGCAAGGTTACTTGGGCGACTATTTAGGCATCGGTTCCCCCAGCGGCGTCGTTGCCTTTCCCGAAAAAGAAATCGAGCGGGATGCTAGTCGCCTCAGCGGCCTTTACCGACGAGTCATGCAGCGGCAAGTTTCCAGCGACCCGATTCTCCGCGTCCCAGATGCCGTCAATCCCTTCGATGCCTCAATCATGGCACTGCCTGCAGCTTGTCAGCTAGGACCTCAACCAAGCGGCTGTTTCCCTACTCCCGGCGGACTCCAAGATCAGTTTACACTTCCAACGCAGCAGCAAAATTCACCGACCGATCAAGGGCCCGTTAGAGGACTTTATCAAGTATCGCCCCCTGGTAGAAATTAACTGCCAGTTCGGTATAAGTTTCCGGTTGCATCCGAATTAATATTACCCACAGTCAGGACACGGCAATGCCCCAGGCGTGTCAAATTAAGCTTTTCGTCCGCTAGTCCTCCCGCCTACCCGGCAGTCCGCCAGGGAATGAATTCCCTGTCTAATAGCGAAAGTCCTCTCAAAGAGGACTGAATAATTCCTTAGTCCTCTTTTAGAGGACTTCAGCTTTGAGGCAGGGGTTTCAACCCCTGTCGGAATATCGGTTTAACGTGTTTGTTGACACCAATGGGCAATGCCGTTTCCTGCAATTAATCGGGCGATAGTTACATCTCTCGCGAGCGCCATCGATTATTTTGGGGTAGGGAAACGGCAATGCCGTGTCCTCCGTTGCTCAGACTTATGATGAAACAATGCTGCCGTCAGGCATGATTGTTCCTTTCAAAATAGCTTCCCCCAAATTCGCTCCCGCCAAGTTCGCTCCCCGGAGATTTGCCCCGGTCAAATTAGCCCCTCTCAAATCAGCTTTGCCGAGGTTTGCCCACCGGAAATCTGCCGCGCTCAACTGTGCAAAACAGAGATTTGCCCGGAAAAGATATGCTGCTGTGAAGTGAGCTTCCGCGAGGTTAGCTTTAGAGAAATTGGCTGCATAGCAATGTGCTTCAATCAATTCGGCTTGAGTCAGATTGGCTTGACTGAGATTAGCACAGTTGAGGTTCGCGCCCATCGCATTAACTCGAAACATCACCGCACCGATTAAATTCGCCTCTCCAAAATCGGTTTGTTGGAGATTGGCACCGCTAATGTCCGCCCCAATTAAATTAGCACCGCTCAAATCAGATCCTCTGAAGTCAGCCGCTTGGAGGTTGGTTCCAGTTAAATTAGCTTTAATTAAATTAGCTTCCAGCAGTTGCGCTCCTGCAAGATTTGCTAAACTAAAATTAGATTCTGCGAGGTTTGCCGCAATTAATTTAGCCTTAAACAAATCTGTTTTAAAAAGGTTCGAGCGCCAAAGATACGCACCTCTGAGATTTGCTTCGGCGAGGTTAGCTTCGCTGAGATCCGGCTCTATATTTGGGTTGAGACTTCTCCATTCAATCCAACTAACTGCACCTTTTTTTAACAGCGCTAAATGCTGTGTATTTGCCATAATTACATCTCCTTTAACGGCTATTCCTTGCGACCAACAATTGCTGGATTTTCTCGACCCGTCACGTTTTCCACCGCCGCAATTGCTGCCTGGGAACCTGCTATAATATCTCGTTCTGCGCCGCCGAGGTAAAGCCGTCCGAAACTGCCTACAGCCTGAACCTCTAAGATGTTAATAGATGCGCCTTTTTCTGCTTCATTGGCCGCCAGCGCTGCATAGGCCGCCGGTTCTACTTCTAAGACGTAAAGCGTTTGTCCCGCCAGCAGCAACTGTCCGCGGCGGGTGCGGTTAATTAATTGTGTTTGGTGGGGGTCAATATTGCGAATAATTTGACTGGAAATCACTCGCGGTTTGATACCTTCTTCTCTGCGGAGTCCGATGAATTCTAGAATTGCTTTGCCTGCGGCCCGCGTTTCCCCCTGCTGACTCGAGTGTACTTCCAGAAGGCCGTACAAGCGTTCGACTATCTGCACTCCCGGGCGCACGGAGGCAGATTTGAGGGCGACATCGGTAATTCGGTTAATTTCGATACCGGGCGAGATTTCTATCCACAGCGACGCATCCCCCGGCAGCGGCAAGAATCCGGCGGCGACTGTGCCGATGTATGCTGCGTGCTGTGGCTGCAAGTTGTCTAGAAATACGTAGCTGCGTAGCTCTATACCCAAAAGTTTCTATCTCCGTCGATCGAGTTCCAACACTTATCTGTGCAATATCTGAGTTTACCTTTTTTTGTCAACAACACCTTGTCTATTGTCGAGACTGTCGCACTGCCTCACAACCGGGTGAGGTGTCAATCGATTTTAGATTTTAGATTTTAGGTTTTAGATTGAAGCATTGACCTTACGGATAAATACGTTCGGCAAGTTTCATCGGATATAGGTTTTTTATTTCACCGGTCCTGAGTCTGCTTTCGGAATGAATCACGTGGCGGGTATCCTGGATGCTTTCGGTCAGACCCGCTATTTCTAGTGTCGGAGTGCCTCTGCGAGCAATTTTTAATTTTGTGCGCCTGCTAAAAATTTGATATCAATCTGTAGTTATACGTGGAACTTAGCAATGTTTACCGCTAGAGATGGATTTAACTTTAAAAGCCAATCGATATAGTTTTGATAGTTAAAGATTTTAGCCAACAGAGAGCATTTGAATTATGAAACGTTCTGATTTATCCAAAGCAATCGGTGCAGGTATTATAGCTGCTGGGTTAGCCCTAGCACCAGCTCATCTGCCTGCTTCAGCTCAGACAGATACAACTGGCGGTACTAACAACACTACAACCACCACCACTCCTCGCTCCGATGTCTACAATGCTGAGAACGATCGCGATTTTGATTGGGGATGGTTGGGATTGTTAGGTTTGTCTGGTTTGTTGGGCTTGATTCCCCGCAAACGTGAAGAAAATGTCCGCTATACAACTACAACCAGCGATCGCGAGCCTGCCGTGCGAAGTGACTACCGCTAAGAATTGAGTCTTAGTGCTGTGGGCATCATGCAGGGACAGGATGTTTTAACCTGTCCGACTAGCACCAATAATCATCAAAAAACCTCCATCTGTGAGGTTTTTTTATTGGAGATGATGCGCGATCGATCGACGATTAAATTGGTTACATCTGAGATATTGTACCATTGTCAATCAGATTTTTATGAACAGGCCGGAAAGCCTGTTCATAAAAATGGTGCAATATCTCAGATATAAGCGGAATTGAGATGATTAACTTCTTCCTATCTTCTTCCCTCCCTCCTTTGCGTTCTTTGCGTCTTCGCGGTTCATTAAATAAATACTTTTCCGACACAAAAACACTTTAAACAATGTTTTTGCCCGATCGCTCGAGTACCTCCCCAATCGCCTGCACCAACTTGTCGGGGTCTAAAGGCTTAGCAATGTGGCGCCAGAACCCCGCAGCCAGGGCCTGCTGATAGTTAATTTCTCCAGCATAAGCCGTGAGGGCGATCGCCGGAATCCGTCCCCCTTTGTCGGGCGCCAGAGCCCGAACCTGTCGCATCAACATATAACCGTCAGTGTCGGGCATTCCAATATCGCTCAACAGCAAATCCGGCACAGACTCAGTTAAAACCGCCAAGGCATCGGCCGCGTTAGCAACTGCTGTAACACTTGCCCCACACTCCTCAAGCAGAAAAACCACTAAATCTAGCGCATCGGCCTCATCATCCACCGCTAACACCTTGACACCGCTCAAATTGAAGGATTGATCCGGCGACGCAGTTCCCGCAGGACTTGTCTGAGACTGGATCGGCATCAGAGGTATCCTGACAGTCAAGGTTGCACCTTGTCCTTCGCCGGGACTGTCAGATTTCACTGTACCGCCGTGGAGTTCGACGAGATGGCGGACGATCGCCAATCCTAAACCCAATCCGCCAAACTTGCGCGTCATCGAGCTGTCAGCTTGCCGGAAGTAGTCGAATACATAGGGCAGAAAATCAGGTTCGATACCTTTTCCCGTATCAGTTACAGTAATTTGGGCCAAGGTGTCCACCCGATCGAGAACGACTTGGATTTTGCCCGACGGCGGGGTGAACTTGACGGCATTTGACAGCAAATTCCAGACTACCTGCTGAAGTCTGCCCGCATCGCCCAACACCGGGCCCAGATCCGGTGCAAATTGAGTGGTGATTTGAATCGACTTGACTTGGGCCGCCAGACGCACCGTTTCAATAGCAGCGCCGATGACCTCGGCTAAATCCACAGGTGCAATATTCAAGCTAACCTTGCCTTGCAGAATCCCCGACACGTCGAGCAAATCTTCGATAAGCTGGGTTTGCAGTTTGGCGTTGCGCTCGATCGTCTCTAAGGCATAACGCTGCTTTTGGGGTGTCAGAAGATTCGATTGCAGCAGCTTCGCCCAGCCCATAATCGGGTTTAAGGGAGTCCGCAATTCGTGGGACAAAACAGCCAAAAATTCGTCTTTGACGCGGTTAGCCTGTTCTGCCTCTTCCCGCGCTGCCTTTTCCCGTGCTAGAAGGCTTTCCCGTTCTGCTTCTGCAACTTTGCGATCGGTAATATCGGTGTTAGTGCCACACCAGCGCAGCACCTGGCCTTGCTCGTCGCGAATCGGCACGGCGCGGGAGAGAAACCAGCGGTACGATCCGTCTTTGCCCCGTAAGGGGAAAGTATCTTCCCAGAGTTCGCCTGTTTCAATGCAGCGCCTAAATTTTTCCACAACGCCATCGAGGTGTTCCGGGTGGTGCACCTTTTGCCAGCCCCAGCCTAGCATTTCTTCTAGGGTGGTGCCTGTGTAGTCAAACCAGCGTTTGTTATACCAGAAAATCCCCCCAGCAGCATCTGTCATCCAAGCCAACTGAGCGATGTTGTCAGCTAGAGCGCGGAACCGAGCCTCGCTTTCGTGCAGCTCATGCAGAGCTCGCGCGTGCAGGATCACCGTCCAGAGGCGAGCCACCACTTCTTGCATCAGCCAAACTTCATCGGGCCGCCAGTGCCGCACCACCCTTGATGTCACCAGCAAAAGAGCCACCCAGCGCCCTTCCTGAAGGCAGGGAACATCGACCAAAGCGCGAATACAAACGGCACCGTAGTTATCGAATAAATGCGCTGTATGGGGGTAAGTAGCGATATCTGAGATGACAAGGGTTTGACCTGCCATAGACAGAGCTTTCAGTTCTGGCGTCTTAAAGTCTGAGATTTGATAGGTGCCGGCGGCGCTGGCAATGTCGGACTGGTGCCAGTCTTGGTGGACAATTGCCCGATCGGCTTCTAAATCGATTTCGTGCCAGATGCAGCGATCGACCTTTAAATATTCTCCCAGACTTTTCATGGCTTCCCACAACATTTCTGTGGGGTTGAAGCGCTGTCGCAAGCGGGCTTCGAGATCGGAGAGAAACTGCTCGTTGAGTTGGGCTTGTTTGCGATCGTGAATATCGGTGTTTGTGCCGATCCACTCGACAATCTGCCCCCCTGCGTCGCGAATTGGCACGGCGCGGGACAAATGCCAGCGTTCCATTTGGTCTGCTGCCCGCCGCAGGCGCAGCTCAATTTGATAAACTTCTCCGCTGATTAGACATTCTTCCCAGCGGGCCCAAGATTCTGCCAAATCCGAGGGCGGGACTAGGTATTGCCAATTGCTTTGAGCGGCTTCCTCGTAAGACATTCCCAGATATTCCAACCATTGTTGTTGATTGGTAAAGCGAATTTCCCCGCCGGAACTTACGTTCCAAAGCAGGTGGGGCAGCGACTCAGCGAGGAAGCGAAAGCGGCGGTCGCTTTCTGCTAAGCTTTCTTCTGCTCGTTTGCGATCGTCAATATCAATGCCGATACCAGCCCATTGCACCACCTTTCCCTTCCTGTCTTTGACGGGTACAAGTCGCGCTAGATGCCAGCGGTAATTACCATCAAACCTGCGTACCCGACACTCGAATTCGTAGGCTTCCCCGGCTGCAATCGCAGGAGTGCGCGTGGCGACAACTGCTGGCAGATCATCAGGATGAAATAATTGCAGCACCGGCGCAGGCATCGGCAATTCTGGCCTCATGCCCGTATAGGTTTTCCAGTGTTGGTTGCAAAACTCTAACCTGCCGTCGGCGGTGTTGATCCACATTAATTCCGGGACGCCATCGGCGAGGGTGCGGTAGAGATTTTCGCTGTGCCGCAGTGCTTCTTCTATTTGCCGGCGCTCGGTTTTGTCCTGCATAATTTTCAGGAAACCTTGCACCTCGCCTGCTGCGTCGCGCAGGGGCATCACCAGCCCGCTGCCCCAAAAGCGGCTGCCGTCTTTGCGGAGGTGCCAGCGCTCGTTTTCTCCTTTTCCTTGAGTCAGGGCGCTGTGCATTTCTGCTTCCGGCATCCGGGCTGCTGAGTCTTCTGGGGTGAAGATGATGCGTCCGTGCTGCCCGACGATTTGGGCTTCGGAATAGCCCAGCAATCTCTGGGCCCCTGCGTTCCAACTGGTAATGTGTCCGTCGGTGTCAATGGTGAAGATGGCGTAGTCTTTGGCGCTGTCGAGAATCAACTGCAGGTGGGTTTCACGATCGCACAGTGCTGCTTCTGCTTGTTTACGCTGGGTAATGTTGCTGGTGAAGCCGACTATTTTGGTCGCTTCACCTTGCTGGTTGCGGATCGAACAGCCGCGCTCCCAAACATCGATCCAGCGCCCGTCTTCGTGCCGGACTCGGTACTCGATTTCATAGCGATCGGGAATATTCAAGATTGATTGCCCCCCGGCTTGGATGCGTGCCAAATCGACCGGATGGATGCGTTCTCTCCACCACTCTGGTGTTGCAGGTGCATCCTCTGGGTAGACACCGACGATCGAGCACAGTCCCTGGGAACGGTAAACTGAGTTTGCTGCCAAATCCCACTCAAACACCATGCCGTCGATCGCCCTTGTAGCTAATTGGAAACGGTTGTAGCTTTCTTGCAAGGCGAGTTCTGCCATTTTGCGAGCGGTAATTTCCTGTACCACGATATGAATCCCCACAATCTCTGGGCCCCTGTCTCTGAGCGGCCACCAATTCTGGAGCCAAGTGCGAACAACTGTGGGTTGATCCCTAGTTGCACCGGTGAGTTCATAATTCCGGATCGGTTCTCCGGTGTCTAGAAGGTGTCCCAACAAAGGTTCGGCTGTGTCTGCCCAGTCGGGGACAATTTCGCGCAGGGTGTGGCCGATGTGCCTTTCTACTGCCAAGCCGTTCATTTGGGCAAACCGCTGGTTGATCCGCACGAACCGCAAATCTGTGTCTAAAACGGCTAAACCCACGGGAGTTGTTTGGTAGAGCGACTCTATCTCTACAAGTTGACGCCGCACGGTTTGTTCGCTTTCTTGTAGGGCGAGTTCGGCTTTTTTGCGATCGGTAGCATCAAATAATACTCCGATAAACCGCACTGCTTCGCCTGCTGCGTCGTAGAGATAGCGCCCGAACGCGCTCAACCAGCGGATTTCTCCGTTGTCGGCGCGGATGATCCGGTATTCGGGGGAGTAGAGCGATCGGGTTTGCCGAGCTGTTTTGGCTGCTTGCATGACTTGCTTGAAGTCGTCTGGATGCACGCAGTTTTCCCACACAACCGCGCTTGCTTCCCCGCCTGGTACCGGTTGGCAGCCCAAAATGCTGAAATGGGTCGCCGACCAAATTACTCGATTTGTTCGCACGTCTAAATCCCAGGTTGCCATGCCTGAGCCTTCGATGGCGATGC
>Ga0075154_10002089_pt1 | contig 13323 bp, 14 predicted proteins | sample JI71714BDNA_FD_70965 | JGI IMG/M metagenome (GOLD analysis project Ga0075154, IMG submission 70965) | Wastewater effluent complex algal communities from Wisconsin, to seasonally profile nutrient transformation and Carbon sequestration -... | ecosystem: Engineered > WWTP > Effluent > Algae... | reverse complement strand
AGTCGGTACTCCTTGGGGTGTCTCTGCACCATTCCTCTGTTACTAGTTCTATCAGCGGCTAGAACATCAGCTTTTACTATTCTTCCTCTTGGACCAGAACCAGTAATAGCTGAAAGTGATAAACCTTCCATCGCAGCGATTTTCTTAGCAAGCGGCGATGCGAATATTCTACCATCTATTTTGCCATTAGTTTTGCCATTGGACTTATTAGCAAGACCTAATTCTGATGGCATTTTGGGCGTTATTTCTGGTGCCGCTAGGTTTTGGTTCTGGGAAATTTGGTCAACAGAGCTTTTATTAGTTTGGTTTTGGGTAAATTTAGCAATAAAGGCTTCTATATCAGCATCGGTTTCTTCTTCCTCGAGCAGTACTGCAATTAATGAATTTACCAAAACTCCTTCGGTTCCTTGCGGTACTACAACTTTGGCAAGTATACCTTCATCTACTGCTTCAACTTCCATTGTAGCTTTATCTGTTTCAATTTCTGCTATAACTTGACCTGGGAAGATTTTTTCCCCTTCTTTCTTGAGCCATTTTGCAATATTCCCATCAGTCATCGTTGGTGATAATGCTGGCATTAAAACTTTTATCGGCATTTTTTGCTTATTTTTTATTAGTATTGCAATTTGTTTATTTCAAAGTCGTGCAAGGTTGCTAGGCTCCCATAACTGGAGAGAGTATAACAAAAAATTAACAAAAATAGCAAGAATAGATTTATCACTGCTTCAGAGAAGCTATCAAGAAACTGTCATTTTATTCACACTTTCGGCTATTCGATAACAAGCCTTAGTCAAGAGCTCCTCTGAAGTGGCATATGAAATGCGAAAATATCCTTCCAGACCAAAAGCTACACCAGGTACTATTGCTACGTTCGCATCTTCTAAAAAATACGTAGCTAGATCACTATCATTTTGCATAATTTTTCCATTAGTAGTTTTTTTGCCAAAAAGTTCTGAGCATTTAAGAAATAAGTAAAAAGATCCTTCAGGTTTGCGGCACTCTATGCCAGGAATTTTATTCATTAATTCGACCACTAGATCGCGTTTTTTTCTGAAATCAAGAGCATTTTTTGAAACATAATCTTGAGTGCCATTTAAAGCTTCTAACGCTGCGGCTTGGCTGATTGAAGAAGGATTAGAAGTGCTCTGTGACTGAATAATACTCATAGCTTTAATAAGCTCTTTATCGCCAGCGCCGTAACCGATGCGCCAACCAGTCATCGAATAAGTTTTTGAAACGCCATTTGCTATGAATATTCGATTTTTTAAATCCGGTGCGATTTCTGCAAGGGTATGAAACTTGAATCCATCAAAAATTATGTGCTCGTATATATCGTCAGACATTATATGAACATGAGGATGTCTTCTTAAAACTTCTGCTAATCCCAATAAATCATCCTTGGAGTAAGTTGTTCCGGAAGGGTTGCTTGGAGAATTTAAAATCAACCACTTAGTTTTACTGGTAATATGTTTTTCTAGAGAAGTTGGACTAATCTTAAAAGCGTCTTCCATCGAAGTTTTTATAGTAACTGGAGATCCGTCTGCGAGCAATACTATGTCTAAGTAAGATACCCAATAAGGAGCAGGAATTATAACTTCATCTCCTTTATCCAAGGTGGCCATAAATAGATTATAAATAACTTGCTTGCCCCCGGTGCTGATAATAACTTCTTCAGGAGTATATCTTAAGTTATTATCTCTCTCAAACTTGGCGCATACAGCTTTTTTGAGCTCTGGTGTGCCGTCAACATTAGTGTATTTTGTAAACCCCTTGTTTATAGCATCAATTGCTGCCAGTTTTATATTTTCTGGAGTGTCAAAATCTGGCTCTCCCGCTCCCAGAGATATTACATCTATACCATTTCTCTTAAGCTCGGCAGCTTTTGCTGACACGAGAAGTGTTGGAGATGGTTTAACAGAGGCTAATCTTGAGGCTATTATAGACATATGAATATCAGTTAAAAGATTAAGTGATGAACAAAATATTGTGACCAATTTTAGTTTTTTAGCTTAAACTAGCATCTCCTATTGATGTATTAGTTTGAACTTTGGCGTATTATATGAGAACATTTATCTGAAATCAATTATTGTATTATTGTAAGTTATGTTCTCTAAGATAAATTACGCAGTGAAATGGATATATGGATTTGTACTAGATCTGCCATTTCTGCTTAAAAATTATTTCATATCATCTGTAATAGCTTTTAAAAAACTCAGATATAACATGAAAAATTTTGCCGATGTTAATCTTAAACTAGGCATATATCATCTCAATAATCAAAATTACAATGATGCTATTTTCAGATTTAAGCTAATCGACAAATTCTTTAAACCAAGCGATCCATTGGTAAATTATTGGCTAGGCTGGGCTTATTTTCTTAAAAAAGATTACAAAAAAGCCGTTATTTACCTCGAAAAAGCAAATGGTGAAGATAAAGTTAACCTACTTAATTTTATAAAGCAACTTGATACCAATAACGTCAGCAAAGTGCCTGAACAAATATATTCGGTCTACAGAAGTATTAATGCTGAAACGATAGTAGAACGTTTTATTAGTGATGAGAGGCATGATTTTCCAAGAATTATCGTTATGTCATTAATTGATGTGATGAATGACTTGCCAGAAGAAATTAAAGTTTTAGAGATTGGAAGTAACGTCGGTTTAGTCGGTCATGAAATGCACAAGAGGATAAATAATGATAGTTTTTTATTAACTGGTGTGGAGGCTTCTTCGGAAATGGTTTACCTACAAGGCGCTTGTAATCGTAATGTCTTTTACAACAAAATACTGAACCTGCCAGTTGCTGAATTCTTAGAAGATAGTATTGATGTCAGATATAATGCCGTACTAAGCTTAGACGGTTTTTCAAATCGTGCTGATCTAAGCGTAATTTGTAAACAAATTTACGATATATTAGACATAGGGGGTTATTTTATTTTTATTGTAAAAACAAACGATACAGTAAATAATCCTGATGCTACTTTAGCAGGAAATTATTTGGAGTTTTATTATAATAAAGGCTATTTAGATAAATTATTGCAACAGAATAAATTTAAAATAGTTGCTATATCAGATTTAGGGCTAGTAATGAAAAATAATTACTCTATATTTATTTGCAAAAAATTATAGACTACAAATTTATTAAGGGATTGAAGCAATGAGGGGTCGATACATAAAAAGATTTGTCTTAACGCAAATGCTGGCAACAAGTTTTTTTACTTGCCAATCTTTGGCAGATGCGACTAAAAACAACCATAACAATGCTCCTAATAATAATCAGGGCCATAATTATAATCAGGGCCATAATTACGACTATAGCTATGACTATAATAAAGCTGAGCGCTGCTCTGTTTACGACCCATATGAATCATTAAATAGGAAGATTTTTATTTTTAATGCTGCACTTGATGGCGTAATATTAAGGCCAATTGCTAAGGGCTATGGCATGATTACTAACGATTATGTTAAAAACAGAGTCGAAAGTTTTGTAGATAACATTTCAGAACCTCTGTCAACAGTAAATTACGCTCTACAAGGTAATTTAGAAAATGGTTTCAGAAGTTTTTGGCGTTTTGTAATTAATTCTAGTTTTGGAGTGGCGGGTTTATTTGATGTAGCAAGCAAAGCTGGTTTAAGAGTTGAAGAGCAAACATTTGGTAACACGCTGGGTCGTTATGGTGTTGGACCGGGGCCATACATGGTCCTTCCTATATTTGGAGGAATGTCAGCTAGAGATGTATCCGACCCTCTTATTTCCAGCAGCTTGCTAAACCCATTAAAATACTATCTTCACAGTGATTTTAAATACGGCGTTACAGCAGCTAAGATCATTTATAGTCGCTCTAAGATCATGCCATTTACTGATTATATTTCTAAAAATTCTTCAGATCCTTACATCGCAATCAGGAATGCAATTTTAGCTCAAAGAGAGTCTAAAATGAATTATCCGGTTAATTTTAGATGCCCTAACATCAATAAATAGTTTAATTTAGATAACTAAGATGTTAAAATCATTTATATTAGCAATAATATACCAGCATAATAGTTTATTGAGGCTTGCTATGAAAGTTCTTCATGTGTTTTTCCTGTTGCTACTATTTTCTATCTTAGTTGTAAATAGGGCGGATGGTACTAAAATTGATTCTACGGTAGCTTCTAGTACGGTAGCTTCTGGTATGGCAGGGGCAAAAAATGACGATATCAAAAATTATGTCGATGATTTAGTAGATAAAAGTTACAAAATCATCAATGATAAATCTCTATCGATCAACGAAAAAGTTGCCCGTTCTAGTTTATTAGTTAAGAATAATCTGCATCTTGATTGGATGGCTAAATATGTTCTTGGGCGTAATAAACGCAGCATTTCTGCTGAAAAAATAAAAGAATTTACTGATATTTACTCTAAATTTGTAGTTGGTGCTTATGCAGAATTAGTAAGAGATTATAGTGGTGAAAAAGCTAATATAAAAACTATCAAAAGAGTTGATGACTACATGTATATTGTCGGCATGGAAATGATAAAAGCAGATTCTCCAGACCTTATTAAGGTTGAATATTTAGTCCATAAAATTGATGTAGCAAAAAATGGATCTTATAAAGTTGCCGATATTATAACTGAAGGGGTCAGTATTTTGAACTCTCAACAAGCTGAGTTTGACAGTATTATTTCCACTCAAGGAATAGATGGGCTGATAGCAGATTTAAAAAATAAAGTTGATTTAAAACGAAAAGAGAAATAACATCATCAGCGTGATAATTAATTAATGTGATAATTTCATGATAAAACAAATTAAAGACAGTGAATTTGAAGCTGAAGTAATTAACTCAGATGTGCCTGTGCTTGTAGATTTTTGGGCAGAATGGTGTGGGCCGTGCAGGATGCTCTCTCCTGTTTTAGATCAATTATCAGACGAGGCGCAAGGGAAGATAAAGATCGTTAAAGTGAATATAGACGATAATCCTGAAACACCTTCTCAGCTTGGAGTTCGCGGTATTCCGACTATAATGTTGTTTAAAGGTGGCAACCAATTGGGAGTTAGGGTTGGCCTTCAGCCAAAGAATGTGATCCTGGAATGGATTGATAGTTTACTGTAAGCTCTAAAATCGAATAATACATATCTTGAATTTAAATTTTTCAATAGATTTTGACGATTTATCCTCTCTGGAAGGGCTTAGGAAGCTTGATGCTGTATTTTTAGAGTATTTAGCTAGCAAAAATCAGCTTTTGCATGGTAACTTGTTAAAATACCGATCAGAAATAGCTCTAGAGGATGATTGGGAAGAGGATGCACAAAAAAATTCGCTTCCCACTTGTTTTATGGAGCTAGCAGTCTGCATTGACGATTTTCTTACTGAGCTATTTTCAATAGAGGAGGAAAACTTAACCTTAAAAGTTTTACAAAAGAAATTTGATATTATTTACGAATGCAGAAGAAAATTTGTCCAAAGGGTTTGCAGGGAAAATCAGCGTCAAGAAATTGAGATTACAAGTTTTTTAGATGTTAGTAAATCATTAACCAATATCATTGGGTGTATTACGGAAACAGCTTTTGCTGAAAATGTAATCAAATGGTTAAAGTCTCCGGAGATATTCAAAACCCAATTGGAGCTAGCAGCAGATTATGCTAGTTATATGGTTGCAAATAATAGCTCTCTGCCATTATTTAATATACCAAGAACGTCCAATCCAGCTAATTTGATTCGCAGTCATAGAATTCAAATGATATCAGAAAATATTAGCTTAGGTTTTGATTATCGAGATAAAGACCTAAAGCTAGAAAACGCTTTAGCCCAGTCTAAATATTGCATATATTGCCATAATCAACAAAAAGATACGTGTCGTTACGGAAATGCTAATAATGGTGTAAGCTCTTCTGGGTGCCCACTGGATCAAAAGATTTCAGAAATGAATAAATTAATGTCTGAAGGTTTTAATATAGGGGCGCTGGCAGTTATTGTTCTTGATAATCCTTTAGTAGCTGCAACGGGACATCGTATTTGTAACGATTGTATGAAATCCTGTATTTTTCAAAAACAAGATCCGGTAAATATCCCGCTAATTGAGTCGGTAATTTTGGATAACGTATTAAATCTTCCATATGGTGTTGAAATTTACTTGTTGTTAACTAAATGGAATCCTCTTAACATAAAATCGACTTTACCAAAAGAGCTTAGTAACTACAACGTTTTAGTTGTGGGAACTGGGCCAGCTGGGTTTTCTCTTGCTCATTACTTGCTCAACGAGGGGCATAATGTGGTTACAATTGACGGCTTAAAAATAGAGCCTTTGGATTTTGATATTAAAAATCCAATCAAAGATTACAAAACTATCAAAGTAACTTTGTCCGAAAGGGTGCCTAAGGGATTTGGCGGGGTCGGGGAATATGGAATTACTAATAGATGGGATAAAAATAATTTAACTTTAGTTAGATTAATTCTTGAAAGAAGAAGTAATCATAACTTTAAAATGTTTGGTGGTATAAGACTTGACAGCAACATGACAATTGATCAAGCCTTTGATTTTGGATTTGACCACATAGCTTTATGTATTGGAGCTGGTAAACCATCTTACATTAATTCTAAATCCTATTTTGTAAAAGGAGTAAAAAGTGCTACCGACTTTTTAATGAATTTACAGCAAGTTGGAGCTTTTTTAAAAGCCAGCAATAATAAGTTATTGCTAAGAATGCCGGTAATAGTTATTGGATGTGGACTGACCGCTATCGATAGTGCTGTTGAAGCTATGTGCTACTATCCTATCCAGGTGGAAAAAATATTGAGTTCTTACGAACAAAACCAGTTGCAGCTAGAAAATTTACAAGCGGAAGAAAAAATTATTATCCAAGAATTTATTAATCACGCAAAGTTACTGCGGATGGCTAAATCCGCTGCTGATAAAATAGCTATTATACAGCAACTAGGTGGAGTGAGAATTTGCTATAGAGGTGAAATTAAAAATTCACCAGCTTACAAAAGAAATCATGAAGAGATAGAGCATGCTAAAGCTATTGGTGTTAAATTTTTGGAACATTTATCCCCTTTGGAGACAGAAATTGATGATTACGGTCATGTTTGTAGTATAGAGTTTAGTAATAACTTAGATAAAAAAACTATAACTCTACCAGCAAAATCTGTATTAATAGCGATTGGTACTTCTATGGTTGATTTTTTAAATAAATCTACCAACAAAATTAGCCATTTCGGAGATTGCGATCCCCAATATTCCGGTAGCGTCGTGAAAGCTCTGGCTAGTAGTAAAAATGGTTACAAAAAAATATCTAATGAATTATTAAAATCCCCGCCGCAATTAGGTGTTAATTTCGCAAGCTTTGGCAAAATTTTAGATGAAAAATTAATAGCCAAAGTTCATCAGGTAATCTTAATTTCGCCTGAAATGATAGAGTTAGTTATCCATTCTCCTTTATCTGCAGAGAATTATCGGCCAGGAAACATTTTTCGCTTGCAAAACTTTGCTAATAAGCCTGATAATTTTATGAAGCCTTTGCCATTAAATCCATATTTAGTTGATAAAGAAAATGGATTAATTCACTTTGTAATTAAACAAGTTGGTAATTCCAGCAAATTATGTACTAAATTGAAAATTGGCGAAGAAGTATCATTAATGGGGCCGGTTGGTGCTGCTACTAAGATCCTCAAAATACCACATGTTACTTTGATTGGTTATGATGTACGTAATCTTGCCCTTCTACCAATTGCTCAAGAATTTAAGAAACAAGGATCACAAGTGAAGTTTTTAGCAGTTTATAAAAAAATTAGTGATAGAGTTTATAAAGAAAAAATTGAATCCGTGGCTGATAAAGTTTTTTGGATGACAGAATCTGAGCTGCATAAATCATTAGATCCATTTGGAAATTCTTCTATAGCAAATATGCTGGGGACAAGTTTCTTAGAAAATAATAGACTTCCCGAAAAATTTTCTTATGATGAGCAAGTGCGAGATCGAGAGTTATACATTGTTTACGCTCCAGAGGGGTTATTAACAAAACTAAAAGATTATTTTCATCATTTACCTTTTGATAACCAAGTTATTTGTGCTATACCATCGCTTATGCAATGTATGATGAAAGGTATGTGCGGTCAATGTGTGCAGAAGACTAGTGACGCTAAAGGTTACGTCTTCGCTTGTGATTCATCGGAATATGAACTTAAATATTTTGAACCTAAAATTTTATGACAATATCATCTAAAGATACGTCTAATGGGGCGTCTAAAGGATACCGCAATAAGTTTCAAAGAGTTAAAACTTCCAAGGGGAGAAAAAAATCTTCGACACTTTGGCTATTGCGTCAATTAAATGATCCATATGTTGCAAAATCAAAACTTGATGGGTATCGCTCCAGAGCTGCTTATAAGCTAGTTGAAATAAATGAAAAATTCCAGATACTAAAACCCGGTTTTAATGTAGTCGACCTTGGGGCCGCTCCTGGCGGTTGGAGCCAAGTAGCTGCTAAAATTATAGGATCTGATAAAAATAACGCTACTAACAAACTAATAGCTATTGATCTTTTGCCTATTGATCCAATCCCTGGTGTCATCGCTTTGCAGCAAGATTTTTTTGAAGAAGATGCAAAAAGATTGATAGTTGATTGTTTGAAAGGAGATCTTGCGGACGTAGTACTAAGCGATATGGCAGCAAATACTGTTGGTCATAGCGCTACGGATCATATTCGGATAATTAATCTTTGCGAAAGTGCTTTTCATTTTTCTATGAGTATCCTGAAAACAGGGGGGCATTTCGTTGCCAAAATCTTTAGAGGTGGGGCAGAAGGGGACTTGCTTGATGAAGTGAAACGAAATTTTTCAATCGTAAAACATTTTAAGCCAGAATCTAGCAGAAAAGAATCTAGTGAGTTTTATTTAGTCGCTATGAATAAGAAGTGAATATAGTTAGCGAGTCTTCAATCATAATAATCTCAGTATCAAAATTATTTTTAACCTTTTGTTAAGCATTTTTGTGTAATAATTAACAGTTATAGGTGCATTTATTAGTTGGATATAAATATGGCTAAGGAAAAAAATAGTTTTTGGGATAAATTATTTTGCTTTACTTGTTTACTAGACCAGCCAGAAGAAACTCCAACAAGGCTTACCATACAACAAGATGAAGAAGGTAAAGAAGGTTGTGATAGGTATGATAATCGTAAGTCTAATGTAATTGGGTCTTTTATTTACCAGTACACCCCGCGAATTGATCAAAAACAACCTGATGGGCAAATATTCAAAGAATTGTGCGTTGATACTAGAGATTATACTAGAGATTCATTAGGATTAGTGCAGCATATTGAAATATTGGAAATCACAGAAACTGACTAATTTAGAAAAATAAACTATGTCTAAAAAAGAAAGCTCATCACTCTGGAAATGGTTAATTAGCAAAGATTATTGTTGTTGCGACAGAGGCAAGAATAAACCGTTAGATTATCAAGAAAACTGGCTTGATTTAAGAAATTATCCTAAATTTAATGAAAATAGCAGTTCTACTGGCAAAACCGTGGCAAAAACAATTTTCGATCTAGACAATATTGAAGGCCAAATTGTAACTGAGGACCAGGAAAAATGGGATTCGTATAGAACAACTGGAACTATTTGCGAAGAGGAGTAATTATCGCGTTATAGCGAAATTAGTTGTATTTAAAATGCTTATTGCATGTACTTCTCGAATTTATTTTTTTCTGCTTTGTAATTATCAGCATCAGGCAAAGGAGCTTTTTTTACGGTAATGTTTGGCCATTTTGCTGAAAATTCTTTGTTTATTTCTATCCATTTTATTAGATCAGGGGACTCTTCTTTGATTGCATCTATAGGGCACTCTGGCACACATACTCCACAATCGATGCATTCTTCAGGATTTATCACTAACATCAATTCCCCTTCGTAAAAACAATCTACGGGGCACACTTCTACACAATCAGTGTATTTACATTTTATACATTCGTCTGTTACTACGTAGGTCATATACTATTTTTAATTTTGTAAATAATAGTTTTTGTTCGAATTAGCAATACAAAAACAAAATACATTATAAACGAGGCAAACATAATAAAAAGAGGTAATAGCATTGAAGGATGAATCGAAGAACCGCCTAGTTTTAAAATGCTTGCTGGTTGATGAAGACTATACCAAATATCAACCGAAAATTTTACTATAGGAATATTTATAAAACCTATTATCGCTATAATAGAAGCGGGTTTTTCAGCTTTGAATATATTAGAGCCACTACTAATGACTGCCATGTAGCTAAGGTAAATGAAAAATAACACTAGCATAGATGTAAGACGTGCATCCCAAACCCACCAAGTGCCCCAAATAGGTTTGCCCCAGATTGAGCCAGTAACTAGGGTAATTAGAGCGAATCCGGCGCCAATAGGAGCTGATGCTACAGCAAAAATATATGTCATTCTGGTTTTCCATACCAGACAAGATAAACTACAAAGCGCAATAAAACTATAAATCCCTAGGCTCATCCATGCTGATGGTACATGTACGTACATTATCCGTACCATTTCTTTTTGTTGATAATCCGGTGGAGATGCGTATAAGGCAAAATATAAGCCAGCTAATAGCAAGCAAGGAAATGTAACAGCCGATATTGGTGTTAATATCTTACTTATTTTGAAGAATAAGTTTGGAGAAACTAATTTATGCATAAAAATGCTCCATAATTACTACCTTATCATTATAGCGGACAGTATCTTTTGCTCGTAAGCTTCTTTTGTATGAATATGGCGACGATAACTTGGATATTTATCTGCCATGCTGTAAGTATCTTCATTAATATGGATTACGAGTTTAACTTTAGCATCTTGCAGTTTTTGTTTTACAAAAGCTGGTAAATCAAACATATAATGGTCATTTTTTGGGGACTGCGTAAAGAAACGCTGATAAGAGGAAGACTCAGCTATAAAATCGTCGTAATAATCGCTTGATACTTCATAAGAACTTTGGGCTATAGACGGACCTATAACGGCTACGATATTAGCTGCACCTAGATTTTTCATTTTAGCTACAACATTGTCGATAATGTTGAGTTTTGAGCCGCGCCAGCCACAATGAGCTGCGCCAATTACATCTCCATTTTCGCTTGCAAGCAACAATGGAACACAGTCAGCTGTCATAATTCCTAAAATTATATTCTGTTTTGCAGTTACTAGAGCATCTGCGTCTCTTTGGATAGCAAAGTCGTAATTTGCTTCGTCATCTGGGCAGATCACGCTATTTCCATGCACTTGGTTTAGTAGTAATATGTTACTAGCATCAAAATTTTTTAATATAATACCCGCATCTTTCTTTATTTGCTCTGGATAGATTTTCTCAAAAATTTTATAGTAAACTCTGTTTCTAACTAGTTCTTTAAGCATTGATTTAAAGATGATATTGATCTACTTGTAAAATAAAACGGCTATGTCTGGTCATAAGTTAACATATAAAGATCCGTTATACAACATCTTAAAAGCAAATTTACAAAAACTAGAAGAGCATTTTGGCTTAAAAGCTTGCGTTGGAGCTGAGCTAGAGTTTTATCTTCATAATCTTAAGGATTTTAGTCAGCTGCAAATCTTGGAGCAGTCTATAATTGATCTTTCGGAAAAAAAAGTTACAAGAATACAAAAAGAGCGTGGATGTAGCCAATATGAAGTAGACATAAAACCATCAGTTGAAGTAATTGACTATCCTAAAACCATACTAAGCCTAAGAAATATCATTGCTGACGAAGCTAAAAAATTGGGTTTGCAAGCTGATTTTAGTTCTAAACCATTTAAAGATGATTTTGGTAACAGTATGCATATTCATCTAAATTTTGTCAGTAATCATGGTAATGATGATGATGATCCTGATTTAGAAAATTATGCAGAAATTTTATGCCATTATCTGCCGTTAGATATTAACGTATTCTTGCCTAGGGCAGAAGATTATGAAAGATTAGATAGTAGATTCATGGCTCCGACTCATATATCATACGGGGGTAACAATCGAACTACTTTAATAAGGATACCAGATTCTTTGCCAAGAAGGATAGAGCATCGTCTTTCAGCTGCAACTAGCGACCCTCTAGAAGTAATAGCGACCGTTATAATGCGTATTTATGAAGGTCTTAAAGATCCGCGTAGTATAACTAGGCTTGCGAAAATTTACGGTAATGCTTACGACGCGCAGTATAATTTGGTTGAAATTAAGAGTTTATTGTGAGATAAGATGGCTGTTATAAAAATATTTATCAACAGTATATTTATCAACAGTGTTTTCACCATAATTATGCTTAATATTTATAGTTATAGCGCTTATGGCAAGAATATAGATTCGAGTAAAAATTCAAATCCAAATAAGGTTTATCCAGATATGAGAGAGAAAATTATTGCCATAGAGGATGCACAAGATAAAGAAAAATCAGTATTAAAATTAAAAGCAGCTAAAATTAGTTTTCCGCTATCAAAAGAAGATAAAGAACTAATTGCTATGATGAAAGAGATTGTCGTCGATCTTGGAGGAGTTGGTTTAGCAGCGCCTCAAGTTAATGTTAGCAAAAATATTGCAACTATTTACATACCAGAGAGTTCCGCTTTATTAAGGAATGATGTTAAGCCATATCCATTGCATGTGATAATTAACGCTGAATATGAACCGATTGAAAGTGAAGGTAAGTACAGCGACTTCGAAGGATGTTATTCAGTGAAAAGTGTGATGGGTAAAGTACCAAGATATAATGCCATAAAAGTTACATATCAAAATGAAGAAGGAGAGCTTATCACAAAAGTGGAAAGAGGATTTTATGCAAGAGTCTTGCAGCACGAAATTGATCATTTAAACGGTTTATTAATCACGGATAGATTGACGCCAGATTGTGTCCAAGGTACATTCGAAGAAATGCTAAAAATTAGAAGACAAGAACTTCCAGAGGAAAAAAGAGCATTATTTGACGAATTGATCCTAAAAAAAGGTATAAAACAACATGAGAAACAATAGTTCTGAGCCTAGGAATGTTTATTTGAAGGCTATTTTCCGAAGAAGCTTAATGAATCAGATAATGGTGCTCTCGTTCATAGCGCTTATTTTCTTTAGCTTTTCCTGCTATGCTAATCCAAAAAGTCACGGCGGGGAAGAGGCTCATGAAGAAACTTCTTCAACAGAAGATGGGGAAGGGGAATTAATTCCAACTAGTCTTGAACAATCTAAATTACAGTTGCTTATAAATAAGCTAGCTTCTGGTAATGATACTTCAAATGTTGGCGGGATTAATGCAGTTAGTATGATCATTGATAAAGCAGAAGAATTAAATCGCGGTTTAGGAAAGGGCGGCATTTTGGA
>Ga0075154_10002087_pt1 | contig 13339 bp, 15 predicted proteins | sample JI71714BDNA_FD_70965 | JGI IMG/M metagenome (GOLD analysis project Ga0075154, IMG submission 70965) | Wastewater effluent complex algal communities from Wisconsin, to seasonally profile nutrient transformation and Carbon sequestration -... | ecosystem: Engineered > WWTP > Effluent > Algae... | reverse complement strand
GACGCCTGCGGCGCCGAAGTGCCGCGCTGGATACGCCTGCGCCTGCAAGGGTTTGGTGACGATGTGGCCAGCATCCAGGCCTTCGGCCTCGATGTGGTGACCGACCTGTGCGATCAGCTGCGCACGGCCGGTGTGCCGGGCCTGCACTTCTACACCATGAATCAGAGCGCAGCTACGCTCACCATCTGTGAACGGTTGGGGCTGAAGGGCTGAAAGCCTGAGGGCGGAAGGCGGCTGAGGCCTGCCCCCGCGCAGCGGCTTCAGCGCTCGTCGTAGCTCAGCACCACCCGCGCGGTGGTGGGGCGTGCCTGGCAGCTAAGCACGAACCCCTGTTCCATTTCCCAGGGCTCTAGCGTGAAGTTGCGGTCCATGGTCACCGCGCCTTCCAGCACCTTGGCGCGGCAGGTGCAGCACACACCGCCTTTGCAGGAGTAGGGCAGGTCCAGTCCCGCCTGCAGCGCGACGTCGAGCACATGTTCGTGGGCGCCCATGTGCAGTGCGTGGGCCTTGCCATCTAGCACCACGGTGAGCGCCACGTCGCCGGCCATGGCTTCGGGCTGGCCCAGCTGCACCTGCTGGCGCTGGGCCGCAGACAGTTGCTCCAGCACCGGAGACGTGAAGCGTTCGCTGTGGATGCGATCGGCCGGTACGCCGCCTTCACGGAGGGCCGTTTCGGTCTCGGTCATCATGGCTTCGGGGCCACAGATGAACACCTCGTCCATGCTGGCCGCCGGTAGCAGCGTGGCCATAAGTTCGCGCACTTTCTCCGCACCCACACGGCCTTCCAGCAGCGGCACTTCCTGCGCCTGCCGCGACAGGATGTGGATGAGCGTGAGCCGCCCCGGGTAACGGTCCTTCAGGTCCTGCAGCGCTTCGTTGAACATGACGCTGTTCATGCGCCGGTTGCCATACACCAGCGTGAACTTGCTGTGCGGCTCTTCTTCCAGCGTACTGGCCATGATGGACAGTATGGGCGTGATGCCCGAACCCGCCGCGAAACCCACGCGGTGCAGCGCGCGCTTCTTGCGGATGGTGAAGCGGCCATCGGGCGGCATGACATCGATGGTGGCGCCGGCCTGCAGCTGGGTGGCGGCCCAGTTGGAAAAGCGCCCTCCCGCCACCGGGCGGATTCCCACCTCAAGCTCGCCGCGCTGGGCCAAGCGGCTGCGCGGGCAGGAGATGGAGTAATTGCGCCGCACGTCCTCGCCGTTGAGCGTGGCACGCAGCGTGAGGAACTGCCCGGGCTCGAACTGGAAGTGTTCCTGCAATTCGGGCGGTACGGCCAGGGCAATGGCCACAGCGCCGGCGGCTTCAGGCTGCACACGGGCAACCTTCAGAGAATGGAATCGGGGAGCGGCCATGGTCGGGTGCCCGGTTTGCCGGGGTCAGTAGGGCTTGAAGTGGTCGAACGGTTCCATGCAGTTCAGGCAGCGGTAGAGCGCCTTGCATGCGGTGGAGCCGAAGTGCGAGGTTTCGGTGGTGTTGCCAGAGCCGCAGCGTGGGCAGGGCACCGTGGCCTGCTGCCCGGGCCGCGGAGAGGCAAAGCGCAGCAGCGCCGATGGGGCGCCTGCAGACCCAGCCAGGCCCGCAGCGGCAGAGGTGCTGCAACGCCCCGGTGGTGCGATGCCATAGGCACGGAGCTTTTCCCGGGCGGCTTCGGTGATCCAGTCGGTGGTCCAGGCGGGGGCCAGCTGCGTCACCACGCGCGCTTCCAGGCCCTCGCGCTGCATGACGGCGCGCACGTCGTCTTCTATTTGTCCCATGGCCGGGCAACCGCTGTACGTGGGCGTTATCACCACCTCCAGCACGCCATCGGCGGCGGTGCGCACGTCGCGCAGGATGCCCAGCTCGCGCAGCGTCACCACCGGGATTTCCGGGTCGGTGACTGCCTCCAGCACTTGCCAGGCGCGCGCTTGCAGCCCCGCGTGCGGAGCGGCAACGGCATGCAGGCCTGCCGGGCTGTCCATGTTCACCACTGCCCTTGCGGGTGGGCACGCGCCACGCTCTGCATTTCCGCCAGCAGAAAGCCCATGTGCTCGGAATGCACGCCACGTTTGCCTGTGGGCACGAAGCCCGAAGCGGGGGGCAGTTGCAACTGCGCTTCGGCCACACCATCGGCCACCAGCGCTTCCCAGTCGGCCTGCAGCAGGCGGGGGTCCACACCCAGGCCGGAAGCCGCAGCCGCCGCCTCGGCCGGGTGTACCGCCCAGAACTCCTGGGTGTAAGGCATGAGGTGGTTCAGGGCGGCCTGCATGCGCTGCGCCGATTCGGCCGTTCCGTCACCCAGGCGCACCAGCCAGTCGCGGGAGTGGCGCAGGTGGTAGCGTGTTTCTTTCAGCGACTTCACTGCAATGGCGGCCAGGGTCTCGTCGGTGGACTGCTGCAGCCGCTCCCACAGCAGAGCCATGAAGGCGCTGTAGAGGAAGTTGCGTGCAATGGTGACGGCGTAGTCGCGGTCACCGCGCGCGGTGCCGGCCAGTGCAGTCTGGTGGGGCAACTCCACCAGCGTGAGGTTGCCGAATTCGGGTTCGTTGCGGAAGTAGGCCAGAGTGTCTTCCGTGCTGCCGTCGTTGCGCAGCGCTGCCGCATGCTGGTACAGCAAGCGCGCCTGGCCCACCAGGTCGAGGCTGATGTTGGCCATGGCAATGTCTTCTTCCAGTATCGGGCCATGGCCGCACCACTCGGCGTTGCGCTGGCCCAGGATGAGGGCGTTGTCGGCCAACAGCAGCAGGTAGTCGGCAGGGCTCACCGCGGCGCTGTTCACATGTGCCCCACTGCGTCGGGGATGTCGTAGAAGGTCGGGTGGCGGTAGATCTTGTCGCCGGCGGGCTCGAAGAACTCTGCCTTGTCATCGGGCAAGCTGGCGGTAATGGCCGCCGAGGGCACCACCCAGATGCTCACGCCCTCTTGCCGGCGGGTGTACACGTCGCGGGCCATCTGCAGGGCGTGCGCCGCATCGCTGGCGTGCAGGCTGCCGCAGTGTTTGTGCTCCAGGCCCTGTTTGCTGCGCACAAACACTTCCCACAGGGGCCATTCGCCCAGCGGGCGGGGTGCGGCTTCGGGTGTGTGGCTGGTGCTCATGCGGCCTCCTTCAGCGCGCGTTGTTGCTGCTTGCGGGCGTGGGCCAGCGCGGCGTCACGCACCCAGGCGCCGTCGGCGTAGGCTTTCACGCGGGTGGCCAGTCGTTCCTGGTTGCACGGGCCGTTGCCGTTCACCGTGGCCCAGAATTCGTCCCAGTCGATGGCGCCAAAATCGTAGTGGCCGCGCGCCTCGTTCCACTTCAGGTCGGGATCGGGCAGGGTCACGCCCAGCACCTCGGCCTGCGGTACGGTGGCGTCCACAAACTTCTGGCGCAGGTCGTCGTTGCTGATGCGCTTGATGCCCCAGCGCATGCCCTGTGCGCTGTTCGGGCTGTCGGTGTCGGGCGGGCCGAACATGGCCAGGCACTTCCACCACCAGCGGTTCACTGCGTCCTGCACCATCTGGCGCTGGGCCTCGGTGCCCCCCATCATGGTGAGCAGGGCCTCGAAGCCCTGGCGCTGGTGGAAGCTCTCTTCCTTGCAGATGCGGATCATGGCCCGCGCATAGGGCCCGTAGCTGCAGCGGCACAGCGGAATCTGGTTCATGATGGCCGCACCGTCCACCAGCCAGCCGATCACACCCACATCGGCCCAGTTCAGGGTGGGGTAGTTGAAGATGGAGCTGTACTTCGCGCGGCCCGTGTGCAGGGCTTCGAGCATCTGGTCGCGGCTGGTGCCCAGCGTTTCGGCAGCGCTGTACAGATAGAGCCCGTGGCCGCCCTCGTCCTGCACCTTGGCCAGCAGAATGGCCTTGCGCTTCAGGCTGGGCGCCCGGGAAATCCAGTTGCCCTCGGGCAGCATGCCCACAATCTCGCTGTGCGCGTGCTGGCTGATCTGGCGTACCAGCGTCTTGCGGTAGGCCTCAGGCATCCAGTCCTGCGGCTCTATCTTGCCGTCGGCGTCGATGCGGGCATCGAAACGCGCCTGCAGTTCCGGGTGGGCAAAGGCGTGGGCGGCTGGTGTGGTGCTGGCCAGTTTGGCCGGCTTGGCGTCCGACGGCGAAGCGTCGGGGATATCGAGGGCTTGGGTGTACATGCGCGGCTCCATACTGAGAGTCCAGGCCTCCGGGCGGGAGGCCGTTGACGCATTGTAGTGAATTAACCGACCGAGCGGTTGGTTAATTGTTGTTGTGTCCCCAAGCTGCTGGGGTCAGCTGGTCTCCACCGTCCAGCCCGCGCCGGTTTTCTGCTGCAGCGCCTGCTGCACCCAGGGCAGGGCGGCGCGCAAGTCGGCCGCCAGCGTGTAGGGTGGGTTGATGATGTGCATGCCGCTGGCCCGCAGCACCGTGCCGGCGCGGCCCTGCGCCACCCGGGCGCTGGTGCCTTCGGTGGGGTTCAGACCCACATTGAGCTCGGCCTGCACCCAGGGCTTCTGCAGCCGCGTACCGAGGGCTTTGAGCTTGCGCGCCAGGCTGTGCGATTCTGGCCGCGCAATCACCGGGTACCACACGGCGTAGGTGCCTGTGGGAAAGCGCCGGGTGGCTTCCTCCAGCGCATCGAGCACCTCGGCGTAGTCGGTTTTCAGTTCGTAGCTGGGGTCCATGAGCAGCAGCCCGCGCCGGGTGGGCGGCGGCAGCGTGCTGCGCCAGCCCTCGAAGCCGTTGCTGCGCAGCACCTCGATCTGCTTGCCACGGCCCAGCTCGGCCACATGGCGCTCCAGCAGCCGGGCATCGGTGGGGTGTACCTCGAACAGCTTGAGCTTGTCCTGCGGGCGCAGCAGAGCCTGCGCAATCCAGGGCGAACCGGGGTAGGTGCGCACCGAGCCACCAGAGTTGAAGCCCATGACCACCGACACGTAGTCGGCCACCAGCGCAGGAACCTCGCTGGCATGCCCGGAAGGTTTTGTGCCCGCGCTGGGCAAGGCAGCCAGCAGGCGAAACAGTCCTGCATCGGACTCGGCGGACGTGCGCGCGTGTTCCTGGTCCAGCCGGTACACACCCGCGCCCGCGTGGGTATCCACCACGCTGAAACCCGTGTCCTTCTGCGCCATGTAGCGCAGGATGGCCACCAGCGTCATGTGCTTGAGGACGTCGGCGTGGTTGCCGGCGTGGAAGGCGTGGCGGTAACTGAACATGGCGGGATGTTACCTGAGCGTCTGCCCGGCGCGTTCCCTTCCGGCACACGCCAGTTGCCTCCAGAGCGCGGCCGCCCTATAATGGAAGGCTTCGCAGCGCTTTTGTGGCTCCGCGGCGAAGGTGTTTTGGACGTGATTAGGGGATTTCCCCGAGCTTGCGCCCGATGCAGATCACCGCCTAAGAGGTTTCCACCAGAGAAACACCGACCGCGGAAAAGAGCCCGCCAAACCCTCTTTTACCAAGAGAAAACTCATGACCAAAACGTTCAGCGCCAAACCCGCTGACGTGGTGCACGAGTGGTTTGTGATTGACGCCACCGACAAGGTGCTCGGACGGGTCGCCAGCGAAGTGGCCCTCCGTCTGCGCGGCAAACACAAAGCCATTTACACGCCCCACGTCGATACCGGTGACTTCATCGTCATCATCAACGCCGCGAAAATCAAAGTCACGGGCAACAAAGCCCTCGACAAGGTGTACTACCGCCACTCCGGTTTCCCCGGTGGCATCTACGGCACCAACTTCCGCGACATGCAAGCCAAGCACCCGGGCCGCGCCCTGGAAAAGGCCGTCAAGGGCATGCTGCCCAAGGGCCCGCTCGGTTACGCCATGATCAAGAAGCTCAAGGTATACGGTGGCCCCGAGCACCCGCATACCGCCCAGCAACCCAAAGTGTTGGAAGTTTAAGGAGCCGAGATGATTGGTGAATGGAACAATGGCACCGGCCGTCGCAAATCCAGCGTCGCCCGCGTGTTTCTGAAAAAAGGCTCCGGCAAGATCACGGTCAACGGCAAGGACATCGAAGCATTCTTTGGCCGCCAGACCTCGATCATGATTGCCAAGCAGCCCCTGCTGCTGACCAACCACGCCGAGACTTTCGACGTGCAGGTCAACGTGCATGGCGGTGGTGAATCGGGCCAGGCCGGTGCGGTGCGTCATGGCATCACCCGTGCGCTGATCGATTACGACGCTGCCCTCAAGCCCGCCCTGAGCGCCGCTGGTTTCGTGACCCGCGACGCCCGCGAGGTGGAGCGTAAGAAGGTCGGTCTGCGTTCTGCACGCCGCCGCAAGCAGTTCAGCAAGCGCTGATTCTTCGCTGCAAGCACCCCGAAAACCGCCTCAAGACTGGCTCTTGCGGCGGTTTTTGACTTATGGTGCAGCCATGAGAAAGACCAAAGACCGATGAGACTGCGCCTGTTGCGCCGCCGTATGACCATCAGCGCCCCGCGCATGGCCATACGCAGTGCCTTGCCCTGGCCCGTGCGCTGGCTGGTGGCCGGCGTCATGCTGGGCCTGTCGGGTGCCGTGGCCCTGTGGGCGTTCGAGTTTGGCAAGACTGTGGCGGGCATCGACCAGGGCACCCATGAAGAGGTAGTGGCTCTGCGTGCCGAGGTGGCCACGCTGCGCCAGACGCTGGTACAGGCACAGGCCCTGGCCAGTGCCGCCGAGAGCCTGGTTGCCACCGAACGCGCTGCTCAGGAAGCGCTGCTGGCCCAGATGCGCCAGATCGAGAACGACAACACCAATTTGCGCAACGATCTGGCTTTCTTTGAGCGGTTGATCCCGGCTGCTGCCAGCGAGAGCGTGGCGGTGCGGGGCTTGCAAGGGGAGCGCTTTGGCGAAAGCCAGTTGAAGTGGCAGGCGCTACTGATCCAGGCGCAGCGCAACGTGCAGGAGTTCAGTGGGGTCATCGAGATTGGCCTGACCGGGACCCTGAACGGCCAGCCCTGGGGCCAGGATGTGGCAGCCCGGCAGCCCGTGGTTTTCAAGCAGTACCTGCGGTTGGAAGGCTTGCTCGACCTGCCGCCGCAGGCCGTGGTACAAACCATCACAGCCAAAATCATGCAGGGCAACCGGGTAAAGACCGTTCAGGTCTTCAAGTTGGGTTGACCCAGTCGCCGCAGCTTGACCTTCAAGCGTCTGTTCCCAAGCCCCACTGCGACCGTCCGGCAGGCCACCGGCTGGCAGTGGCAAACCCAGCACAGGAGTTCTGATCCATGTTTGGAAAGAAGAAGCAACCGCCCGTCAAGAGCCTGATTGCCCATGGCACCAGTGTTCGCGGCCTGATCGAGTTCCAGGAGGGGCTGCGTATTGATGGCGAGGTGACCGGTGACATTCTGGCTGCGCCTGGAAAGTCGAGCTTGCTGGTGGTGAGCGAGTCGGCCAGGGTGACCGGTCAGATTCAGGCCGATCATGTGGTCATCAACGGTGAGGTGGTGGGTCCGGTCATGGCGCGGGAGTTGCTGGAACTGCAGCCCACGGCGCGCATCCGGGGTGATGTGTCCTACGGGGGTCTCGAAATGCACCAGGGGGCCACCATTTCGGGCAAGCTTCAGCCGCTCGATGGCAGCGAGGCGGGGGGCGAACAAGGCGAAAAGCCCCTGCTGTCGTTGGCGTCAAAGGCTGGATGATGGCCTTTTCCGACTAAGCTGCTGTACTATTGTGGAAACTGATTCTTTGACAGGACAAGCACCATGAGCGCACTAGCCGAAAACATCCAGACCGACATGCCTGCCCCGCTGATCTTCACCGACAGCGCAGCAGCCAAGGTGGCCGACCTGATTGCCGAAGAGGGCAACCCGGACCTCAAGCTGCGGGTGTTTGTACAGGGTGGCGGCTGCTCAGGCTTCCAGTACGGCTTCACGTTCGATGAAGTAGTCAACGAAGACGACACCACCATGACCAAGAACGGTGTGTCGCTGCTCATCGATTCCATGAGCTACCAGTACCTGCTGGGCGCCGAGATTGATTACAAGGAAGACCTGCAAGGCGCGCAGTTCGTGATCAAGAACCCGAACGCCACCACCACCTGCGGTTGCGGGTCGAGCTTCAGCGTCTGACTTTCCAGGCGGCGTCCATACGCCGCCCTGCCGGTTCAGGCCGGTACCCACGAGCCCAGTATTCTGGGGCCTTGAGCTCCGGTCACGCTGGGCTCGTTGCCATGCTGGCCCTGCAGAAAACGCCAGGTGAGCCACGCAAACGCGGCAGCTTCTACCCACTGGACAGGCCAGCCACGGGCCGATGTGGGCTGCACCACGCAGCCGGGCAGGCGACGCTGTAGCGCAGCCATGAGCGTGCGGTTGAGTGCGCCGCCCCCACAGACCAGCAGCTCGATACCGGACCCGTTGCCCTGCCGGGCTGTAGATGCGCGTGCGGCCTCCGGCAGTGCCGCGGCGGCGCTGGCAGCAGTCAGTTCCACCAGCGTAGCCTGTATGTCGGCCGGTGAAAGGCCCGCCACACCGGATAGCCCTGGCTGGCGCGTGGCGGCCTGGAGCGCCTGCTCCAGCCACGCCGCATTGAACAGGTCGCGCCCCGTACTCTTGGGGCCTGACAGCGCAAAATAAGGCTCGGTGGCTAGCAGGTAGTCCAGCAGTCCGGCATGGGCCTTGCCACTGGCCGCCCAAGCCCCGTCGGCGTCGAAAGGCTGGCCGGTATGGCGTTGGCACCAGAGATCCAGCAGTACGTTCCCGGGGCCGGTATCGCTGCCCAGCACCTGTCCATCGCCGGGTAGCCAAGTGAGGTTGGCCATGCCACCCAGGTTCAGTACGCCTACGCCGCGGCCCGGATGTCCAAATACCTGCGCATGGAACGCCGGCACCAGGGGCGCACCTTGCCCGCCAGCGGCCACATCACGGCTGCGGAAGTCGTGCACCACCGCCAGGCCCGTGAGTTCCGCAAGCAGCGCCGGCTGGTTCAGTTGCAGGGTGTAGGCAGGGAAGTCGGGTGATACGCCAGCACGCTGCCCGCGCAACACAGCCCCGGGAGGGTGGTGCCGCACCGTCTGGCCGTGTGCGCCCACGGCCGCCACCTCATCGGGGCGGAGGCCCGCTTGCTGGCACAGGGACAACGCCGCTTGCGCGTACACCCGGACCAACTGGTCGCCGGCCACGGCGGCACGGTGCAGTTCGTCCTGGCCGGGGGTGTTGAGCGCCAGCAGTGCGGCTTGCAGGCCAGCCGGCAGGGGCAAGGACACACTGGCCAGCACCTCGGGGGCTGGATGCCATCGCATGAGCACACCATCCACACCGTCGAGCGATGTGCCCGACATCAGCCCAATAGTGTGCACCACTGGGCTGGGGCTCAGAGGCGAGAGTGCCGCCATGTTGATGGCCAGGTCACGGGCGGGGAACCCAGGCCGGAAGAATCAGTCGGCGCTGGCCTGCACCACCGTGGCTGCGGAGGCCAACTTGTGCTTCATGGCTGCGGCGTGCTGGTTGAAAGCCGGGCGGGCGGCTGCCGATACGGGTGTGCCTTCGTTGCGGCGGGCAATGGTGAGCGGATCCCGGTGTACGCCGGCCTCACGGAACTCGAAGTGCAGGTGCGGGCCGGTGCATGTGCCGGTGCAGCCCACAGCGCCCACCAGTTCGCCTTGCTCAATGCGCTGACCACGCCGCACCTTGATGCTGCTCAGGTGGGCGTACACGGTGACCACCTGATTGCGGTGCTGAACGAACACCACGTTGCCGTAGCCGCGCTGGGAGCCGGCAAATTGCACCACGCCGTCGGCCACAGTACGGACCGGGGTGCCGGTGGGGGCCGCGTAATCCACGCCCAGGTGGGCACGGCGGTCGCCGTGAACGGGATGGAAGCGCATGCCGTAACCGCTGCTGACGCGGGAGAAGGCCAGGGGGGCTGCCAGGAAGGCGCGCCGCAGACTTTCGCCCTCGAACGTGTAGTAGCTGCCTTTGCTGCCCGGCTCCTCGAACCAGACCACCTGGTGCGGGCGGCCCTTGTTCACGAACTCGCCCGACAGCATGCGGCCAAAACTGAGGACTTCGCCATCGGCTTCGCGGGTCTCGTAGACCACGCTGAAACGGTCGCCGACGCGCAGGTCGCGCCGGAAGTCGATGTCGGCCGAGAACACCTCGGCAATCTGGTTGGCCACGGAGTCCGGCAGGCGGGCTTCGTCGGTGGCGGCAAACAGCGAGGTGCGGATGGTGCCGCTGGCCAGCCGGATGGACTGGGTCAGTTCGCCTTGCTCGATGCGGGAGGCGAAGCGCGGGTTCTGGTCGGCCTGGCGGTCTACCACGAGGCGCTGGAAGTGATCGGCGTTCTCGTCCTTGACCCAGCGGGCCTGCAAGCGCAGCAGGCGGTTCTGGTCGTCGGTTTCCACGCTCACGAGTTTGCCCACACGGCCCAGCAGCAATTGCCGCGCCTTCGCGTCGGCGCGCAGATGCGCCACCGCTTCGGGGTCGTTCACCCCCAGGCGCTGCAACAGGCTCTGGACGGTGTCATCGCGGCGGGTGGTGTCGCTGCGGAACAGCACAAAACCTATGCCGTCGGTGGGGGAGCGCTGGCCCGCCGACGTGGGCAGCGAGGTCAGGAGGCTGGCCGCTCCGGCGGTACCAGCAGCCTGGGTGGCCAGGCTGCCCGCTTCAGGGGTCTCTGCGTAGGTCCAGCCCGGCTCCACCGATTCCACGATCTGGCGAACCGGCAGGTCGGCCGCGTCGGGGGCCAGTGGTGCAATGCCGAAGGCGGTGACGCCGGTACCCAGCAGCAACGCACCCAACGTGGCCATGACACGCCGGGGGTGGCGGTTTAGCGCGTTCAGTGCGTGGGTGACTCCGTTTTGCAGGCCGTTGTGGTTCTGGGGCATGGGTCAAAGTGATTCGTTGGCCAGGTCGTAAGGCCTAGGCAAAAAGCAGGCCAACTAGAATGCGAACACCTGCCACCAGCAACTGACTTGTGGCAAATAACAGTCCAGTATAGCGTCGCTACCGCCTCTGACAATGGTAAAACCCCTTATGAATGAAGCCACTCGCACCGAGCCCAACCCCGCCGAGTCCCTGACACCGGCGGTACAGCACGCCCTGGACGTCACGCTGCGGGGTTGCGAGGAACTGATCCCCCAGGCCGACTGGGTGAAAAAGCTGCAGCGCAGCGAAGCCACCGGCCAGCCGCTGCGCATCAAGCTGGGGCTGGACCCCACCGCGCCGGACATCCACATCGGGCACACGGTGGTGCTCAACAAGATGCGCCAGTTGCAGGACCTGGGGCACCAGGTGATTTTTCTGATTGGTGATTTCACCAGCCTGATTGGCGACCCGTCCGGGCGCAACAGCACCCGCCCGCCGCTCACCCCGGAACAGATCCAGGCCAACGCCGAGACCTACTACCGGCAAGCCAGCCTGGTGCTGGACCCGGCCCGCACCGAGATCCGTTACAACAGCGAATGGAGCGATGCGCTGGGCGCGCGCGGGCTGATCCAGTTGTCGGCCCGCTACACGGTGGCACGGATGATGGAGCGCAACGACTTCCACGACCGTTTCCACGCGGGAACCCCCATTTCGGTGCACGAATTCCTGTACCCGCTCATGCAGGGCTACGACTCGGTGGCGCTGAAAAGCGACCTGGAGCTGGGCGGCACCGACCAGAAATTCAATCTGCTCATGGGCCGCCACCTGCAGGCCGAATATGGGCAGGACCCGCAGTGCATCCTGACCATGCCCTTGCTGGAAGGGCTGGACGGCGTGGACAAGATGTCGAAGTCCAAGAACAACTACATCGGCATCACCGAGCCGGCCAACAGCATGTTTGCCAAGGTGCTGAGCATTTCCGACACGCTCATGTGGCGCTGGTACACGCTGCTGTCGTTCCGTTCTATGGCTGAAATAGCTGCCCTGCAGGCCGAAGTGGCGGCCGGGCGCAACCCCAAGGACGCCAAGGTGATGCTGGCCAAGGAAATCACCACCCGCTTCCACAGCGCGGCGGCGGCCGAGGCCGCCGAGCAGGACTTTGTGAACCGCAGCAAGGGCGGCGTGCCCGACGAGATTCCCGAGGTGACCCTGGGCGGTGCCCCGCTGGGCATTGCCGCGTTGCTGAAGGCCGCCGGGTTGGCGCCTTCCACCAGCGAAGCCAACCGGCTGATAGACGGCGGCGGCGTGCGCGTGGACGGCGCCGTGGTGAGCGACAAGGGGCTGAAGCTGGGCGTGGGCACCGTGGTGGTGCAGGTGGGCAAGCGCAAATTCGCCCGCGTCACGCTGTCGGCCTGAGCCTGGCTGCGCACTGAAGCTATGGACGCCGCCACCGCCCGCTGGCTAACCCCGAAGCGGCTGCTGACCGCCTCGGTGGTGGTGGCGCTCATCACCATTGCGCTCAAGACGCTGGCGTGGTGGGTGACCGATTCCGTGGGGCTGTTGTCCGACGCCATGGAGTCCCTGGTGAACCTGGCGGGCGCCGTGTTCGGGCTGGTGATGGTGACCATTGCCGCCCGCCCGGCCGATGCCGACCACCCTTACGGGCACCACAAGGCGGAGTACTTTTCATCGGGCTTCGAGGGCATTCTGATCATTGCCGCCGCGCTGGGCATAGGTTGGATGGCAGTACTGCGTCTGCTGGAGCCGCAACCTCTGGTGCAGCTGGGTTGGGGCCTGGGTCTATCGGTAGCCAGTTCGGTGCTGAACGGACTGCTGGCCTGGGTCATGTTGCGGGCCGCCCGCGTGCACCGGTCCATGGCGCTGGAGGGCGATGCCCGCCACCTGTTCACCGATGTGTGGACGTCCGTGGGCGTGGTGGGTGGGCTGGGGCTGGTCATGCTGACCGGCTGGCTATGGCTGGATGCGGTGGTGGCCATAGGCGTGGCGCTGAACATCCTGCGCGAAGGCTGGCGGCTGGTGTGGCGCTCCTCCCAGGGGCTCATGGACGAGGCGGTGGCGCCCGAAGTGCTGGCCACCATAGACCAGACGCTGGCCGGCTTCGCTCTCGAACGTGAAGGCGCGGAAATTGTGCGTTTTGACCACCTGAGTACCCGGCAGGCCGGACAGCGCTGTTTTGTGGACCTGCACATGCACCTGCCGGGGCAGTGGTCGCTGGCGCGTGCCGCTGCCCTGCGTGCCAATGTGGAGCAGGCGCTCATGGCGGCGGTTCCCGGATTGCGCGCCACCATTCAGCTGCTGCCCACCAACATGGAAGCCGACGCTAAGGCGCTGCCGCCCGATGCCATGAAAACGGGGTCATGAAGGCGATGTCATGAAGGCTGTATTGCAGCGGGTGCGCGAAGCCCGGGTGGTGGTGGCTGAGGAGGTGGTGGGCGCCATCGGCCCCGGGCTGCTGGTGCTGCTGTGCGCAGAACGCGGTGATACCGATGCTGTGGCCGACCGCCTGCTGGCCAAGATACTCAAGCTGCGCATTTTCTCCGACGCCGCGGGCAAGATGAATCTGAGCCTGCAGGACGTGGGTGGGGGCCTGC
>Ga0075154_10002086_pt1 | contig 13342 bp, 8 predicted proteins | sample JI71714BDNA_FD_70965 | JGI IMG/M metagenome (GOLD analysis project Ga0075154, IMG submission 70965) | Wastewater effluent complex algal communities from Wisconsin, to seasonally profile nutrient transformation and Carbon sequestration -... | ecosystem: Engineered > WWTP > Effluent > Algae... | reverse complement strand
ACAATTAATTTAACGATCAACGCGCCGATTGCGGGTGAAAATCCGTTACTTTTGGGAAATCCGACAAATGCAACTGCCGATGTCGCTAATGAAAACAATTATTTGATGGTCAAACCGCAATACACGCTCGCCTATAACCGAAGCACGGCAACGCCGCGTTGGGTTGCTTGGCGTTTGGACAGCAGTTGGATCGGCACCACGCCGCGTCAAGACGATTATCGTCCCGATCCGGCATTGCCCGCAGGTTGGTTTCAAGTTCAGGACAACAGTTATTCGGGTTCGGGTTATGATCGTGGACATATGTGTCCTTCGGGCGACCGAACGAATTCCGTTCCGAATAATTCGGCGACGTTTTTGATGACGAATTTTGTTCCGCAACTTTCCGCAAACAATCAAGGTCCGTGGGAAGAACTCGAAAGTTATTGCCGCACGTTGGCAGGACAAGGTAATGAAATTTATATTATTACCGGACCTGTCGGAAACATCGGAACAATCGCGCAAGGCAATATCGTCGTGCCGCAATATACTTGGAAAGTCGTTCTCGTAATTCCAAACGGCACAAACGATTTATCGCGAATCAATAAAGGAACACGCGCTTTCGGACAAATCGTGCCGAATTTTCCGCCAGTCAACATAAATGCTCCGTGGCGGCAATATCGCGTAACGGTTGACGCAGTCGAACAGCTTACGGGTTACAATTTCTTCAGCGAAATTCCGATTAATACGCAAGCAATTATCGAACGTCGGCGTGATGTTCAATAGATTTGGGAGAATTTGATAAAACCGCGAATTAACACGGAATACCACGAAACAATTTCTAAAATTTTCGTGTTTAATTTGTGTAAATTCGCGGTTTTATTTATTTCGAAACATAAATTATCAACTAAAATCTCCCCGCCGACATCTATATCAAGGTTTTTTCATCTTTCATTTTCAAAAAATTATGAGTCAATTTACAAAAGTTACAGGCAAATTTCTTTCGGTCTTATTTTTGAGCATTTCGGTTTTTGTTTCGGTCGCATCAGCACAAAAAGAGCGCAAGATCAGCGAAGTTCAAGGCGATAAATATATTTCTCCTTTCAATGGTGAAAATGTAAAAGTTACCGGAATTGTAACGGCGCGGATCAGAAACGGCTTTTTTCTGCAAACGCCCGACGACCAAATCGACGGCAACGCGGCAACCAGCGAAGCAATTATGATTTTCACCGGAAGTGAGCCGGACGCTAAAGCAACTATCGGAAATCTCGTAACATTGACAGGAATGGTAATGGAATTTGTTCCGAAACAAGAGCCGGCAAGTTTGTCTGTTACGCAAGTTTCAATGAAAAAAGGCGTTGATTCGATAAAAGTCGTGTCAGAAAATAATGCATTACCTAAACAGATTGTTTTAACGACCGCCGATTTTTCTCAAAATCTGATTTATCAACTCGAAAAATATGAAGGAATGCGCGTTGCGGTCAGCGAACTGACAGTTACTGCGCCGACAAAAGGAAGAGTTGACGACAAAAATGCAACATCTGTATCGGACGGCGTTTTTTACGCGGTTTTGAAAGGCACGCCTAGACCTTTTCGAGAATTCGGAATGGATATTTACGACATTTTCTTCATGAAAGATAAGGAAAAAGAAGATTTGAAGAAAAACTTTCCGAAAATGCCGCTTTTTGACGGCAACCCCGAATCACTTCGCATAGATTCGGACGAACAACTCGGAGCGCAAGCATTGGAGGTTATGAGCGGCGCATTTATCAAAAATCTGTCGGGCGTAATGCACTACGGTTATCAAAAATACACGATTTTGACGGACGCAGGCGCAAAAGCGGAAGTTTCAAATCTGCTTAAACCGAAAGCCGTTCCGCCGCCGAATGACCGCCAATTTTCGCTCGTCGGAATGAATCTCGAAAACTTTTTTGACGACGAAGACGATCCGGCAATCAAGGAAGACATCGTAACGACCGAGGCGTTTGACAAGCGTATGAAGAAAATCTCGCTTGGTGTGCGCGAATATATGAACAATCCTGACGTTATCGGGATTGTCGAAGCCGAAAATCTTGCCGGTTTGAAGCGTTTGGCAAAACGTCTGAACGAAGACACAACGGCAAGCGGAAAACCCGACCCGAAATATGAAGCCTATTTGATTGACGGCAACGACGGACGCGGTATTGATGTTGGATTTTTGGTCAAAACTTCTCGCGTGAATGTCGTTGAAGTCAAACAATTCGGTAAAGACGAAAAATATACGAACCCCGAAAAGAAAGAAGAAGAAACATTAAACGACCGCCCACCGTTGATGCTTCGCGCAACGATCACAGACACGAAAACCAATCAGCCTTTTGCTTTTACGGTTGTTTCCAACCATTTGAAATCTTTTTTGGGAAGCGAAACTCTGCGCGTTCGCACTAAACGGCAGAAGCAATCCGAATTTTTGGCGAAATTTGTGCAGGAACGTCAAAAAGCAGATGCAAACGAAAAAATAATTCTGCTTGGCGATTTTAATGCTTTTCAGTTTAATGATGGCGTGGTTGATCTTATCGGAACAATCAAAGGAACACCCGCGCCGAAAGACCAAGTTCTTTTAGCAAGTGAAGATTTAGTCAATCCCGATATGATTGATTTGGTTGATATGATTGAGAAAAGTCAACGATATTCCTACACTTTCGACGGCAACGCGCAGGTTCTCGACCATTTCATCATCTCCGAAAGTCTGAAAAAACATCTCGTCGGCTTCGGCTTCGTGCGAGTGAACGCCGATTATCCTGAAAGCTATCGCGGCGACGTTTCGAGAGTCGAAAAATTCTCCGATCACGATCCGGCGATTGGATATTTTACGTTTGACGATAAAACGGCAACCAAGTAGAAAACGAGAAAGGGAGAAAGGGAGATTATTGTCTCACCTTCTCCCTTTCTTCCTTTCTCCCCTTCTCACTTATCTCGCATTTTATAAGCCTGAACTGCTTCAGCCGCGCCGGCGTGCATGATTTCGGGTTTGTGATATTTCCAGTATTTTTCAAATTCTTCATCGGTCATTGGCGCATTTTCTTCGCGGGCTTTTGATTTTAAAAAAAGTTCGCACCATTCGCGCATTTCCATATTTTGATTCAACGCAGTTCGCGCTCCGTGCATCATATTATCGCGTTCCATTTTTTTGTCTCCTTGTGTTACTTTTAATTGGAATAACTTTATTCGCTTCTCAAGCGTATTAAAAATTCGGATTTCACTTTATTTTGGAGTAATTTTTCGTGAAAAAAATTTTCTTATCTTCGCTTTTAATCTTTTCGATTTTTACCAGTTTCAGTTTTGCACAAGCACCGAAGGCGACGCAAACCGCGCCGACAAAGACTAAATCACAAACCAATGATGCACCTTTTGTTAATAAAACTTTGGCAAACGGTTTTGAAATTATCGTTTTGCCCGATGCTTCCGTGCCGCTCGTGACGGTTGAATTAGCCGTGCGAAACGGTTCATTTACCGAACCGCCCGAACTGAACGGTTTATCGCACCTTTACGAACATATGTTTTTTAAAGACAGTATGGCGAAATTGCTTTACGATTGTCAGAAAGTCGTAGATTCGGGCAGAGAGTTAAATGATGTCGGCAAAAGAGTTTGCAGTAAACCTTTGAGTATGAAAAACGTCATCGGAGACGTTTCATATCTCGATGATGCCGATCAATTGAGCATTTCAAACGGCACGACGCGCGAAGAAGTCGTCAATTATTACTACACAACGACAAGTGCGTATGCCAAAACTGCGATGCGTCAAATTAACGATGCAATTCGCTATCCGATATTTGACGAAGAAGAATTTAAACAGGAAATCCAAGTCGTTATCGGCGAAATGGACCGCAACGAATCGAATCCGTTTTATTACTTGAATCAAGCGATAAATCAGAAACTTTTTTACAAACATCCGACACGCAAATTGCCGCTCGGCACACGCGAAACGGTTATGAATGCGACAACTGAACAGATGCGTCTGATTCAATCGCGCTATTACACGCCGGACAATTCTGCGCTGATCGTCACAGGCGATGTTGACGCGAACGAAATTTTCAAATTAGCTGAACAAATTTTCGGAAGTTGGGAAAAACGCAAAGCCAATGTTTTCAAAGAAATTCCGCTTGTCGAACATCCGCCACTGACGAAAAGCGAAGGCATAATCGTTGAACAACCTGTTCAAAATGTGCTGGTTCAGATCGGTTGGCACGGACCTTCGATCGGCAAAGACGATGCGGCAACTTACGCGGCAGACGTTTTTTCATACATTATTTCTCAGCCTGATTCGCGTTTTCAACGCGCAATGGTTGATTCGGGTTTAACGGTTTCGGCGGATTTGGGTTACTACACGCAGCGCAATGTCGGACCGATTCAGGCAACACTCGTAACTTCGCCCGAAAAAGCGAAAGAAGCCGTGAAAACTTTTTACGCGCAACTCGCACTTTTTGATAAAGCGGATTATTTTACCGCTGAAGAATTGGAAAGCGCGAAAACGATCTTGGAATCGCGCGACCTTTTTGAACGCGAAAAACTTTCCGATTACGCGCACACGCTCGGTTTTTGGTGGTCTTCGACGGGAATTGATTATTTTCGCGGTTATCGCAAAAATCTTCGCGCCGTTTCGCGTCAAGAAATTTCGCGTTATGTAAAAACTTATATGCAGGGGAAAAATCACATCGGCGTTGCGCTGATTTCGTCAAACGCACAATCGCAAGCCAAAATTACGGCAGAGGATTTGATCGGAAATTAATATGAAAGTCATTAATAAATTTATTTTACTTACGTTTCTCAGTTTATTCGCCGCTTTTTCTGCATTTGCACAAAGCGGCGGCAGTCCAAGCACTTCGGAGCAGGCGGAATTGGTCAGCGAATTTGAAGTGAACGGTTTGAAAGTTTTGGTCAAACGCCGTCCGAATGCGCCGACGGTTGCCGCCGGACTTTTTATTCGCGGCGGTGCGCGAAACATCACCGATAAAGATGCCGGAATCGAACAACTTATGCTGAGTTCGGCAACGGAAGGCAGTAAAAAATTTCCGCGTGAAACCGTGCGCCGCGAAATCTCGCGCACCGGAAGTTCGATCGGCGCAACTGCGGGAAAAGATTACAGCGTTGTAAGTATGGCGGTTACGCGCACAAATTTTGATCGTCTGTGGGAAGTTTTCGCCGATCTTGCGATGAATCCGACGTTTTCGACGGAAGCGATCGATTATTCCCGCGCACAACTTCTGACCGGATTGCGCGAACAGGAAACCGACAACGATAATTTCTTGAAGATTTTGCAAGACCGCGTAGTTTACGCCAATCATCCGTATGCCAACGAAGTCGGCGGCACGATTGACAATATCACACGTTTTACGGCGAAAGATTTGAGCGATTATCATAAAAAAACGATGCAAACATCGCAACTTTTGCTCGTTCTCGTCGGCGATTTGGACGAAAAAGACATTCAGAAAAAAGTTGCCGCAACGCTCGGAAAATTGCCGAAAGGTAACTACAAAGAAACCGCATATCCTGCGCTCGATTTTTCAAAACCGACGCTCGATATCACGACGCGCACGTTGCCGACAAATTATGTTCAAGGCGTTTTCAATGCGCCTTCGCTTAATCATCCTGATTATTACGCAATGCGAATTGCCGTAACGATCTTGCAATCGCTCGTCTATAACGAAGTTCGCGTTCAACGCCAACTTTCTTACGCGCCGAATGCCGAACTCGCTTCAAATGTTTCAAATACGGGAAATATTTACGTTACGGCGGTTGATGCAAATCAATCCATTGATGTGATGCTGGATCAAATAAATAATCTCAAAATGGGCAACTTAAGTCCCGGACGAGAATTAAGCGATGAAACTATCGAAAGCATCGCCGGATTTTTTCTGACGAATTACTATGTCGAACAACAGACGAATATTTCGCAAGTCGGCGAGCTTGCAAAATACGAACTTATCGGCGGCGGTTGGCGCAATTCGTTCGAGTTTTTGCCGCGTGTGCGTCAAGTAAAATCGGCTGATGTTAAAATGGTAGCAAATAAATATATGAAAAATCTGCGCTTTGTCGTGATCGGCAATCCGTCGGCGATCAAACGCGAGATTTTCGTGAGAAATTAAATTACAAGTCAGAACTATCTGCGGTAGCGGATGGGTAAAGCTAAACTAGACGAATCGTTAACCGCCCGCTACCGCAGGCGGTTCTGACTTATTTCCCATAAAAAAAGAAGCGCGAGAAAAAACTTCTCACGCTTCTTTTTTTTGCTTATTTCCAAACTAACCGGCGCGGTCTTGCTCAGATTTTTGCACCTGCTTTTGCGGTTGCTGTTTTTGCTGAGGCTGTTCTTGCGGCTTCTTCTGCGGCTGTTGTTTCTGCGGTTGCTGCTGTTGCGGCTGACTGCGCTGCGTCGGTTGCGAATCATTGCGCGGCTGATTGCGTTGCGTTTGATTTTGCTGTTGTTGCTGCTGTTGCTGTTGCTGATTACGCTGTGTGTTGCGATCAGTTTGTTGCTGTTGCTGATTGCGTTGCGTATTTCGGTCAGTCTGCTGTTGCTGCTGGTTATTCGAATTGTTCCGCGTCGTATTTCGATCAGTCTGATTTGAATTACCGCCGCCTGTCGAACGAGTCGTATTATCGTTATTCGTTTGAACCTGCGTGCGTGTCGTATTGCGGTCAGTCTGATTTTGCGTATTTGTCTGCGTTTGCTTGACAGTTTGCTGATCTCGCGTAACCGAACCCGTATCGCGGACGGTGTTATTCGTCGTTGTCGGATTGGTTTTGACAGACGTGTTTGTCCGATCGTCCAAAACTTTTTGCTTTTGGATTTTATCGCTCATCGAAACACCCGTTTCACGCACGATCACACCGGTTTTTATCGGCGTTTGCGATTTTACGATATTCGGCGTAGCGACCGCCACGGTTTTCGTCGTTTGCGCGTCCAACTGATTATAATTCGGTAAAATCGGCGTTGTCGGCGTTTTTATAGTTTGATTTGCCAAAACATTTTGCGAAATCTGCCACGGCGGATTCGTAAAACCTTTGACGATTTTCCCGAATTCGTTGGCATTTGCTCCGACAACAGCATTCGGCGGAACATCTACCGCAGGATTTTCTTTAATTCCGTCCTGCCGCGTCGTCGAATTATTGTTAATTATCGTCGTATTGTTATTAATTATCGTCGTATTGTTGTAATAATACGCATTATAATTGTAATAGTTGTAGTGATACGGCAAAGGATACCAGCAATAATATCCGCCCGAATATGTTACGACGACAAGTGCCGGACTCCACCAACTTCTGCGCCAACGATTGCGACCATAAGGCGACCAATACCAATTGTTATTGTCCCAAACCCAACGTCCGTAATGATAAGTTGCATAACCCCAAGATTCGTCATTGACCCAAGTCCAACCGTAAGGCGGAAACCAACGCCAATGTCCGTAACGATACGGCGACCAATTTGAATAGCTCGAAACCGAACTCGAATAAGGTTTCCAAACATAGCCGTATTTGCGCGTGTAAATCCATTGCCCGTAATCGTTTAACTGATCCGCGCCGGTAATTTCGTTGTCGTAATATTTATCAACGTTAGAATCGCGTTGACGTTTGGCAATTGCCGCGTCGCGATCCAGAGACCAAGTGTCGAATTCATCAACATAACGCGAAGCATCGCCGGTTTCCCATTCGCCTTCAAAATTTCCGCTCAAATAAAGCCTTGCGCTTCTTCCGTTTTTGAGCGTAAAACCCGAATTTCCCGAGTAAATTCTGGCTTCGCCTTTTTCGGTCGTCGTCAGACGTATTTCCGAACTGCTCGCATCGCCCGAGTCAATGCGATACATTCCTTCTTTTTGAACGGCAACCGTCGTTTTCGGTGCATCAATTTCAAAAAATTCGCTGTCCTTATCAAACTGCGAAACGCGCAGATTCAACGTTCCCTGCGGCAAACTGACAGCAATTCCGCCGTCGCGCAAGGTCGTGATTTTCAGATAAGAATTATTTGCAAGACGCAAATGATTGTGATTATCAAACTCGATCTCGAGTCGTGCATCACTGCTCGTCGTCAATTCGTCGCCTTCGGCAAGCGGCAAATTATTTGTGGCTTTTTCCCAACTTTCAACGCCATTGCGTTTGATTTGCACGTCGCCATTCAAAAAAGTTATCCGCGCCACCCGCGCCGTAACTTGCGGCGTATAATCATCGTCCGTTTCAAAAGCGTTTATCGTATTCGTCAAAAACAAGGGGAACATCAAAAGGAACACCCCAAGAAATTTCTTGGCAAAACGCATATTTTTTTTTCTCCTAATAAATTATATTTTTCCTTCGGGAAGAGAAATCGGTTGAATTTCTCCAACTTTTGCTTGCACTTACAGCAATTTCTATTCCGAAAATAAGTTTGCCTACGACCGCGATTTTTACGGCTTCAAGATTTATAAAGCCAAACCAAATCGTGCAGACCTATTTTTTTCCGATACGAAATGGTATAACTTCAACTTTTCTTAGCGAACTTTGCGCCTTTGCGGGAAATAAAAGATTTTCTCCCGCAAAGGCGCAAAGCCCGCAAAGTTTTCTTAAATTCGATTCACATTAAAAATTCAATTTATATTTCACAACAAACGGACGCGACGCGACGAAAAGTTCGCCTGCATCGTTGAACGTCATTCCGAAGGCTTGCGTCGTCTTAAACTCATTCAAAAAATTGCCGTTCGTATCAAAAATGCTGATGCGCGAAACTTGGCTGGCGTAAATTCTGCCTTGCGAATCAACCGCCAGATCGTATGGCGTTCCCGAAAACATTGCTTTTGATTTATTGTCTCTGCCGCCGAATCTCGTTAAAAGTTTGCCGTCGGGCGCGAGTTTGAAAATGGCGAATGTTTTGCCGTCGAGCGCGAAAATATTTCCTGCGCCGTCAACCGCGATTTGTCTGATTTCCGTAAAATTCAAATCTTTGCCGATTTGAATCGTTTTCAGCTTCGCGCCTTCCGCATCGAAAATTTGAATCTCGCCGCGCCACGTTGAAACATAGACTTTGCCGTCCAAACCGACCGCCAGATCCGAAGCGGAATTAATTTGCGTTTTGCCGAGATTTTCGCCGCTTTCGGCTTTGAAACGATACAGATCGTAACCTTGAAGCACAAATAAATTTCCCTTTCGGTCAGTTCCAATCGAGTCAACGGTTTTGTTCGTGTCCGAAGTTATCTGAGTTTGAAAATTCCCGTTTGCGTCAAAAATTTGAATTCTGCCGCCCGAAAAATCAGCCGAATAAATTCTGCCGCTCGCGTCGGTCGTAATCGTCCGATTATCTTTGAATTTTCCCGCGCCGATTCCTTCGCCGCCGAATTTTAAGATTTCCTGCGCAATCGATAAAGTTTCCGGCGTTCGACTTTGCGGAGTTTGAATGTTCGACAGAGAAATATTTCGTTGAGATTCGTCAACGACGCGGCTGACCGAACTCGAAATTAAATAAAATGCCGCAGCAATAACTCCTAAAATCAAAAGTCCGACAACGATGAAAGTTACCAAAATCGAACCGCCGACAGCTTTGCCGACTTTTCCGTCAATTTTTATAACATTCGGATTCGCACGAAGATTTGCCGATTGAATTTTCATTCCCGAAATATCAATACTTTTGCCCGCTTCCATTGCGTCAACTGCGTCTTTTGCTTCCTTCAAACCAACCTCGAAAGTTTCGCGGAAAAGTTTTATCGCGTAAATTTTCTGATTGCTTTGAATTAATTTTTGAATTTCGGCAATTTGCAATGCTTTTCCTGTCAATGCGGACAGATCGCCGAAATCATTTGAATTTTGCATCACGCTTGCCGGAACAATCACATTGCTTTGGCAAAATCTGCATTTCTGCATCATCTTGCCTTCAAATTCGAGCGGCGCGGAACACGACGGACATCTGAAAGTTTCTGCCATAATTTACGGAAAACTCGCATTCGGAGTTTTGCAACTAAGATTTTTCGATTATAAACTTTTTTAGTGAAAAAATTTCACGAGGACTTAAATGTTATGAAAAAAATTGCAATTTTTAGTTTTTTAATTTTAGCTTTGTCCCTAAATGCTTTCGGACAAAAAACAAAAACTGACCCGACAAAACCTGTCCGCGAAGCCTTTGACCGACTTGTCGAAGGCATCAAACAAGCCGACGTTGAAAAGGTTATGAGCGTTTATAACAACAGCGAAGACATACTTTTTTTCAACAATAACGGCACGGTAACGCGCGGTTGGGAAACGATGAAAAAAAATCGCGAAGCAAGTTATTCAAAGGTTTCAAATGTCAGTTTAGAAACTACGGGCATTAAGATTGAAATGCTCGGCACGAATTCGGCGTATGTAACCTGCAAATGGAAACAGATGCAAGAATATGAGGGCAAAGTCGAAACCGCTTCTGGCAGAATGACGCTGGTTTTTAAATTGATCGGCAAACAATGGAAAGTAGTTCATTTGCACACTTCGCCCGATAATCCCGACGCAAATCGTCCGGTTTTTCCGTCTGAAAAACAAAATCAATAAAGATTTTTAGCCACAGAGAACACCGAGATTCAGAGAGTTTTTCTCGGTTTTCTCTGTGCGCTCTGTGGCTAAATCTTTTCAAGAATTACTTGCGCGACCGCGTGATCGGTCGTGTGCGAAATTGAAAGATGAATTTTATTTGCTTCGAGATTTTCCAGTAAAAGCCGCGCTTCGCCGTTAATCGTCAGACTCGGAACGCCTTGCGAATCGTTCAAGATTTCCATATCTTGCCACGTTATTTTTCCGCGCCAACCTGTTTTCAAAGCCTTCAAAAACGCTTCTTTCGCTGCAAATCGCGCGGCGTAACTTTGCGCCGAAGCCGCGCCTTTGCTTTCGCAATAAATTCGCTCTTTTTCGGTAAAAACGCGCTCGGTAAAACGCGGCGTTCTCGCCAATGTTTCGCGAATCCGATAAACTTCTACTATGTCTATTCCGATGGAAATAATCACAGACGAAAGTTTAGCAGAAAACGGCTTTTATTGGCGCGAAAAATCGGGCGTAAAAGTTTTAATAAATCGTGTTTTGGAAGAAAACGGTTTCGCAAACGGCTTTTCTACAAGAATCGGCGGCGTTTCCGAATTTCCCGAAAACTCTCTGAATCTCGCAGGTTACGACGAAGATTCCGAAGAAAATATCGCCGAAAATCGCCGTCGTTTCTTGAGCGTTTTCGATAAAAATTATGCGCTCGCTTCGTGTTGGCAAATCCATAGCGCAGACGTTCGCGTTGTTAAAGATTTGGCAGACGCGGCGGACGGAAATTGCAAAATGGACGCGATTGTTTCCGATGCGGACAATGTTTTGCTCGGCGTAAAAACTGCCGATTGCGTTCCGGTTTTAGTTGCCGATGTGAAAACAAAAGCGTTTGCCGCAATTCACGCCGGTTGGCGCGGAACGGTGCAATCGATCGTTATCAACGCGATCGAAAAACTCAAAGAAAATTACGGCACGGATCCGAAAGATTTGATCTGCGCGATCGGTCCGGCGGCGACTTGTAAAAATTACGAGATCGGACAAGACGTAATCGACGCTTTTCGTGCAAATTTCCCCGATTCAGAGAATCTTTTTACACCGACAAAACAAAATCACGCATTAATTGATTTGCATACGGCAAACAATCAGCAACTTAAAAGCATCGGAGTTTTGCCGGAAAATATTTACGTCGCGCCGCTTTGCACAATGGAACGAAATGATTTATTTTTTTCATATCGCAAAGAAAAAAAACTCCACGGTAAAACAGGCAGATTAATGTCGGTTATCGGCAGAATTTGACTGGAGCGCAAGCATCCTTGCTTGCGAGTCTTAGATTACTTAAACTTGACTAATTTTACACACGCAAGCAAGGATGCTTGCGCTCCAGTCAGGGAGATTTTTAATGAAAGTTCGTGTTTCTCAGATTTTAATTGTAATTTTTCTTTTGTCCGCCTCGGCTTTTGCCAAAGATACCTGGATAAATATTCGTTCAAAAAACTTTTTTTCTCGTCGGTAACGCCAACGAAAAACAGATGCGCCAAGTTGCGACGAAGCTCGAACAATTTCGGGAAAGTTTTCGGCTTATTTTTGCAAAAGTTAATTTTAATTCGTCGGTGCAAACCAATGTTATCGTTTTCAAAGACGACAAGGCTTATAATCCGTTCAAACCGAAACGCGCCAACGGAAAAGTTGACGAAGAAATTGCCGGATATTTTCAGGCGGGCGAAGATGTAAATTACATTACGCTTTCGACCGAAGGCGAAATTACCGATGCTTACGGCGTAATTTTTCACGAATATACGCACTTTTTGCTCGATACGAATTTCGGGCGTTCGCAGATTCCGGCGTGGTTTAACGAAGGAATGGCGGAATATTATCAAACCTTCAAGATCGAAAACGACCAAAAAGTTTTGCTCGGCGACATTCAACAAAATCATCTGTGGCTTTTACAACAAAATCAACTGATTCCGTTTAAGACATTTTTTGAGATCGATAATTATTCGCTTCATCAAAACGGAAATCATTCGCGCAGTGTTTATTACGCACAGGCTTGGGCTTTGATGCATTTTTTGATTCAAGGAAACAAAGGTTTGAATAATGAGGCTTTGAGCAAATTTCTCAGTCTTTTGGTCAATAAAGTTCCGGCTGAAACCGCATTTAAGCAAGCATTTCAGATGGATTATGCGACGATGGAAAACGCTCTGAAAACCTACATTTCACAGAGAAGATTTACCGCAACTTCGATTACTTTTAAAGAAAAACTCATTTTCGATACGCAGATGACGACCGTTCCGCTGTCCGATTCGGACGCAAATGCGTATCTCGGCGATTTGCTTTATCACATACGCGAATACGACGACGCGGAAATTTATCTGAACAAAGCACTCGCGGCAGACGCAAATTCCGGTCTTGCCAACACTGCGCTCGGACTTCTCCGAATGCGCGAAAGAAAATTTGACGAAGCCAAAAAATATCTCGAAAAAGCCGTTGCTGCCGACGGCAAAAATCATCTCGCACATTACAGTTACGCATACGTTTTGAGCCGCGAAAGTATGGACGAATTCGGCTACGTTTCAAAATATCCGGCAGAAGTTGTCAAAAAAATACGTGAATCTTTGCAGAAAGCCGTTGCGATAAAACCTGATTTTACAGAAAGTTACCGATTGCTGTCGTTCGTTTTGCTGGTTAATGGTGAAAATTTAGATGAATCAGCTGCCGCCGTCAAAAAAGCGATGGCTTTGCAACCCGGAAATCAAGATTATCTTTTGCTTCTCGCACAAATTTATCTGCGTCAGGAAAAATATGCGGAAGTCAAAGAAATTGCCGAAAATCTCGTAAAAACCGCATCGGAACCGGAAATGCGTTCGACCGCGCAAA
>Ga0075154_10002084_pt1 | contig 13354 bp, 12 predicted proteins | sample JI71714BDNA_FD_70965 | JGI IMG/M metagenome (GOLD analysis project Ga0075154, IMG submission 70965) | Wastewater effluent complex algal communities from Wisconsin, to seasonally profile nutrient transformation and Carbon sequestration -... | ecosystem: Engineered > WWTP > Effluent > Algae... | reverse complement strand
TATAAATGTTAAAAATTTCTTCATAATAAAAATGCCTGACCGATAAAAGGTCAGGCATTATACGAAATTTAGCCGGAAATATTGCGCTTATTCAGCAACAACCTCAACGGCTACTTCAGCTTTTACTTCTTTGTGAAGGTTGATTTTAGCCTTGTAGTTACCCAGATTTTTGATTTCCTCGTTAAAGTCAATCTTTCTTCTGTCAACTTCAAAACCTTTGTTTTTCAACTCCTGTGCAATTTGAAGCGCAGTAATTGAACCAAAGATTTTACCATTTGCACCGGCTTTGGTGGTAATAGTAATGCTCAAACCGTTCAGGTTAGCGGCTAATCCTTCTGCATCCTGCTTCAACTTGGCGCGTTTCATCACACCTTGTTTAAGATTTTCTTCCAGAATACGAAGGTTGGAACCACTTGCCATTACAGCATAACCACCGGGTAAAAGAAAATTGTTGGCGTATCCGTTTTTCACGTTTACCACATCGTCTTTGTACCCCAGATTCTTAACGTCTTGTTTTAAAATAATTTTCATGATACTGTTTCCTCCCAACTTTTACTTTAATGAATCAGCAACGTAAGGCAGTAATGCCATGTGACGGGCACGTTTAATAGCCTGAGCCACTTTACGCTGGTATTTCAAAGAAGTTCCGGTAATTCTACGGGGCAATACCTTACCCTGATCGTTTACAAACTTCATAAGGAAATTTGCATCCTTGTAGTCGATGTATTTAATTCCGTTCTTTCTGAAACGGCAATACTTCTTCTTTTGAGGAGCCTCAGGTGTAGTGTTGAACACGAAGTTCGATGATGAATGTTTCTTAATACTCATAACTTAGGCTGTTGTTGCGGTTTCTTTTTTATTGAACTCACCGTTGCGCTTACGCTGGTTGTAAACAACCGCATGTTTGTCAAGAGCAACTGTAATAAAACGCATAACGCGCTCATCGCGCCTGTAGGAGATCTCCAACTTGTCAATCACTTGACCCGGAGCTGCGAATTCAAACACATGATAAAATCCTGTGTTCTTCTTCTGAATAGGATACGCTAGTTTGCATAAACCCCAGTTATCCTCGTGGACCATCTGACCGCCATTATCGATGATTAACTGGCGATACTTCGCAACAGTCTCTTTCATCTGCTCATCAGATAGGACCGGGGTTAAAATAATAACTGATTCGTAATTTTTTGTTGTCATTTTTTGATAAAATCAGGGGTGCGAAGGTAAACATAATATTTTCATATACAAATCATCAGATGCAAAATTATTAAGTATTTTTGCTCGCGTATATGGAGCACTTTGTAGTATCAGCCCGCAAATACCGTCCGTCCACTTTTGACAGCGTGATAGGGCAATCACATGTAACACAAACACTTAAGAACGCTATTCACAGTAGCCACCTGGCCCATGCCTTTCTTTTTTGCGGTCCCAGAGGGGTAGGAAAAACCACCTGTGCCCGCATTTTGGCCAAAACCATCAACTGTCACAATATTACTGCTGACATTGAGCCGTGCAATACCTGCGACTCCTGTATGGCCTTTAATAATTCCAGCTCCTTTAATATATATGAACTGGATGCCGCCTCCAATAACTCCGTGGAAGATATTCGCGGCTTGGTGGACCAGGTGCGTTACGCTCCGCAGGGCGCCAAGTACAAAATCTACATCATAGATGAGGTGCACATGCTCTCTACTGCGGCATTTAATGCATTTTTGAAAACCCTGGAAGAACCACCAGCCTATGCCATATTTATATTGGCGACTACCGAAAAGCATAAAATCCTGCCGACTATCCTTTCCCGCTGTCAGATTTTTGATTTTAAGCGAATCCGCGTGCAGGATTCCGTAGAACATTTGCGGAACATTTGTGCTAAAGAAGGCATTACTGCTGAAGAAGACGCTCTTCACGTAGTGGCCCAAAAAGCAGAAGGTGCGTTACGTGATGCCTTATCCATATTTGACCGTATTGTCAGCTTCTCGGGTACACACATCACTTATCAGGATGTTATTTCCAACCTCAACATCCTGGATTATGACTACTACTTCCGCATCATTGATGTGCTGTATAATCAGGATTTACCCGGCTCACTGCTTATGTTTGATGAGATACTGAGCAAAGGATTTGATTCTCACCAGTTCCTTATTGGAATAAGTGAACACCTGCGTAACCTGTTGATGTGCAAAGATGAAAAAACCATTAAGCTCATGGAAGTTAGTGACAATGTAGCTTCACGCTATCTGGAACAGTCGCGCAACATTCCTTCCTCTTACCTGCTTAATGCCATCAACATCACCAACCAGTTCGACATTAATTACAAGAGCAGCAAAAACCAACGCCTGCACCTGGAACTGTGCCTGATGAAGTTGTGTTACCTGCAATCTCTGCTTGACAGCAAGCTCCTGGCCTCAGCCGGTGAGGATAAAAAAAAAACTGATATAGCTCCGGCCAAAACAGCGGCTCCTGTTGAAGCTCCTGCTGAAACCAAAGCCTCAGCCGCTGCTCCTGCCCTACCCAAACTGGGTAACCTTAGTGCCATCAAAAATAAACTGGCCGAGCAACAGGCCATTCAAAAAGCAGAAAGTGAACTGGAAGAAGAGGTAATTGAGGCAAAAGCTATTTCCCCTGATGAATTACAGGCCTGCCTTTCGGCCCACCGCGAAAATTGCAAACCAAGTTTAGCCGCTATATACAAAACCATACAACCGGTAGTGAACAACAATGTGCTTACCTTACCCGTAAGTAACAAAGCACAGGTTGATCAGGTAGAAGAAGACAAGCTGAACCTGCTCGCTTACCTCAAAGAAAAATTGGATAACCGAAGTATTCTTATTCAGATTGAGCTAAGCAAAACAGAAAGCACTGAAAAAACTTTCTTCACCAACAAAGAAAAATTTGAAGCCATGGTTTCAGACAACCCTGCCATTAATGACCTGCGTATGAAGTTGGGTTTGGAATTGGAGTAACATTACCTGATTCTGTTCGAGATTTGGAAGCGGGTGTTTCTGCCACTGATTCCACTGATTAAATCAGAAAAAAAATCTGTGTAATCTGTGGCATCATCCTCTTCAAACTATCAAACAATCAACTCCCCGTTTACCACTACGTGCTCGATGCAGTCACTCCCAAAGTTATACGGTATAAAGTTATAGGAAGGAATAGGTTTAGTTATAATCACACTGCCGGCTTTGCCTGTTGCAATGCTGCCATGTGAATGTGCCAGCTCAATGGCAGCAGCTCCGTTAATGGTGGTGGCATGAATGGCTTCTTCGGGTGTTAAATGCATACGCGTACAGGCCAGTGACAATACGAAACTCATTCGGCCACTGGGTGAGCTGCCGGGATTGTAATCAGAAGCCAGGCAAACAGGCAAACCTGCATCAATCATTTTGCGCACGGGAGCAAAGGGTATTCCCAGAAAAAAAGAACAACCCGGTAAGGCCATAGGCATGGTAGAGGAGTTTCTCAAACAATCTATTTCCTCCTCTCCGCAGTATTCCAAATGGTCAACACTTAAGGCGTTATTTTTAACTGCTACCTGAACTCCACCGGAGTATCCCAACTCGTTGCCATGAATTTTGGCTTTGAGACCAAGTGATGAAGCCGCTTTCAGAATTTTGTCGGTTTCTTCGGGTGTAAAAAATCCGTTATCGCAAAACACATCACAATAATCTGCCAGTTGTTCCTTTACAATACGTGGCAACATTTCTTCTATGATGAGTTTAATGTATCCGCTTCTATTTTGTTTATACTCCAGCGGAAAAGCGTGTGCCCCTAAAAAATTGGCTTTAATGGGAATGGGTGAAATTTTTTTGAGCCTTTGAATTACCCGCAGCATTTTGATTTCATCTTCCACCGTTAAACCATAGCCGCTTTTAATTTCAATAGCCCCGGTACCCTGCCTGATTACTTCCAGCAAACGGTTACGCGCACCTTCGTATAACTCATCTTCGCTCATGGCTTGCAAACGTCTGGCTGAATTCAGTATTCCTCCGCCCTTCTCAGCTATCTCTTCATAACTCATACCCTTGATGCGCATCACAAATTCTTCTTCACGGGTAGCGGCAAAAACAAGGTGCGTATGTGCATCCACAAACGTGGGCATCACTACTCTGCCTGTAGCATCTACCTGCGTAACCGTTGAGTGATTGTTGACTACGGCAATGGCATCAAAATTTTTCATGCTGCCGAAAAACGATATCTTACCATTTTCAATGTAGAGAAAGGCATTCTCTATCACGTGCATCTCTTTCATCTCTTTGCCGGCTCTGCGAAGCAGCTTATGCTCGTCCACACCAATGAGTTGCTTGATATTTTTGATGAGTAAGTTCATGCTAATGTTGTTTACAATCTACCTGAATAATATTTCAAACGTTTGAATGCTGCGGGCAGTTTCGGCTCCTCTTTGAACAAACCGAAAACTGCTGAACCACTCCCACTCATGGCAGCGTAAGTTGCTCCCAGTTCATACATTTGTTGTTTAAGAAGTTTAATCTTCGGGTGTTTTTGGAATACTGAAAACTCAAAATCATTTTCAAGCAACTTCTTCCATTTGGTAACGGGCTGCTGAATGATGTATTCCAGTTTATTGTTACCCTCTGTTTTGCCTCTTTTTTTCACCTGTGCATAGGCATCAGCCGTACTCACGTGAATAGCAGGGTGCACAATTACTATATGCCACCCGGTTAAATCAAGCGACAACTTCTTCAGTTGCTCTCCCCTGCCAGAAGCAAGCGCAGGGACTTTGTCTATAAAAAATGCACAGTCGCTTCCCAACTGAGCTGCATAAGCCTGACGTTGTTTTAAGGTTAATCCCAACTCAAATTTTTCATTCAATAAATTGATGGTATAAGCAGCATCTGCTGAACCACCGCCCAAGCCAGCACCCATAGGAATATTTTTGAGCAGATGAATATTTACCGGAGGCAAGTCAAAATCTGCATCAAGTAAATGAAAGGCTTTAACACAAAGGTTGTTCTCGCTTTTGCCGTCAATCAGTAACCCGTGCGAGCGGAATGATACTTTCTGTTTCCGCAAACGTTTAGGTGTGTTTATCTCGAGTGCATCATTCCATTGTACCGGATAAAATACCGTTTCAATATTGTGAAACCCGTCCTTACGTTTGTTTATTACGTGGAGGCCTAAGTTGATTTTACAGTCGGGGAACTTTATCATCTAATACAACTTAGCACGTTTCATAATAAAGGGTAAAAGTACCTGAGCGAAATCAGTGCCCACCTCTGCTTCTACAAAATCAATTTTGTACTGCATGCAACGGGTAACAAGTTCCTTTTTGAAATTGTCCCAGGCTTCGAGGTATTGCTTTTTTAGCGCCTGTGGTTGCAACTTCATGCGTTCGCCTGTTTCCATATCTACAAACACATACGGGCGGTTGCTGAAATCAAACTCAGCTTCCAGTTTTTTATCTGACACATGAAATAAAATTACTTCATGCTTGTTAAAACGTAAATGCTGCAGGGCTGAAAACAATTCATCCAAATCCACAGCGCTATCGAGCATATCGGTAAACACCATCACCATGCTGCGCTTGTGAATACTCTCTGACAGTTCATGCAACACTTTGGCAATATTACTTCCTTTGTTTTGTTGCGGTGCTTTGAGCAATTGCTCCATTCTGCCAAACATCAGCCTGCGGTGCAATCCGGTGGCACGTGCTTCAGAGAGGTAATTGATTTGCTCATCAAACAAACATAAACCTGATGCATCGCGTTGTTTGCTCAACAATTGCATAAGCGAGGCTGCGGCATAAACCGAGAATGAAATTTTGCTCAACCCTTCCTGCGGAAAAAACATGGACGAGCTGCAATCTATGGCCATGTAACAGCGCAGGTTAGTCTCTTCCTCGTAACGTTTGGTAAATAGCTTCTCGGTACGGGCATACAATTTCCAGTCTATATGTCGGGTTGATTCTCCCGTGTTGTACAAACGGTGCTCAGCAAACTCCACAGAAAACCCGTGGTACGGACTTTTATGCAACCCCGTTATAAAACCTTCAATTACCTGCTTGGCCAGCAACTCGAGGTTGCCTGTTTGCAACAGATGTTCAGTATCTAATTTTAATTCGGCCATCACACAAAACTAATAACTTGGGCGGTATTTCGCAGACTGTGCCTCATAATAATTCATATATTTGTGAACTTGACTGAATCATCCTACCGTAGTATAATCAAAAGCATCAGCTGGCGTGCAGTTGGCACGTTGGATACCATTCTGGTTTCGTGGTTTATTATTGGCAACGGAGGGCACGTAAAGGCTTTGTCCATAGGTTTTAGCGAACTACTTACCAAAATTGCCCTCTATTATTTTCATGAACGTTTTTGGGTGTACCTGATGGTACGTTACCAATGGAGCCAAACCCAGCGTTTCTCCATGCTCAAAGCTATCTCCTGGCGATTGGTTGGCACTATGGACACCATTCTACTCTCTACTTTTATAACAGGCGACCCTTTTACGGGTTTAAAAATTGGCGGCACCGAGCTGGTAACTAAAATTGTACTCTACTACCTGCATGAGCGTGCTTGGGCAAGACTACCCGTTGGAACAGTAAGAAAATGGCTGGGGAAAAAAGTGGGGTGAAGGTAATTTTGAATGTTGAATGGAACTGTTAAACTTTACTTGGTTAAAATCATCTTTTTTGTGCTGATTTCTTTTCCATCAACAATCAAAGAATATAGGTAAATGCCCGGTTTATACTCACTGCCTTTAATTTGAATACTACCTGTTCCTTTCGTATCAATTTTATATGATTTAATTTGCTCACCTTGATAGGTATAAATATACAGGTTGGCCTTAGTATAGTTTGCAGGTATATCAAATCGTATAGTGGTGGAAGCATTAAACGGGTTGGGTTCATTCTGGTACAATACCGGCAAATTCAAAGAAACTTTGCCTCCTACTACACCCATATCTCCATCTGGTTTTTTGTTTAACCTGCGTTGGCTAAGGTTACCTCCAGTAGTATCAAAAACAATTGTATCACCCGGCCAAGCAATTATGCCCTCTCCATTATAAAAAGCACCCATACCACTTTGGCAACAAAGCTGCAATTGCCATTGCAATGCACCAATTTGTTGCTGTTGTTCTTTAATACCTTCCAATAAAAGCGGAATTATTTCAATGTAGTTTAATGCTTTTGTATCAAAAGGGCGTTTAATATCTGATACTAACTCAGGAAAAATAGGTTCTACCTCTTGAGAAATAAAACCGAAGTGACGGGGCAAGCTATCAATAGCATTTACATCAGCTGGCGTGCAACTATCTCCACAATAGGTACTGGGTTTAAACTTGTACGTAACCCCTCTAAGCAAAAGTATTTTACCTAATGCATCTTGAATGTTTTCAATGTTGTATTTAAAGTTAGAATCAGAAATATTAGAGTAACCATGAGCAAAATGATAGCCTTGTGATGTTACCATAGAGGTTTGCGAATATTTGTTAATACTCGTTGCCCAATGCTTAGCATACATCATCCTGCTGTTAGAATTTGAAACTATAGGCCAATGATTGCGTCTATCAAACAATGCCAAATTCTCATTGTGATCAACAATTATTGAAGGTTGGTAATACGAGTTAATACTTAATTTACCTGGGTAATATAAGGGATATTTATTGGCTGTTTCACCAATTAATACAAAGGTAGATGGGTCGAGCGGCCTACTCAATACCACATTACCACCGGGCACAACCTTTATTTGTGCAATAACATTTGAAGCAAGAGTAGTTAGTACCACTAAGGGTAGAAATATTTTTTTCATAATCTAAGATTTAATCACAAAAGGCATTTACATTGGCTATGGCATTTCTGAAGTTTTCCCCTCCAGGACCAGGTACTGAACCTATACGATATGTTACTCCGTGCCTGTAGAAACCCTCTATTCTTCGGGTGTACTTATTATACTTACCCGCAAAAACACCCATTTTCACTGGAGTTAACATATAAGAGAACATGTTATATATATTGAGAAATATTGTTCCATCATTAGAAGAAACTGTAACAGTATCGATATGAATGTGGAATTTATCATCTACAGAGGATTCAAACTTAGTAAAATGTAAGTACTTTAAATTGTCATTATCGATTTTAGAAAGCAGTATACCTGTTTCGTAACCCGATGCTTTATTAGATGGCCAATCTTTGTCTAAATAAACAGTTAGATTCTTTGATATACTATCAATATCTTGATAGTATAAAACCCAATATCCTTTAGCAATGAAAAATGATGATAAATTGCCTGCATCTGACAAATCAGGATTTCTGTTCTCATCGTCTTTTTGACATTGAACAAACAAACAGATGAAAACAATCAAATAGATAGAAATATTTTTCATAATCTACAAATCGTTTACTTGAAAGTAAAGAGTGGTATTTTGGTCACATTCAAAACCTTCTTCTAAGGTAATGCTGCTTTTGGCCCTTAAAATAAAATCAGCTCCGGTGTTAATTTTAGCCGAAGTACATCCTGTGCCACCCAAAACAACATCATTACGCAATGTATAGCCCAAATTATTACTGCTATTACTATTTGCATAATTAGGTGAGCAAATACTCAAGTTTTGAATAGAAGAAGTGTTTATGTTATAATACCTGAAATACTCTAGTTCATAATTGTAGGGGAAAATGGTAGACGTTTGCACACCAGGTTGGCCTTTTGGAACATCTGCAGCTTCTACATTCAAATCTAAAAGAACATTTTGAGAGAGTAATACATCTTGCTTAAAGTTAATGCTTTTTACCAAAACATTATCTAGGTAAATAGCAAAGTATTCTTTTTGCCACTCCAAACCAACAACATGAAACTCTCCATCAGAAAAATCAACCGGATAGTTAAAGGGGGCCTGATAGTCACTTATTTTACTCCAGCCTATGTTGGGGTAAAGTGAATTCTGAACTGTGTGTGGGTTTTGACCATTATCAAGAAAATAATGAATGGTTGGGCCAAACATATATTGCTGGTATGTAATTTGCTCGAATACATCAATCTCTTCATAGTAAGGAGTAGAACTCCTTGTTACCGGAAAAAGCCAAAAATTAGCACCAATTCCATGAATTTTCTCAGGGAGGTTGGGGTAATATGGTAACCGGAATTTTATTTCATAGTAGCCATAATGCATAAGGTTGTCAGAAACCAACTGGCATCTGGTGTAGTTATAGTATTTAGTCGATTGATCATTCGGTAGGGGGTAGGGATAGTGACCTGGGTCATGCTTAGCTGAAAGTATCAAAACTCCATTATTTACGTCTATATCTTTTCCATTGGCAAAAACATAACCTAAACTACTGGGTGGATTATAATCAAAGGCCAGAAAATGCCATTTATTACCAAGTTGACTAATAATTTGAGCATGTGAACCTGTGTAATTAAACTCATCTGAATAAAAGCTATGATAGACCCAGTGCGGGTCTTGAGAGGGTGTTTGAGCATACACATGGCTAAACCATATGCTGATGCAGATAAAATAACATAGAGACAAGGTGCATTTTTTCATATAAGTAGCAAATAGTTATACGAATATAGAAAAAGTAAACACAATCAAAAATTATTTTTTACTCTTTGTAAACCTTATTCATAAAACACACATATTAGCAAGGTAACAAAAAACGCCACCCTATCAGGATGGCGTTTTTCGTTATTCAGAAACTTATGTTATTAAGCAATCTGTGCTTTTAATTTTCCGTCAAGAATGTGTTTAGGTACTGCACCTACCTGTTTATCTACCAATTGTCCGTTTTTGAAAATCAACAAAGCCGGGATGCTCATGATACCATAATCTGTAGCCACTTTAGGATTGTGGTCCACATTTAATTTACCCACTACGGCTTTGCCTTCGTATTCTTTCGACAACTCTTCAACAACGGGGCCCACCATACGGCATGGTCCGCACCACTCTGCCCAAAAATCTACTAAAACGGGTTTGTCTGATTTCAGCACTACTTCCTCGAAGTTGCTGTCTGTTATTTCTACTGCCATGTATTTCTTTTTAATTGTTCTTTAGTTGTCAATAATTATGCCTGACTAAGTTGGTAATTTATTTCCATTTCATCAAATGACTCCAGCAATTCATTATCTAACTTAATCTTGTATTTCTTTGAAAATGTGCCTACTGACCATTTCCTATTCTTCTCAACCAGGTTCATTTTAACAATGCAATTGCCTTTGTGTTTGTCAAAAAGCTGCTGCATCTGGTCAACAAAAACACTGTCAACCTTTTGTGCATCTACGCTCAAAGTGACAGCTTTTACCATTTTATCCTTCAATTCTGACAGGAGTTGTATGCTGGAAATTTTAAGTTCAAAATCGTCTTCCTTGTTCCAGCGGGTTTGCACCTTTCCTTTAACAAACAGGAACCAACCCGGTGTTAAGAAGGACTTAAACTTAGCCATGTCTTCACCAAACAGCATGAACTCATGTGTATCAGTGTAATCCTCCAATGAAAAACGCCCGTAAGGTTTGCCGTTTTTACTTACACCCTCCACGGCACTTGTTACAATACCTGCAATTGACACATCTTTGTTGAGCAAGACTTTCATATCCTTCAACTCACTCAACTGGTTTTTACAAAACTGCTGAATCTCAATTCTGAAATCATCCAGCGGATGACCGGTAATAAACATACCCACTACTTCTTTCTCAAACTTGAGTTGATCCATCTTACCCCAAGGCTCTGCTATAGGCATGGAAGGTTCAGGAATATCACCTCCTCCACCGGCCCCGCCAAAAAGCGACTGCTGACTATCTGCCTCGTTATTTTGAACCGCATTACCGTATCGTATAGCTTTTTCAATGGTATTGCTCTCTTCATTGGGTTGTACGGCAAAGTATTGAGCCCGGTGCACTCCGTTAAAACAATCAAAACTTCCGGCAAAAGCTAAAGCTTCAATTGTTTTTTTATTCACTGCGCGCAAGTTCACCCGTTTGGTTAAATCAAATAACGATTTGAATGGTCCGTTCGAATCGCGCTCATCAATAATCGCCTGCACAGCAGCCTCACCCACTCCTTTTATTGCACCTAATCCAAAACGTATTTCACCTCGAAGGTTGGGAGCAAACTGAATATAACTTTCATTTACATCAGGCCCTAACACAGGAATTCCGGCACGTTTACATTCTTCCATAAAGAATGTAATCTTATCAATGTTCCCTAAGTTGTTGGTAAGAACAGCGGCCATGTATTCAGCCGGATAATGCGCTTTGAGGTAAGCCGTTTGGTAGGCTACAAAAGCGTAACAGGTAGAGTGCGATTTATTAAATGCGTATTGGGCAAATGCTTCCCAATCTGTCCATATTTTTTCGAGCTTATCAGCGGGGTGCCCTTTGGCCTGTGCACCTTCCATGAACTTGCTCTTCATTTTATCAAGAACTTCTTTCTGCTTCTTACCCATCGCTTTACGCAGTGTATCTGCATCACCTTTGGTAAAGCCTGCCAGACTTTGAGACAGCAACATCACCTGCTCCTGATACACTGTAATACCATAGGTATCTTCGAGATATTCTTTCATCTCGGGCACATCGTAGCTGATAACTTCTTTGCCGTGCTTACGAGCGATAAAATTAGGAATGTAAGCAATTGGTCCGGGACGATACAAAGCGTTCATGGCAATCAAATCCTCAAAGCGGTCGGGTTTCAGATTGATGAGGTGCTTTTGCATACCCGGACTTTCAAACTGGAAAGTACCGTTGGTTTCGCCTTTCTGATAAAGCTCAAAGGTTTTTTTATCGTCTAACGGAATTTCATCAATGGCTATCGTAATGCCATGGTTCTGTTTGATGAGGTTAAGCGCATCACGAATAATGGTGAGCGTTTTTAAACCCAAAAAGTCCATTTTGATTACACCGGCATCTTCGATAATACTCCCTTCGTATTGGGTAATGAGCAACTCCGTTTCTTTCGAAGTTGCCACCGGAATAATTTCACTTAAATCTTTTGGTGCTATAATAATACCGGCAGCGTGTAAACCTGTACCTCGCACAGAGCCCTCAAGTATTAATGCCTCTTTGAGCACACGCGCCTGTAAATCGTTGCCTTTAGCTATCTCGCGCAATTTTTTGATATTCTCAATATCATCTGATTGGTAGCCTTCTTTTTCCTTCAACCCTTTCTCCCCGTCAAAAGGCGCATTCATCACACGCTCCAATACGGTGCCCGGTTTATCCGGAACAAGTTTGGCCAGCATGTTCGATTCCTGCAAAGGCAAATCCATTACACGAGCAACATCTTTGATGCTCGACTTGGCAGCCATTGTTCCGTACGTTACAATTTGTGCTACCTGATTTTTACCGTATTTCTCCACCACGTAGTCAATCACTTTCTGACGACCTGCATCATCAAAATCCGTGTCTATATCGGGCATGCTCTTACGGTCGGGATTCAGAAAACGTTCGAACAGCAGGTTGTACTTAATGGGGTCAATGTTGGTAATACCAATGCAATAAGCCACCACACTTCCCGCTGCTGAACCGCGCCCGGGGCCAACAAATACTCCGATGTCTTTTCCGTGGTTAATAAAATCAGCCACAATCAAAAAGTAACCGGCAAACCCCATAGTTCTGATGGTGTGCAGTTCAAATTTTAAGCGATCTTCAACCTCCGGTGTAATGTCTTTGTAGCGGTTCTTAGCTCCTTTCCAGGTAAGATCTTCCAGAAAATCATCCTGTGAGGTAAACTCTGGCGGAATGGGAAAGTGAGGCAGTAAAATATCCTGTTTCAGTTTCAGATTTTCAATCTTGCTAACTATCTCATTGGTGTTATCAATAGCCTGAGGAATGTCAGTAAAAAGACCACTCATTTGCTGAGTAGTTTTGAAGTAAAATTGATTGTTGGGAAAAGCAAACCGCTTGCCTTTGGTAGAAGTATCATCGTCTGAAAACTCTTTCAGCGTAGGGGTACTTTGCTTTTCACCGGTGTTGATACAAAGTAAAATATCATGCGCGTTGGCATCTTCTTCGTTGATATAATGCGAGTCGTTGGACGCAATTACTTTCACCTTATACTTCTCTGCAAAGCGCAAGAGCACTTCGTTTACCTGATCCTGCTCTTTCAGCTCATGTCGTTGCAGTTCGATGTAATAATCCTCACCAAACAAATCAAACCACCACTGAAATTCTTTCTCTGCTTCGGCTTCGCCCTTGCGCATAATGGTTTGCGGCACCATGGCACCCAAACAACAAGTGGTCGCAATTAAACCACTGTGGTATTTTAAAATAAGTTCTTTGTCAATGCGTGGATACTTGCCGTACAATCCATCCATGTAACCCAGTGAACAAAGTTTTACCAGATTACGGTATCCTTCAGCATTTTTAGCGAGTAACAACTGGTGGTAGCGCTTGTCTTTGTCTTCTTT
>Ga0075154_10002082_pt1 | contig 13357 bp, 6 predicted proteins | sample JI71714BDNA_FD_70965 | JGI IMG/M metagenome (GOLD analysis project Ga0075154, IMG submission 70965) | Wastewater effluent complex algal communities from Wisconsin, to seasonally profile nutrient transformation and Carbon sequestration -... | ecosystem: Engineered > WWTP > Effluent > Algae... | reverse complement strand
GATTTCCTATCTCATTGAGAGTGACCAATTATTTATTTGAATACTGAAACTATCCATTATGTCATAGGTAGCCATGTTATCTAGTACAAGTGACCAATTATTTATTTGAATACTGAAACACTCCTTCACTTTTTGTCAGGATGTTGTTATTGGGTACGAGTGACCAATAATTTATTTGAATACTGAAACGACGCAAGTGGAAATAACTTAAGATCTGATTCTGTACGAGTGACCAATAATTTATTTGAATACTGAAACTCATATTCTCATTATCTTTCAAGAGATCAATAATGTACAAGTGACCAATTATTTATTTGAATACTGAAACATTTTATGAATTGTTTAAGAAATGAAATGATTTGTACGAGTGACCAATAATTTATTTGAATACTGAAACACTGTGCCTCGTGCGGGAATAGATGTATCCATAGGTACGAGTGACCAATTATTTATTTGAATACTGAAACTCAGAAAGGTTTGACCTCAAGGATACCCCATCTTGTACGAGTGACCAATAATTTATTTGAATACTAAGAACGAATGGTGCTTTAGCAAAATCGATAGAATCGATTTAGTGAGTGAACTGCTGGCACACCCAGCGGCGTGGGGTTATGATTTTTGAAACTGTACATCACGCTTGCAGCGTGACTAATTCGATTACGTAAATCACAGATTTCCTATCTCATTGAGAGTGACCAATAATTTATTTGAATACTGAAACTCATCTTCGTACACTCGTAATGGCAACTTCTTTGTGTACAAGTGACCAATTATTTATTTGAATACTGAAACGACATGTAGTGTAGGAGTGTGTTTTTGTCTACGATGTACGAGTGACCAATTATTTATTTGAATACTGAAACCTGGCTGCGTATAGTACGGGTATTTGGCACGATGTACGAGTGACCAATAATCTTTTCGGATACTGAAACCCGAGCAACATCCATTTCAACTCAATAAATATGTACGAGTGACCAATAATCTTTTAGGATACTGAAACATTGTTAGGATTTTACTATTTATCATTTTTAATAGTACAATTGACCAATAATCTTTTATTATATTAAGAACGAGCGATACTTTAGCAAAATTGGCAGCGTCAATTTACTGAGTGAACCGCTGGCACACCCAACGGCATGGTAATCAGCTTCTTGAAAACAAAGTGACCACTCAGGCGAAAGCCTACTGAAACCGTAAATAGCGTTTACCTGATCCAATACTTTTGAACGTGAAAGTGACCACTCAGGCGAAAGCCTACTGAAACTCGTGACATTACCAATATACGTTCCGTCATCAATGTGAAAGTGACCACTCAGGCGAAAGCCTACTGAAACCACTTGCGGCATTTGCCAACGCCAATTCATAAAGTGAATGTGACCACTCAGGCGAAAGCCTACTGAAACTCACTTGCATTGTTGTATAGGTAATGCAAAATTGGTGAATGTGACCACTCAGGCGAAAGCCTACTAAGAGCGAACGTTGCGTAGCAAAATTGATAGAATCAATTTAGTAAGTGAACCGCTGGCACACCCAGCGGCATGGTAATCAGCTTCTTGAAAACAAAGTGACCAATCAGGCGAAAGCCTACTGAAACATTTTTAATAACACCTTGCATGATGGTGTTATTGTGAAAGTGACCACTCAGGCGAAAGCCTACTGAAACAAAAGCTTCATTGCGCCCGTAGAAGTTCCAACAAGTGAAAGTGACCACTCAGGCGAAAGCCTACTGAAACTAAAGTCTCTAGGAGCTTTATATTCACTTATTTTGTGAAAGTGACCCCTTAGGCGATAGCCACTAAGAGCGAACGATGCTTTAGCAAAATTTATAGAATCAATTTAGTGAGCGAACCGCTGGCACACCCAGCGGCATGGTATTCAGCTTCTTGAAAACAAAGTAACCACTCAGGCGAAAGCCTACTGAAACAGAATTGGACAACTTATACCAATTTGAATCCCAGTGAAAGTGACCACTCAGGCGAAAGCCTACTGAAACATTAATTCAAAAGAGCAACCAGCTGAAGGAGTTGTGAAAGTGACCACTCAGGCGAAAGCCTACTGAAACATAACTCAGAGCAGTTTAAATCTTGGGTAGTTATGTGAATGTGACCACTCAGGCGAAAGCCTACTGAAACTTGTAGTCAGGTTTGGGAGTGTCTTCTAGCTTCTTGTGAAAGTGACCACTCAGGCGAAAGCCTACTAAGAGCGAACGTTGCGTAGCAAAATTGATAGAATCAATTTAGTGAGGGAACCGCTGGCACACCCAGCGGCGTGGTAATCAGCTCTTTGAAAACAAAGTGACCACTCAGGCGAAAGCCTACTGAAACTGTGGGGTCGGAAGGCTATATTTTGAGATAAAAGTGAAAGTGACCACTCAGGCGAAAGCCTACTGAAACTATTCCAAGTATGAACAATACTAATCGCCCAAAAGTGAATGTGACCACTCAGGCGAAAGCCTACTGAAACTCTGGTAAAGTAGATGTTTTATGTATTATATAAGGTGAATGTGACCACTTAGGTGAAAGCCTACTGAAACAAATAATAATCCTTCTGCATGTCCATGTACAGGGTGAATGTGACCACTCAGGCAAAAGCCTACTAAGAGCGAAAGTTGCGTAGCAAAATTGATAGAATCAATTTAGTGAGTGAACCGCTGGCACACCCAGCGGCATGTTAATCAGCTTCTTGAAAACAAAGTGACCCTTCGGGCGAAAGCCAACTGAAACACAAATGCTCCAGTCACTCCTACTTCTCTCATGAGTGAAAGTGACCTTCGGGCGAAAGCCCACTGAAACCAAAAATTTCATTATCAGATAATCCACTCAAAAGTGAAAGTGACCCTTCGGGCGAAAGCCCACTGAAACTTTTGGTTAACAATTATTGTGGATTGTTGACTTGTGAAAGTGACCCTTCGGGCGATAGCCCACTGAAACATTTTGTGCTTGGTTTTGAAAAAAAGCACCATGTGAAAGTGACCCTTCGGGCGATAGCCCACTGAAACCTGAAATATAAGTTGTTCTTCTTGCTAAGTCATCGTGAAAGTGATCCTTCGGGCGATATGCCTGATCGCAGTGTAGTCGCAGACCAAAGCCGTGCAAGGCTTTGACGAAGTGAACCGCGAGAGCGGCTTGGATGTAGCTTTATTGAAACCAAGTAAACCCTTCGGGCGATAGCCCACTGAAACCATTAAACCATTATCGTGCATTTGTTTGAAGTTTTCGTGAAAGTTACCACTCAGGCGAAAGCCTACTGAAACATTCTGGGAGGTATGGAAGTGTTTGGGTTTTCTTCCGTGAAAGTTACCACTCAGGCGAAAGCCTACTGAAACAGTTCCCATTCTATCCATTGCCCTTCAAATCGAAGTGAAAGTGATCCTTCGGGCGATAGCCCACTGAAACGTAGTCCCAAAGAAGTAAGGGAAACGGTATCTCTGTGAAAGTGATCCTTCGAGCGATATGCCGGAACGAGCGATCCTGCAAGGTCGAGTACGACAGTGCTCGAAGCGAGTGAACCGCGAAAGCGGATGGGTGGCTGAGATGTAGCTTTATTGAAACCAAGTAACCTCTTGGGTGATAGCCCACTGAAACAACTGGAAATCTCCTGTCACATTCTCCTTATTGGTGAAAGTAACATCTTGGGCGATAGCCCACTGAAACAATTTCTTCCACCTCTACTTTTAGTGAAGAGAACAGTGAATGTGATCCCTATGGCGATAGCCCACTGAAACCTACGAAAGGCACATCGAAATGTTCTTTATAAAGTGAATGTGATCCCTCGGGCGATAGCCCACGAAGAGCGAACGATGCTTTAGCAAAATTGATAGAATCAATTTAGTGAGTGAACCGCTGGCATACCCAGCGGCAAGGGGTTATGCTTTTGAAACCAATGAGATCCACTTTTAGCGGATGCTACCATAATTTTTTAGTATCTAATATAAGTTATTATTTACTACTTAATTAAAATCTTAATGCGACCTGAACTAACTGTTTGTTATTATTGTTTTGTTTTAGTTTAAAAACCCCAAATAAAAATATTGGTCACTATATTATTGGGGAATATAACCTTTATGTATAATGACTTCAAAATCAAAATATAATTGTAGCAGTAGATGGCATTATCCTTTGTTAATGAGATTAGTTTTCATGACGGTTTTAGTTAGTTATTCATATTTATGTTTTGCCCAAGATAGTTTACAAGTTGACACAAATATACAAAATTCTCAGGTTAACTTACAAGATAGTATAGTTGAGGATTCAGAGCCAACTACATCAGAAGATAGGGTTCTAAAAAAGAAAAAGAAAAGTAGGAAGATAAAGAAAAGTGTACCTAAAGATCAACAACATATCATAAATGAAAAGACCAATCAGGATGATCCATTTTTTGGTATGGATATTAAATATATACTTTTATGGTTTTCGCTTTCGGTGATTATACTTTTCTTTATCGTACGCGCCATATTAGACAAAATCTATAAAATAAGGGATTCTGATGGAACAGTTTATTTAAGCCGTCGGGACTATTATAGAAATGTCTATCTTAAATCTGAAGCATGGCAAAGAAAACGTTTTGTTGTGTTGAAAAGAGATAATTGGAAGTGTGTGTATTGTGGTCAAAAAGCTACCGAAGTACATCACAAGAGATATGCAAGAATTAACATTGGAAGTGAGCCCATAGAATGGCTTGTTTCTATCTGTAGTTCATGCCATGATTCTTTGCATTGAAAGTTGTTGGTGGTGAAGATCTATGACCAAGTTTGATTCCTTTAAATTTGAATAAACTGATTTTATTTCTTGTAATATCAGCTTAAAATGAATTTCAAATTCGTAAAATATGGGATCGAAGATGCAATCTTCTACCATCGGGTTTACTTTCTATCCTATTTGGGCAAAAGATTATGAATATAGGATGATTCCAGAACTTTTCTTTCCTGAAACTTCCCATAAACGGAAAAATGTAAATGTGAATAAACTGTTTTGTTTTGATTCTGAAAAAGAATATTTAAGTTGCCTGAAATAACTTGAGGAGTGCTTTTAAGCCATGGAAAAATTCCAGACTTATGCATTAATTTTGCTACCGCGGAAGGTATAAAAATGTATTTTGCCTGGCCTTCTAGAATTGCTGAGTTAATTGACTTTAGGTGCTGGATATTTAAGTCGGCGGGTTCAAGTTTACTTCTTCCAACTGTAGGTATGTGTAACAATTCAACAAATGAGACCAATGGTGCATGTGAAGGTTCAAACCCAATTTTCGCAAAGCTTCTATGATAAAAGCTACCATCACCTTTATAGTCTGGTAATAGGAACGGATGGTGTACGTTAGTATTTTGCCAAAAAGAAATACCATCATGATGATATTCAAGGACTTTCTGAAATACTGTTTGCGAAGAAATATTTTCTGCATAATTAGCATCAAGCCCTATAAATATAAATGTAGCTTTTTCAGGCGATACTCCCTGATATGGTTGTTGTGAAAAAAAACTAGTCAGTTCTTCGCTCGGATGTGGGATATACATTGAAATTTATTATTTGAAAGAAATTAAAAAACCAATTTTAATAATACTCGTAGTTGTTATATTAAGTTATAATTTTCTGAAATCCCAAGGTGGGATTGGGTTTGCGTCTTGCCAAATACCTATTTTTTTACTTCTTGCAGTATCTTCTAATTGAGCTAAATATTGGTCTTTGTTATATTTTTTAAAATGCCATGCAAATCCTGCTATCAATATTTCTTCATTGAGTATTCTGCCATCAGGAAGAATGATATACCCAAGTATCCTTCCATATCTGTCCTTACCACTTTGTTTTAATATTATTTGTTTTCCGTAAGCTAGATCGGAAGTAAATTGCTTTGCTCGTGAGCCGAAAGATTGTTTGGATTCTGGACAATCTATTCCTTCTAATCTTACCTTAAGTTGTATTTTCCCATCCAACAATAAGGTAATTGAATCACCATCATGAACGCCTATAACCTTACCAGTAAGTTCAGGAAGCTGAGAACACATTGAAAATATAAGATGGGTTATTATAATGGCTACTTTCATAGTTAAATACACAGGGATATTTTGTTTTAGAGGTTGATTTTAAATAACCAAGTTTTATGCCACAGACATATTTATAAATGTAAGATTATATACAATGATACAATTTATCTTTTAAATAATGTTTACAGATATGTTTCAGTGTATAAAATGCAATTGAAAACGTAACACTAGATGTGGTGGAAACTCGGAGCGGTTTTTTTTTATGCTTTTAGGCACTGAAGTTTAATACAGAGATGGGAACAATGGATATCAGGTTATGCAGCATTTTGCCTGATTCATTAGACTTGGACAATCTACGACTTTTACATCAGATTGCTCCACTGGACGTAGAAAGTATGTCAAATAACTTGTGGAAGGGCGAAAGCAGCGAACTAATAGGAACAATCGCCTGACAAATTTAGTGCCTATGGAATACAGATAATAAAGTTAGGGATTTGTGTATAGAGTAGGAAAGAAAGATAAGTTATGAGATAGGGTTTATGAGAGTGGTGTTATTCCTAAGGTTTAGGTAACATCGAAGTTTCAAACTTCGACGATCCGAGTTTCTTGCAAACAAGTTTACAAGTCCAGTAAGAATGAAATTAACCTTGCCTATTTATTTTTTATAAACTACTCCTGTGTATTTATTGACATAATAGATGTTATTGTTTGCATCTTTTCCTATCAACATATCCTTAAAATAGTTATGATCATTTTTTTCAATTAGTTCATATTTGATATTGAATCGGGATAAAATCTTCCCTTTTTTGTTTACCATCGCACTTAGGTCATTTTTAAAATTGTGTAGGAAGTAGTTTTCACTTTCTTTATCAAATGTTGTAGATTCTACTTTGAATGGTAATTCAATTATCTCATTATCATCTGTCAATAAAGTGGTTTTTTCGTCAGGCCTTTCTAATAAATAGAATGGCTCTCTATATTCAATTTTCATGTACTTGTTTGGCACAATCAAATTATAATCTCTTGCTATTATTCCATAACCTTTATTATTGTGAACAATTATCCTTCCATCTTTATCCTTCGTAAATGAAACAGCATCAAAAGAAAGACAAGTATCTAAGCTATAATTATTGGTGTAAAAACAAATCCACTTTTGCTCATTTTCGAATTTGGAGTTTATAAAAATATTTTTTTCAAAATTACAGCTTTCAAATTGGATATTTGAGAGTGGGTTTAGGTATTCATCGCAGACTAAATAAGTTTGATGCTTAAATTTCTCAAACTCTACAAGTGCAAGTCGATCAGAATCAATAACTCTGACGAACTGATTTGGCTTTACAATTATAGGTTTAAATTCTTTGTTATATAAAACATAAGTTTTATGTTTTTCAATTTTTATATAATCAAAATCTGAATTGACTATTTGCTTTCCTTCTAATGGGGAGATAAGCCAGTTTCCTTTGCAGTCTATCAAACCAATCAGAGTGTCGTTTGTAACACAGATGCCTGTTTTCCCATTACTTAGGTTTACGAATTCGTTTAATTTACTCAAAAAATAACCATCTGGGATGATGTTTGTAAAAGTTGAATCAAGTATGAGCTTTTTAGTTGACTTTGTAATGAATAATTTAGTACCAGTTATTTTTTCATCTTTAATAGCTCGGATTTCCATAGAATTGAGACAACTTAAAACCACATCATCAGGATATATGAAAAATATTGAATCTATTGTGGTTAGCGTTCTTACACCTTGGTAAACATTTTCTTTTATTTTTTTAATATTGAATTTTTTATCGATTTGATAACTAATATTGTTCTTAGTTATAAATAAATCATTGGTGGCGTTGTCATGTTCAATTCTATTAAAAGTAAATGGAAATATCCATCCTTTCTCAAGATTATAGATTCCAGATTTACCAATATGTGAACATAAGTAAGCATTGTGGTGATTTAGTGGTGTAATATTTCCACTAAAAGTAAACAATATTTTCCCATTGGTGTCAATTAAGGTTTTTGTATCTTTTCTATCTTCAGATAAAATAAATACATTGGAATTCTCTAAACCAGGTTGGACATATAAATCACGTGAATCGCATTCAAAAATCCTTTTAGCATCCTTATTGTAGAGATATGTTCTATTGTTTTCTCTTATGTGAAAGTAATCTTTATTGGAGCTGTAACTTAACTGACATCCCTTCATATATAAGATAGGTTGCATGCTTTTATCAAGTAGAACTAATGTGTCTTTAATGTTGGTAGCAAAATATTTATCGCAAACAGGCTGTATTTCTATACCATAACGAGTGGTTATAATATCCCCTTTTTGATTAATTATTTTATTTCCTTCGCTGTCAAATACATAAAAAAGATCATCAAATAAATACTTTACCTTAGTAAATGATTTTTGAAAAACTTTTTTTCCGTCACGATTTAGAATAAAAATATTTTCAACGTTTTTAGATGAAGTTAATCTCGTAGAAGCTATAAGATATTTTCCATTTGCTATTACTGACATTTTTATGAAGGTATCTGGAAGTATTACATTATCTTTATAATCATACAAACCAAATTGGACAGGATTATATGCTTTTACAATCAATCGATCGCTTATCACATCTACGTTATACTGGTTGCTTTTATAAAAATAGGTTCCATCTAATCGGAGTAGATTTGTAGTACTGTCTTTAAATACTATTTTTTTTAAACCATATTCAAAGATTTCATTTGTAAAATCTTTTGAAACACCTTTGTATAAATATTGCAAACCTCTCTGATGATAATGAAAAATACTATTGTTTACTACTTTACTTTTTGTATTAAAAAGTGTCATCCCTTCTTTATTATAGCAAGAACCCCAATATAAACCAGGAACATCTTTTGTATTATTTCCATCAAAGTTTCTCACTTGAGTCATCGTATAATGATTTGCGATAGGTGGGATTGCCCATTCACCATTCCTATTAATTTTGGCCTTGAGTCCATAGTGTTCTACATCTGCAAAACCAAGAGAATCGAAAAGTTTGACCTTCTCATAATCTGGCTGAATCACTACATTACCTTTTAGATCAGCAAATCCATATAGCCTGCCATCAAGATAAGGTACTAGATCGTATTGATTTTGAGTGAATGCGGTAATTCTTATTATTGCGACTATAAGGATGGTTAAGGTCAATACCTTATTTTGCTTTTTCATTTTATTCATTACATTCTGTACTTAGATAGTTATCATTGCAGGTGGATTTGTTTCCAGAAAAAATATATTTGTATTTTCTATTTGAAAAAAGATGTTGGTTTTTAAATAATTCACAATACCATTTTGGAGGGCAATATTTGAGATTAGTATTATTATAAAAGTATAATTGTGTCTTGGTGATATCTATATCATTAGTATTAAAATTAATACTATCGATTCTATTGCTTGTGATTTCAATAATTTTGGCATTAATATTTTTGAACTCAAACTCTTTTAAATCTATCAGATTAGGATTATGTTCTATTTTAAAAACGTCACAATTTATTTTAGGTGCACCACTTAGTCTTTTACTTTTTAAGCTGTTTATGGAAACTTCAGAAATAAAGTCATCCCTATTTACATATTTATAAACCCAATCAGATTCTATGTCTCCCAGGATGTGCAACTGATTTGAAATACTTTTTATATTGGGCAAAATTTTTATTGTGCTGCCATGTAAAGTAACTGTTTTGACATATTTTATGTTAGGAAAATACAAAGAGTCTTTGACAATATCAGCATCTAAATACAAAAAGTTAATACTATCTATACTTCCGAAATTTTCTTTAAAATATTTTGCATTAGTGAGATTAAAGACTTTAAAACTTTTATAGTTTTTGTTTTTTGAGAATGTGGGTAGTGAGTGGTTAATGTCACCATTTAACGTAAAGTAGTCCACCAAAAGGGCCGGACTTAATGTAATCTTTTTTAATAATTTGACTTCAAGGCCAAAACTTTCAGTTGTTCTTAATTTTTGAAGGACATGTACAATAGTGTTATACCCAGTAAAGCCCAGATTTACAGTTTTAACATTTTCCAGCTGATTGAGATCATAACATTCTTTGCTATTGGAGTAATAAGATAAACTATTACCAATCGTTTTTAAAGTTGGAAAAATTGATCGATGTTCGTTGGATGTGGAAAAACGCAAATCTCCTGCAACATGAGTAAGGTAAGGAAAGGTAATTTGAGCATTTGAAAAATGACCAAAGGATAAGTCAACTGAGCCGTCTATTTGAGTAGTGATAAAGGTGAGATTTTTCATTAGTTTTGGATTTTGTCTATAAATAAAATCTCCTTTAATGTATGTGATATTTTGCAATCCAGAAATATCTTCTAACCATTGGTTACTTGTGATTTCTAGGTTACCTAAAATAACTTTTATATTTTCGAGACCATTTATTTCAATTAGTCTAGTTTTCCCCCCAAGTATTTCTGGACCAATAATCAGATTTCCGAAAATAGTGTCACAAGCTGAAAAATTACTTTTAAATTCATTTAGTTTGGTTTCAGTTGAAATGTGGACATCACCAGTCTTGCATTGAGCAGCCAATTTAAAATGTACAAAGTTAAAACCAATTATCAGTATCAATATTAGATATTTCATTAGGGAGGTGAGTTAAATTTTATGTTATGCAGTAATATTTAGGTAAAAAATAAACTCTAATTTATGACAAATTTCTAAAATAAAATCAATCTTGGTGTGATAAATCCCAATTTTTTGAATAAAGTTGATATATGCTATAAATTAATGTTTATTAGATAAGGGAACAAAAGAAATTAAATATACTTCGCTGATCAAAAGATTGCAAACAAGTTTACAAGTCCAATAAGGGATTCTAGCAAACAAGTTTACAAGTCTAAAAAAATATTAGTACTTATGGAATGGAATATGTAGAGAACAAGTTGCAAACATGCGCTAGCCTTGGGCTTGACTAGCTCGGGTCTTTGTCCATTTCGAAAGTTATCACAAACTAACCAAATTAATCAATGCTGATTAATTTTAATTAATAAGTAGATCATGTTTGTCATGACCATTTATTTGTAATTATAAAAAGTTACTATGAGACTTATCTAGTAATCAATACCTAGTAAAAATATAATTTACGTATTCGACGGCTATGGTATCATAAATTTTGTCTGGATTTTCATTCAAGATTCTTCTGACTACTTCTAAGGGGTCGTCATTGGTACATAGTGTATTAGAATAATAGTTTAGCGTGTCTTTTGTGGCGTGTTTATCACTTCTGAGGGTAAATTCTTGACAGAAGTTTAACTCTAATAGGTCATTATTTATATTTATGACGTAGTTGGGACGCGCATCAAAAATAATCTGATTGCCTGACAATTTGTAGCTTGTAAGTAAGGTGTCTAAAGGTAATATGCGGTCAACACCCACAGTATCTAGATACCCGAAGTATAGTTTTGCACTGTTATCTGTTATGAGTTCTATCGATCTCAACATACCTTTGGTAAAATCATTTTTAATGATAAAATTGAGACTATCTGCTATGACGCTATTCGGTCTATTAAATGAACCTAGTGTATCTGATATTTTCCTGAGATTTTGGGTGAGTGAGTCTATGACAATAAAGTGTTTTTCATACAAATTTGGGCTGTTAAATCTATAAGAACTTGGAAACAAAGAAATAGTCGTCTCGGTTTTTGAACAAGAAATAGCGAGTGTTAGTAGAAATAAAACCAATAATGGAAAAAGATTTCTGTTTATAAAATTCATTTTTATTTTAGTTTAACGATGCAAAAGTAAGCTGAATATTTCTTTTACTATCTATTTTGTGGTACTTATTTATGGTCAACTTCTTTGCGAACCATTCTCATAACGGTATTTCTGAGTAATATATTTTATTTGATCAATGTGATAAAATGGCGATATCATTTTTAGGGCGATATGACTAAGCTTTTAAGGATGGAATGTATTAGACCTTTGATTCAAACTTCCTAACTATGTTTAGATAAGTTTCAAATCTTAGTCTACTCCTGAAAAAATTGGAAATATAATAATCAACTGTTTATTACCTTGCACATTGAAGGATCTTTCAGTTATATTTTTTTTTTGGAGTAGAGTTCAATCTAAAAAGCTAACATTAAAACAAGAGTCCTGAAAGGACTCAATTTGAATAACTGTGGGTGCAACCCACGGTTTAATCAATAGCACTGCTCAACCCTGAAAGGGTTGAATGATAGCTTGTTAAGAATTAAACCCCTTCGGGGTTTAGAAATCCTTGATATTGTCTTCCACCGGTTTTACCGATGGTTATTTAAATTTTATCCCTTCGGGATAATCAAATTACTTTTTAAAGTGGACTCATTGCCCAAAAAAAGTAAACAAAAAAGGCTAGTTCCGCTAAATCGCTCCGCGTACCGGAACGGCTAACCCGCTTTACATGCTACCTTAAAGTTTAAAGTGGTGTAAATTTATAATATAATTTAATTTTGACTTAAAGAATTTATTCTGTACAAAATGTTATACACACCTATAAATGTTTCAAATCTACATATTGTAATTACATTTGTATTTAATTTATAAATCATTGACCATGATAAACCATCACATTTTTGCATCTTTTGTAATCTTAATCTTCTTGGGATTAAATAGTTGTAAAGAAAAATCGACTGAATCAAGCTCTGCAAATGTGGAAGATTTTTGTCAGAAAATCCATAGAAATGACAGTCTTAGTTTGACAGGTACGATTGCAGGTTTGGATAGTTTGATGGAGAAGTCTACGGGTACATATGTATTAGAAGATGGTGACGGTTCGATGATAGCACGTGCATGGTTGACAGAATATGCGGAGAAGACCATTGATATTCAGTATTTTATATTTTCTGTAGATAATGTAGGGTTGATCGCGTGTGACTATATTGTTCGAGCTGCTGATCGTGGTGTGATGATACGGATATTGGTAGATGACATCATGGTAGATGCAGAAGGCGAAGATATTCTCATCATGGATGCACACGAAAATATCGAGATTAAGATCTATAATCCGGGTACAAATATTGGCAAAAACATCATGCAGAAAGCTGGAAAACTGATTTCTGATTTCAGGGGAGTTAATCAAAGAATGCATAATAAAACGTTTATCGTGGATCAAAAGCTAGCCATCACTGGCGGAAGGAATATCGCAGATGAATATTTTGACTATGATCATGAATACAACTTCAGGGATAGGGATATATTCCTTATGGGGAAGCTAGTAAAACAGATGCAATCATCCTTTGATGAATTTTGGAATCATGGATTGAGCATTCCTGTAAAACAATTGTTGCCTGACATCATCACCGCTTCTCATGATGCTACCATGTATGACAAACTTCATCAATATGCTTGTAATCCAGACAACTTC
>Ga0075154_10002076_pt1 | contig 13384 bp, 6 predicted proteins | sample JI71714BDNA_FD_70965 | JGI IMG/M metagenome (GOLD analysis project Ga0075154, IMG submission 70965) | Wastewater effluent complex algal communities from Wisconsin, to seasonally profile nutrient transformation and Carbon sequestration -... | ecosystem: Engineered > WWTP > Effluent > Algae... | reverse complement strand
ATGTCAAAGAAAGTATTTTCAAATTGATAGGGATCATTGTTTGGGATATATCTTGCTCCAGTGAATAGACTATGTCTAAGATTGTCTCTCATTAGTGGTCTCCCTTCAGCTGTTTCGTTTCCATTATGTAACAAAGAACCTTCTAGATAAACCCTTATTTTTAATTCTAAATTAGGCAGAACTATTATATAAAGTGTTGCTTTAGAGCATGACACAGCGACATTGTCATCACAGACTTGGTAATTGAAGTTGACTGGACCTTTGAAGTTTTTACTTGGACTAAAAGTAAAATTTCCTAGATTGTCTAAGACAAAAACGCCATTAGCATTTGTCATATTTTGAGAAGTAACTATTTGGTTATCATTTTCTGCATCAACATCATTTAATAATAAATTTCCTATAACAACTTCACCATAATTTGCAGTGAATAAGTCGTCGTTGGTTACGGTGGTGTTATTTGATTTATTTGCTACTATATTGATGATTTGGTAAGCAATATCACAATTTCCTGGCTCGGAATCGCTGCATACTTCATATAATAATGTATCAAGACCTAAATATCCGACATTAGGTGTATATAGTATTTCGCCTGTTGATGGGTTTATCATCGCGGTACCATGACTTGGTGGTATTGATATATTCATACTTGCATTATCTAATAAACAACCACCTACTGTAATGCAAACATCATTCTGTAGAGTAGGAATATTTATTTGAGTATTCAAAAAGGTAGTTACATAATCTGTATTCGCAACTACGGTTTTTGTTGGTTTTGAAGGATCAATAACTGTAATGTTCAGATAAGAAGTAGGGCAATCTATAGCATTGGGAGGCACACAAATACTAATATCAAAGATATAGATACCAACACTATCCGCCATGAAATCATAGCTGCCATCCAAACTGATGTTTAAGGAATAATTACTGTTTGTAGGTGTAGATATCTCAGTAAATAACGGACCATAGTTTACTGCAACAGAATTAATATCATTTGTATTAAGGTTACCTAAAGTTAATGTTTCTATATTAGTAAAGTTAATGTCTGGTTTAAAACAATTAATCACAATCAAAGTATCAGTGATAGTAGTATAGGCACATCTATTGGTTGTATCAGTAAAAGTGAAAACTGTCCAACCTATTGCCTTGGTCGTCACTTGACCATCTGGTGTGATCTCTGCGATATTTGGGTGTAAAGAAGTCCAAATTCCCGATGGCGAATTAGAGAAAGTTATAGTTTCCCCAATGCAAGTTTCTTGGATGATAGGTAAATCTATAATTGCATTTTGGAATACTGTCAATGGTGGTGAAGGTAGAGACGGACAACCAGCCAAAGACGTAATAATAAATGAAGTTTCTCCTGCTAAGATTGCTGTTGCAAGTCCAGTCATCGGTTCAATTGATGCTATTTCTGGATTGGATGAAGTCCAAGTGCCACTTGTAGATGAAGAAAATAAAGAAGTTTCACCGATACAAATACTATCTGATACCATCATGATTGATTCTGGTGTAGGGTAAATTGTAATCGCATCTGAAGGCAGAGAATTACAACCTGTAGCAGTCTCTGTAAATGTAAAAGTTGCTTGTCCTTCTGAAATACCTGTCACAATTCCATTATCAGTAATGGTGGCAACTGCTGTATTACTACTAGACCATATTCCACCATTTGCAGGCGTTAATTCTGTAGTACTACCTTCACAGATATCCATATCTCCTATGATATTTACTGTTGATCGGTCAGTCACTGAAAGCGTTAATGTGTTTTCACATCCAGTTAGGTCATCTTTATATAGAAGCTGAACAAATCCAGCACCAGTACCCACTACAAAATTGCCGAAAATAAATGCAATATCACTATCAAGACTTGTCCAAGAACCACCAAAAGCAGGCTGTAGCATTGTAAAAGATCCTACACAAATGTTTGGCATGTCTATAGCTAGTTCTGGTTGCGGTAAAATGGTCAATGTGTCTGTCGTGGCAGAACAACCATCTATGTTATTTGTATACGTAAAAGTAGCTTCTCCATTACTAAGACCCGAAACTATACCAGTACTGAAACCCACATTAGCAACTAAAGGAGCATTACTAACCCAAGTACCATCCATATTGGGGATTAAATTTACGATAGCACCTATGCATATTTCTTGTGTAGTCAGATTAACTGTCGGGCTTGTATTAATGGTGATTGGTGATAGGGTTTCGGCATAACAACCAGTAGTACTTTGGGTCCAAATAAATGTACATGTACCGCTATTAATTCCTTGGACCAAGCCATCATTATTCACGACAGCTGCTGATGGATTATTACTAACCCAAGATCCACCATTGCTTGGTGAAAGTTGGGTAGTAGCGTCTATGCAAATGAGATTTGGTCCTGTAACACTAGCTTCAGGCACATCATGAATGACCATATGATAAGCATCAGAAATACATCCTGAAATGCTGTCTGTAAATATGATATTAGTATTTCCTGGGCTCAATCCAGCTACTAGACCTGTATCGTTAATGCTTACAAGAAGTGGATCCCATCCTGACCAATACCCAATATCAGAAGTACGTAGTATGGTAAATGAACCAACACATAACTCGGGTGTACCGTCTAAAGTTATCTGTGGTATAGGTAAAATATTCAACAAAGAAGACATAACACTACAACCAGTAGCAAGATCAGTATATGTAAAAAGCACAGAACCAATGCCTTCAGATTGAATTATTCCTTCATTATTGATATTAGCTACCAGTGTGTCAGATGTAGTCCACACTCCACCAGATGAAGGTGTTAATTGGAGTGATTCGCCGAGACAAATAGTGTCTATGGCATCACCACTTATGGCAGGAATGGCATTAACGGTAATAAACATGGTATCTGAACAAGAACCAGTTGTATAAACAAACCCATAAACACCGGCTGAACCTGAATCAAAATTTACTTCAGCATTGCCATCATTTTGGTTTGATATAGTGCCGCCTATGTTATTGTCAATTACTTGAGTCCACATACCAGATATCGGATTTGAACCAGATAAGTTTACAGAAGTACCTGGACAAATAAGTAAATCTTCTCCAGCAGATGGCTTATTTTCTGCGTAGATGATCAATGAATCTCTACATCCAAGTTTATCAGTTGCGATGATTTTATAATCGCCAGATTGTGAGCTAATGGCTGGTGAAATAGCTATATCTTCAGTATTTGATTGGAAATTATTTGGACCAGACCATTCATATGATAAAGGCATTTGGCAATTACTTGTTTGAATTGTAATGTCTATTTCTATACCTGAATGACAACTTACATTAGGCATATTGATGAATGTAGGAAGAGGTGGATTGATTTGGTTTTCGGTGGATAAATAAATATTTGGACTATTGGTAAGATTAAAATCATTACTACAATCTAAAAATCCCATACCTGGTTCAAGTGGCCCAGGATCAATACCATTTCTAAAGATTCTAATGTTTTGACCACAATCAGTAATGTTATCAAGATATAAACTAAACAATTTTATAGTATCTCCAGTGTTTAGATCATTATAGCGTGAGATGTCATCCATAGAAGGTGAGAAAATGTAGAAATCAGATTCTGGCATTATCTCAGGTGCATTAATGACACTATTAATGTTCCAGTTGACGGGTTCAGTACCATCATTGAATTCATTATCTAATAAGGGTAAATAGCTTTTGGCAACCCAAATGATTGTGCCAGCAGGCACAACAATAGTATATTGTGTATATTCTTGTATTCTATCTTGTGGATCAATAGCATTACCTGAATCAACAATCAGAAACGCATCATACCAGCAGGAATCAATATTGTATTTCAATTGATATTTGACACCATTTACCTGACTTTTTAATTGGAAAGAAATCAGGAAAAGTGACATTAAAAACATTGATTTTACTGCACCCAAAATCAATTTGTACACTGTCACATTTAACTATTTAGTTTGTTTAAAAACTAATGCTATAAAAACCTTTAATTGTAAGGTCAAAGATATAAAACTCTCTGATAATACCAATAATTAAATATTATTATTTTTTAGATATTATACAAAATATAAGTGTAATACTAAGGTAAATGATTTCATTTTTTTAACAATCAATAATGTTTACTGCTGTTGCTAATCCACCTTCAGATGTTTCTTTATATTTTCTATTCATATCCACAGCAGTTTCCCACATGGTTTGAATGACGTTATCTAAAGGTACTTTTACATCGATAGGATTTCTGTCGATTGCAATAGAAGCAGCATTTATGGCTTTAATCGCGCCCATAGAATTTCTCTCAATACAAGGTACCTGCACCAATCCACCTATAGGATCACAAGTCATGCCTAAATGATGTTCCATAGCTACTTCCGCAGCAATGGTACATTGGTCAGGTGTACCACCTATTAATTCTGTAAGTCCAGCTGCCGCCATAGCTGACGATACACCTATTTCAGCTTGACAGCCACCCATCGCTGCTGAAATAGTAGACCCTTTCTTAAATATACTGCCTATTTCGCCAGCTGTACATAGGAAACGGATGATTTCATTTTCACCAGCATCTTTATTTATAAAACACAAATAATAAAGCAGTACAGCAGGTATTACACCTGCACTTCCATTGGTAGGAGCAGTTACGACTCTTCCAAAAGAAGCATTTACCTCATTGACACCAATCGCAAAACTGCCTACCCATTTTAAAATATCTTGGAAACCAGCATTTTGATTTCTTAACGATACTAACCAACCTTCTTTATTAGTATAATCTTTATTATTCAATAATTTTTTGGTCACTTCGGCAGATCTTCTTTTTACTTTGAGCGATCCTGGTAGGAGACCTTCTGTATGACAACCAATGTACATACTTTCGAGCATGACATCCCAGATTTTTAGAATATCAGTTTTTATTTCTTCCATAGTCCTGTCTATCAACTCATTGTCTAGTACTATGTCAGATATAGATTTATTTTGTTTTTTGCAATAGTCAAGTAATTCGATCGAATTTGAAATGGGAAAAGGATGCTCTTTTTGTTCTCCCACAGAAGTTAAATCTTCTCCTTCTCTAATGATAAATCCACCACCGACAGAATAATAAACTTCTGAATATACATCTCCATTTGGTTGGGTCAATCTAAACATCATACCATTGGCGTGGTAATGGAGAAATTCTTTTTCGAAAATGATGCTTTCTTTTACATCAAAATTTAAACTCAAATCTTTTGAAACCGGTAGGGTAGAAGTGGTGGTTATTTTTTCAATAATATCCGAAATAGCAGTAGTATCCACTGTCACGGGATCATAATTACAAAGGCCCATGATGATGGCAAGATCTGTCGCGTGTCCTTTGCCAGTCAGAGAGAGAGAACCATATAGAGATACTGAAATTCTTGAATCAGATTTGATCTTATTATCTGATAAACAGCGATTTATAAACTGACTTGCTGCCTTCCATGGTCCTAATGTATGCGATGATGATGGACCAACTCCTATCTTAAAAACATCAAAGATGCTAATATATTCCATGATTATTGTGGCTAAAATGATAATAAAATTTCGAAGATATCTTGGGTTATAAATTATAACTTATCAATACCATAAATATTGTTTTCTACCAATTGACAAATAATATGTCCAACTAATATATGAGATTCTTGGATCCTAGGTGTATTTGATGATGGGATTTTTATCATAAAATCGCAATGGTCATTCATATCTCCTCCAGATATTCCAGTCATTCCGATAGTGACCATACTTTTAGATTTAGCTGCTTTTACTGCATTTAGGATATTAGTTGAATTACCACTTGTGCTCAAAGCAATCAAAACGTCACCTTCACAACCAATACCTTCAATCATTCTTGAATAAATAACATCAAACCCATAATCATTACCTACAGCTGTGAGATAAGAAGTATTCACATGTAGGGCTTCGGCTGGCAAAGCAGGTCTATTTATTTTAAATCTTCCTGAAAATTCTGCTGCAATATGCTGTGCATCAGCGGCACTGCCTCCGTTGCCACAAAGTAAGACTTTGCGACCATTCTTAAATGCATTTGTGATTGAGTTACAAATATTCTCAATGAGCACAGTATTAGAAGCATCTGCTAGAAATGATTGTTTTACATCAATGGATTCTTGGATGATGGAACTTATGGCATTCAATGGTTAAGATTTTGTGCAAAAGTAATCTATTATTTCGATTCTTCAAATGGTAATAATCGCTTCAGTAAATTGTTTCCAGCCAAGTTTTTGTTTCTCACTTTTTATTTCTCGATTAAATTTATCCATGTCAAGCTCCATAATGTTGACCATTGCAGCTGCAATATTTTCAGGTACAGGATCGCAAACAATGCCTAAAGATTCGGGTACTAAATCTGGCAATGCACCTACATTGGTAACAATCATTGGTACTTCAAAATGATAGGCCAAAGGTGTTACACCACTTTGAGTGGCGCTTCTATATGGCTGAATGACACAGTCGCTAGCGCTAAAGTAGCGTGCCACTTCATCATCACTTATATAATGCGTTCGTGATATTATATTTTCTTTAGATAAAGATGCCGAGATTTGGCTAACTATCTCAGATTCATCTGCATAAAATTCACCTGCAATAACTAAAGTGATATTTTTGTCTTTTGGAATAAAATCTAAGGCATCAATTAACAAATCAAGGCCTTTATATTTTCTAATAAAACCAAAAAATAGAAAGATAAAACGATCTGATGGTAAATTTAGTAATCTTCTAGCTTCGTTTTTGTCTATCTTAGTTCCGAAATTGTCTATTAGCGGATGATTTACAAGTTTAGTCGGTTTGTTAGTGAATGAAAGTAATTCATGCTTTACATGCTGACTCATCGTTATGAACTTATCTACGCTATCAGTGAAATATCTGGACAAAAATCGATCACCAAATCTTTTTTCGTGTGGCAAGATGTTGTCAATTAATGCAACAATTGCTGTTTTTTTATTCCTTCCTGCTATTCTACAAATTGTTCCTAAACAAGGGGCCATAAATGGTAGCCAATACCTTACAATTATGATATCTGCGTTCTCCTTTTCTAGTTGGAATCCTACTTTTAGCCAATTGAGTGGATTTATAGAATTGATACAGACTTTTATATTTATATCTTTAGGTGGTTCACTATCGGAATACTGTGTTGTGCCAGGAAATAGAAAATTGGGATATTGAAGTGAAAATGTATAGATCAGGGTTTCATGCCCTTCTTTGGTAAATTGTCTCGCTAGTCTCTCATCGAAAGAAGCTAAACCACCACGAAGCGGAAATGCAGGACCAATAATTACTATTTTGCTCAATATCTTTAAATTTATATATGACAGCAAATATAATATGTTTGGTGAATTTTAAAGATAAATTGGGACAAAAGGTTTTTTAAATCCGATTTATTAAATAATTTCTGAGATGGTATAGATTAATTTTAGCTTAAGATTAACAGCATATTTTGAACCATTACTATAAAGAATGAGTTGTTTATTTTTATAAAATAAAAGATCATGACGAAATTCATATTTTTATTTGCTTTCAGTATACTAAGTACAGCAGCATTTAGTCAATTAAAAGAAGCAACTCAAAATCCAATTCCAACAGATGTAAAAGCAAAAGAAAAGAAGGAAGTATTCAACTCTCCAGCTGCGTTAGCTAAGTCGAAAGCAAAAAAAATGAAGACTAGTCTTAACTTAACTGATAAACAAGAAGCAAGTATATATAATGTTTTTTTTAAATATGAAGCAGATACTGAAAAAGTACAAAAAAGTAAATTATCTAAAAAAGAAAAATTCACCAAACTGAACGCCCTAAGTAGAGACAGACAAAAACAAATGCAGCAAATCCTTACAAAAGAACAATACCACGATTACATTATGTCGTTCCCATAGATGTATGGATATTCAAATAATTTATTCTATTAATAGATTAATTTTCTTTGATTTTCTATTTCTTTATCGTCAATATACTCATCAAAAGTTTTCAATTTATCTAAGAATCCTTTAGGTCCTAATTCGATGACTCTATTGGCTATTGTTTGTGTGAAGGTATGGTCACGAGAAGTGAATAATACATTACCAGCAAAATTTATAAGTGCATTATTCAGCGTTGTGATCGTCTCCAAATCTAGGTGATTGGTAGGTTCGTCGAGCATGAGTACATTCGCTTCGGTGAGCATCATACGAGATATCATACATCTTACTTTTTCACCTCCTGAAAGTACATTTGACATTTTGAAGGTTTCTTCACCTGAGAATAACATTTTTCCAAGGAAACCACGAATATAAGCTTCATCTTTTTCTTTAGAATATTGTCTCAACCAATCAATTAGATTCATTGGTTCTGAAGCAAAAAATGACTCATTTTCATTTGGAAGATAAGATGCTGTGATTGTTTGTCCCCATTCTATCAGTCCTGAGTCAGGTTTGATTTCACCAGCCAAAATCTGGAAAAAAGCTGTTGTTGCAAGACTGTTTTTTGAGATAAAAGTAATTTTATCATCTTTATCCACATTGAAACTTAAGTTTTTGATCAGTTGCTCCCCATTTACACTATAATTAAGCTCTTTGATGGACAAAATTTCTTTTCCTGCTTCACGAGCTTGTTTATAGATAATACCAGGATATTTTCTAGAAGATGGTTTGATATCTTCAATATTAATTTTTTCAAGCATTTTTTTACGTGATGTCGCTTGTTTTGACTTAGACGCATTTGCACTAAATCTATCGATAAATGCTTGAAGTTCTTTTACTTTTTCTTCAGCTTTTTTATTTGCATTTTGTTTTTGTCTCAATGCTAGCTGACTCGATTCGTACCAGAATGTATAGTTACCTGTGTAAAGATTTATTTTGCTAAAATCAATATCCGCTATATGAGTACAAACGGTATCCAAAAAGTGCCTATCATGAGAAACAACTAGAACTGTATTCTTAAAATCAAGTAAAAAATCTTCCAACCAACTCACCGTATGTAGATCCAAATCGTTGGTAGGTTCATCGAGTATCAATACATCAGGATTTCCAAACAATGCTTGAGCTAACAAAACCCTTACTTTTTGATTTCCATCAAGATCTTTTACCAATTTGTAATGTTCACTTTCAGCTATTCCAATTCCACTAAGTAGATTTGCTGCAGAAGATTCTGCATTCCAACCATCCATCTCTGCAAATTCTTCTTCGAGTTCAGATGCTTTAATACCATCAGCCTCAGAAAAATCTTCCTTCAGGTAGATAGCATCTTTTTCTTGCATGATCTTCCAAAGCTTTTGGTGACCCATGAGCACGGTATTGAGTACAGTCACTTCATTAAATTCGAAATGATTTTGTTTCAAAACAGCCATCCTTTTGCCCGGTTCAAGATGAACACTACCTTTATTAGCTTCAATGTCACCAGAAAGGATTTTCATAAAAGTAGATTTTCCAGCTCCATTGGCACCTATGATACCGTAACAATTACCTTCCTTAAAAGTAACATTAACTTCATCAAAAAGAACTCTTTTGCCGTATTGGAGTGAAATATTTTGGGTAGAAAGCATTATGATTTGAATTTGACCGCAAAGGTACATTTTTTTATAAAATATCCATTCATTGATTACAAAACTAGTATTTGTAGTACCAAGATACCTTCCTTACTGTGAAAATTTAATGGCCTTTTAAGAGATAAATCAAGATTTGAAGCTATATTTTGAAAGAAAATTTGGAAGATATATAAGTCGTCTTACCTAAATGGATTACTTTTGTCTGGAAGATTTGAATAATCGATACAACAAATGATTTGAATTCTGAATCATCCAATTTATTTTTATTCTATGTGAATCTCTTGATCAGAATGGAGTAATGACAGCAGAATTATGAAATTTAAAAATGAGAATAAGAATGGTATAAATGCAAAATTTGATTAAAAAGCGAGATATTATTAAATTAAATAACTATAAAATTATTGTTTTATTGGTAATCTCTATATTTTATGGCAGTAGTTTGTATTGTCAAGAATATAAAGATATAAAGAATATCACAATAAAAGATGGATTACCATCCAATGTTGTCTATGGGATAAAACAAGATTCAAAAGGATTTATATGGGCAACGACTAATAAAGGTGTAGTGAGATATGATGGAAGAAAATTCAAATTATACACCGTAGAAGATGGTTTGCCATCGAATGATAATTTTGTCATGTTGTTAGACAGTAAAGACAATGTCTGGTTGTATTCTTTTAAGGCTGTGTGTAAAATAGGAAATGATGGCGTAATAAAAACATATGTGGAGACGAATTCTAATTTTAGCTACTTTATGATAAATGAATTTGATGAAGTCTTCTTTAGGGTCAAAAGAATGAAATCTAAAGTTTTAAGCAATTATGATCATTATAAAATAAAAAATGATACAGTTATTGAAACCAATTTTACTAAATTACAAGCCATGTGTGAAAATTATTCAGTTTTTTTATATAATAATAAATTATCATACAGCTCATATGACAAGTTATTGGGTGTAAGCTACAACAGTATTATGGAAAACAACACTATGGAGGAAATCCAAAATAATACAAATTTATTTCCAGATTTGGAGATTACTCATAAATTTCCAATTATTGGTGAATATATTATCATTAATGACTCCATTTCAGTATTGATGAGTTCAAATAACTATAGAATCTACAAATGTAATCAACCGCAACAAGAATTGGAATTCCCATTTGGGATAAAAAAGTTTACGATTGGCAATACCTATTTATATAAAAATGATGTTTTAGTCCTATTTGATAAAGGGATATACAAACTTAATTTTAATAGAGAAAGGAATGGTGTTTTTGAACCTTTTATAGACATTCCACAATCCACTGGAATTTTGTTTGACAATGATGGAAGTTTTTGGGTCTCTACATTAGGCGAAGGCATATATAAAATTAATAAGCAAGTCGCTCATTCAGAAAATAAAGTATTGAGCATTATTGAAGAAAGACGAATTATAAAACTTTCAGGAAACAAAAACGAAAAGTTATGGTTTGTCAATTCAAGTAATGAAACTAAGGAATATTATACTAAAAAGAGTTACTCATCATCAGGATTGAGTGATCTTAGATTTATTGAAAATGATGGCTCTAGCATATTTTATGGGGGAAGTGATGCACTTTATGTAGACAACAAAATAATATCTACTTATAGTTTTAAATCTTTATCTTTAAGAAAAGACTCACTTCTCTCTTCTACAACATTTGGTATGAATTTTTTAGCGAAAGATAAACCAATAATATCTACGATTGAAAAATATCAAAATGTAGACTTATCTGGTAGGATGATTGCAGTATTATTGTTAGATGACCTTTTTTATTGTGGTAACGAAAATGGGCTTTTTTATGGAAGGAGAAATTCGAAAACCTTAATACCCATTTGCTTATCAGAGAGTGAAGCAAATATAAGCATTAATGGGATATTGAAATCATCGGATGGATTGATATGGGTATCTACAGAAGGTTTCGGAGTTTTTATTCTTCAAAATAATGAACCTGTAAAACACTTTACAAAAGAGTTACTCGATTTAAATATTCATTCCATGAGGATAGACAATAGGAATAATATTTGGGTTTCTACTCGATTGGGTGTAAATATGATTTCAAAAAATGGCTCAAGTTATGATGTTCAAAAGATTACAAGTTACCATGGATTACCTAGTAATTATGTAAACGATACTTATTGTTATGATGATATCCTTTATGTAGGAACGGACGAAGGGTTAGTAAAACTAAATTTAACCGATTTTGAACAGGAAGAATTTAATAATGCGCCTTCTGTTTATATTCTAAAAAGTAATGTAAAAAGTAATGGCAAAAGATTAAATATCGACTTTTTTGAAGATAATTCATTCAATTTTAATCAAAATACCTTCAGTTTTGAATATACAGGTATCTCACATAGAAGCAATGGCAAAATTGGGTTTGAATATAGGTTGCTACCAAGCATATCAAATTGGACTGCTACTACGAATGATAATATTACTTTCAATTCGCTTTCACCAGGGACATATACATTTGAAGTTAGAGCAATAAATGCCATTGGAATTAAAAGTGAGTTTCCCGCATCCTACTCGTTCACCATTAACAAACACTACACTCAAACTACATGGTTTTTTATTTTGATTGCTTTATTATTGGTTGCTTTATCCGTTTTGGTAGTTTCAACTTACTTTAGATTCAAAAGAAAAAGATTTGAAGAAGCTAATAAAACTCAGAAAACTATCAGTGAGTTGAGACTAAAATCTCTACAATCTCAGATGAACCCTCACTTTATTTTCAATTCACTTAACGCTATACAGCAGTTTATAAATGTCGAAAATAGGAGAGCTGCCAATGACTACTTGGCGCGTTTTGCCAGGTTGATGCGTTTATATTTAGGAGGTTCAGAAAATCAGTTTATATCTCTAGAACAAGAAATGGAAGTAATTAGGCTTTATTGTCAGTTGGAGCATCTTAGATTTGCAGATAAATATGAGTATGAAATCAAGATTCAACCTGGATTAGACTTGTCAGAAGTCAAAGTTCCTGCAATGTTGCTGCAACCACATGTTGAGAATGCAATCAGACATGGCTTAGTTCCGTCAGGTAAGGATGATAATTTTTTGAATATTGAAGTTTACAAATTAGGTGAAGGGATTTTATGTTCAATAAAGGACAATGGTGTTGGTAGATCAAAATCACTTGAATTAAAGATGTATAAACAAGAAAGACATAGATCATTGGGCAATAAAATTTCTAAAGAGAGGTTAGAAGTTATAAGGGATTTGAAGTTGGCAAATATTACAGAAACTATAGACGACGTAATATGTGACAACATGATTTGTGGGACGGAAGTCAGAATATTTATAGGATTTTAAAATATCTATTAATTTTGTAAGTTAAGAAGGTGCAATAAATTTTAAGGCAACGGTATGAATTCTGAGAAACTAAAAACGGTCATTATTGACGACGAAAAACCAGGAAGAGATAATCTAAAGGCAATTCTAGCTGATTATTTTGATGATATTCAGGTGATTGGCGAAGCTGATGACTTGAATTCTTCCATTCAATTATTAGAGAAGGTAAACCCAGATTTAGTCTTTTTAGATATTGAACTTGGTTTAAATACAGGAATTGAACTATTGAGTTTGGTGAAAAATCCAAGTTTCGAAGTCGTTTTTATAACGGCCTATGAAGATTATGCAGCCAAGGCATTTAGAACGATTGCAACCGATTATCTTTTAAAACCTATTGATATAGACGAGTTACGCGAAGCTATCCTTAAAGTAAAACAAAAGATCTTTTCAAAATTATCTCAGAAGCTAATGCTCGAAAGTGCTACTGTAAGCAATATCTCAGATAATGGTGGAAACTTAAAAATCAGCAGTACTGATGGGATTGAAATTAT
>Ga0075154_10002074_pt1 | contig 13390 bp, 9 predicted proteins | sample JI71714BDNA_FD_70965 | JGI IMG/M metagenome (GOLD analysis project Ga0075154, IMG submission 70965) | Wastewater effluent complex algal communities from Wisconsin, to seasonally profile nutrient transformation and Carbon sequestration -... | ecosystem: Engineered > WWTP > Effluent > Algae... | reverse complement strand
CGGTCGCGGTATTGGCGGGTTTCGTTGCCGACCGTTTTGGTTTGGGCTTTTTTGTTTTTGTTGACAATCCAAAGCGTTACGCTGATATCGGTGGTATAAAACAAGTTGCGGGGCAACACCAGAATAGCCTCCACGAGGTTATTTTCGATGAGTTTCCGGCGGATTTTGTATTCTTCACCGCCGCCGCTGAGGGCACCATTGGCGAGGATAAAACCAGCCACTCCGTTTTCGGATAATTTGGAGACCATGTTAAGAATCCAGCCGTAGTTGGCGTTGCTTTTGGGCGGCACATCGTACCCTCGCCAGCGCGGGTCGTCGAGTAATTCATTATCGGCCCGCCAGTCTTTTTGGTTAAAAGGCGGATTGGCCATGATAAAATCGGCTTTAAGGTCTTTATGTTGGTCGTCGGCGAAGGTATCAGCGGCTTTTTCGCCCAGGTTCCCGCTAATGCCTCGAATAGCGAGGTTCATTTTGGCGAGTTTATAGGTGGTATTGGTGTATTCCTGTCCGTAAATACTCACTTCTTTTTTATTGCCGTGGTGTGCTTCGATAAACTTAACGGATTGCACAAACATACCACCCGAACCGCAGGCGGGGTCATAAATAATGCCTTTGTAAGGTTCGATCATTTCGGCAATGAGGTTAACGATACTTTTGGGGGTATAAAATTCGCCTTTGCCTTTGCCCTCGGCGAGGGCGAACTTGGATAAAAAATACTCATACACCTTGCCCACAACATCTTGTTTGGGGTCTTTGGTGGTATCAATATCGTTGATGGTATCGAGCAGCGAAGCCAGTTTGGTGGCGTCTAATCCGAGTCGGGAGAAATAGTTATCGGGCAAGGCACCTTTGAGGGCCTTGTTGTTTTTTTCGATGGTATGCAGGGCGGTATCAATGAGGAGGGCAATATCGTTTTGTTTGGATTTTTTGATCAGGTAGTTCCACCGGCTGGTTTCGTCCAAAAAGAACACGTTGTTCATGTTGTAGAAATCGGGCATTTCGAGGTATTTTTCTTTGCCCTCGGCGACGAGTTTGGCGCGGTGTTCTTCAAACTTGTCACTGGCAAATTTGAGAAAAATAAGGCTCAGTACGACGTGTTTGTATTCGCCGGGTTCTACACTGCCGCGTAGTTTGTTGGCAGCATCCCAGAGGGTCACTTCAATTGCTTTTTCCTTTAGATCTTTTTTGTCTTTTGCCATGTGTGTGTGGTTGTGCGGGGGCGAAGATAGGGTGTTATTGTTTTTTTTTGGGTAGGGAGGGCAAATTTTGCTATGTATGGACCTTTTTGCTATTATTGGATTACCGGCTTTTTTCTTATTTGTCCTACCCCGGTAAAGTATCGGAGATTTTCAGTTAATTCGACCCTGAAAGGATATACCAAATCCGACATGTCATCATTACATTTCTCTTTTGTTATTGTGATACTAATATACATTTGTTCATTGAATAGTGGTTTATCAGAACGAAAATGCCATATATCTTCTTTTATAAAAGATTTTGTTATTTCATAGGCATGTGTTTTTTCTCCGTAATCAGATACAAAAATAATATTTTGCCTGCTTACCCTTAAACTCCATCCCGGCTCGTTTCCAAATCCAATAAAGTCCTCAAGGTCAAAATCTGATACAGTATTATCAGGTTGAAAATCTAATTTATCGGCTCTCTTAAACTTACTTTCAAAGAAAAGAATCGAATGCGCTATCTTGGTTTTTGCTTTTCTTATTTTTCCTAAACTTTCAGTACCGCATATCTCATTCCTCTCTATCTCAGTTAGTTGCCCTGCTAAAAGAATAATATCGTTCTTTTCTTCTTCCCCTATTGAACTGTATGAAAGTAAGTAATCTATTGCTTCTCTGAGGTTGTTCTGATATACTAAATCATGTATTTTATTCATTTTATTTCTTTAGCGCGATTAAAAACAACACAATAAATATTATATACCCCTCAAGCCTTAACTCGAATACATACGTCATAATGCCCTGCAATGGTTTTGCTGGTTAGTTTTAGACCGTATAAACATTTTAGGTATTGATGGGCGGGTTATTCTTACTGAATTTTCATTTTGTCAGAAAACATCAGAATTGCATTTGCAATATTTGTAATCTCTACTCCATATTCATGTCGTGAAATAATTCCTCGCAAATTACCTTCTGTTGTTAAAATGTATTTTTGTTTCAATAAAATAAAGTCGTTGGTTTTGTCAGAGTTAGTACTTTGACAATGCTTCAATATCAAATTCAATACTTTCTCTATCTCATTCTTGCTAACTAATTCCTTGATTGAATCAACGAGTTGCTTTTCGTTGCTTGAATCATTGAGGGATTCATTATTCAGTGCAATAGAAGAATTATTTATAGTGATATTCTCACCATTAATAATTTGGGCAGTTTTATTGGAATGGATATTTACTTTCATTGCTTTTCTTGTTTATCATTTTCATTATTTTTATGACCTTCACTAAACTCTATTTTTTCTCCAATTATTATCTGCTCTATTTTGTCTGCATTGATTGAGTACATACCATCTTTGTTTTTGTATTTTGAAATGTCATATCCGAGTTGTTCAAATGAATTGAGTACACACTTTGAAATATCTTCATATAGGCTACTTACAGTGCTAATAGCCTCTGGTTTTCCAAAAAAATCAGATGGAAACGTTAGTGAGTTTATCTCTCGAAGATTATTAGGATACCGTTTATATCCCATCCAATATGCGCTATTGCCAACTATCTCGTTATACATAGAAACATAATTATACGCCTTGAAACTATCACTTTCATACACTTTTAGTTTTTCTATTCTCTCCTTATCGAACTCTACTTTAAATGGAGGTTCATCTGCATTTGATGATTTTAAGTACAATAAATCAAACATTGGGGTTTCATAAATATCCTGAATTCTACCAGATTCAGAAGACTGGTAAGTCAGTTCGGACTGATATTTAGCAAGCCTTTTCGTCACAAAAGAAAAATCATCCTCAATAGGACCAAGGGTACTTATTGCGATTTGAAATGATGCCGCATTCCCAGCATTGTAGATTCTTATGAAAAAAGTTGCCGCTGTATCAAATACTGGTAATAATGCCTGAACTGCCAAATAATAACGTGCCGATGATTGTGGGTCAAAATTAAGAATCTTGTTTATTCCAATTGTTGAATTAATGTGAAGTACTGGTGTTTGGTTTTCGTCCAACCATTCACTATCTATCATTATACTTTCGCCATGTACAGCCACCACATTTCCCAATTGAACTAATGGCAAAGATGAGTTTTCTAACAGTTTTGATAAATTGTTTCTTGTTTTTTCATAGATATTCTCCAAGTCAAAAACTATAGTTGTATGATCTGCTTTTGGCTGACAGGTGAATACATTATCCAATTGAAGTTTTCCAAAGCCTGGAAAAGGGTGATTCTGATTGTAAATAATCAATAATGGAGTTTTTGCTGAGTCGTCAATTATACCTTCTCCTACCCATCGGTCTAATTTTTTTTCTAAATCCTCTGGCAGTTTAATATTATCGTTAGGTTCATAATTACCAGATATTAATTGTTCAACTAAGTTTGCTCTATATTCAGCAATTTCAGAATTGATATTTTCTTTAATCTTTTCTTTTGCATTATAAAGTAGTACCAGAGGCACACCAATCGCTAAAATAAAAGTGGCTAACTTTAATTCAACAGGTATGAATAAAACAATCAGCAACGAGAGTAGCATACCTCCATAATAAACCCAAGAGTTTAGTGTATCATGCTTTCTAACAATTTCTTGAGCCTCGAATATTGCCTCGTAAATTATCTTTAAATACAACTTATAATCAAACAAAAAATAGTGTCCAAAAGTATTGAACGAAGGTGGAAAGAATCTTGGAAGTCCGTAGGGATTCATAAATTCGTTGGATGCAATTTTCATAGCCGCCATTTTTACTGCTGCAATATGCGCCATAGATTCTCTTGCTTCAGAGAATTGATTAGGCTTTGCAGAACTTCTACGCATCCCTTTGAGAATACCTATCATTTTTTCATATTTCAGGTTCCGGCCAAAATGTTGTAAGTTTATCATATTTTAGTTCTTATTGTTTTTTATCTCACCCATGTATTGCACTACCCCACCTACCCACCAACATCTACCTTTCCCAAACACTAAAACCATTCATTATCAACAAGTTGAAAAGCAACAAACACACATACCTCCCGAATTAGTAAATACCCCAAACCGCATCCCAAGCAGTGCATCACATGGGAGTAGTTCCAATTTGATGTAAATATCATGCGGCAAATTTGTCGGAACCCCGATTTTCGGGATGTAGATCCTGCCACGCTACGCTGATGTGATGTTTGTCAGGATGATAGATGTAATCGTGACCTGCCATTCGGCCCCCCGATGAATCAGGGGGTTACAGGATGGTAGATGTTTTTGTGTTTTTGGGCAAAATATCTATTTTTCCTGCAATACTGATTCAGAAAACAGCATTGGAATGTATTTTTTACATCAAACTGGCACACCCTATCACATTCCCACCCCGCAAACATACAACACATTTTCACACATCCAAACTATTCAACGGATTTTTTATTTTTTACACACTTTTTTTGTAAAATACAAGAGGAACTACACTTTATACGAAAGCCCCTACCCCGCCACCAACCGCGCCACAATAATCCCAGCCGCCACGGCGGCATTCAGCGACTCCGCACCGTTATCGGCCCCGCGTGGGATGGTAATGCGGTGGGTTAATTGCGCCATGTGTTCGGGGCGAATGCCACGGCCTTCGTTGCCAATAACCAAAATACCCGTGTTGGGCACCGTGGCGGCAAATACATTATCGCCGTCCATCACGGCACCTAATACGTTGATGTGGGGATATTGTTGGGTGAGGGTGGCGAGTGGAACGTCTTCCCACGTGCGTACGCGGAGGCACGCGCCCATGCCCGCCTGAATCACTTTGGGGCTGTACGCATCCACGGTATCGGGGCTGGCCATCACGCACCGGATGCCAAACCAGTCGGCAATGCGCAGGATGGTGCCCATATTGCCGGGGTCTTGCAAACCGTCGAGGTAGAGGGCCAGCGGTACGGCGGATAAATCGGGCAATTGGGCGGCGGCGGGGGGCATTTCGACCACGGCCAGTACCTGGTTGGGCGTGGTGAGGGTGCCCACTTTTTTTAAATCGGCTTCGGTGGCCAGGTTAAATTTATGATAAATCGGGGCCAATAGGGCCGCGTTTTCGGTGGCCCAGCGTTCCGTACCGTATAACTGAACGATCGGGAGTTGCTGCTGCTGCAACAACTCTTTCACCATTTTTTCTCCCTCCACCAGGAAATTTCGGTACTTTTGCCGAAATTTTTTCAGATGTAAACTGGTAATAAACTTTTGCTGGTTGGCACTAATCATAAAAAAACGGATATCCCCAATGTTGTTTGGTCGTAAATATTACTTTTTCCTGAGCCTGCTCATCGGCATGCATCTTTTAACAAGTTGCAATGTTACGAAGCATTTGGATAGCGGCAAAGCGGAAAAAGTTTTAGTGAAAAACAAGTTAAAATTTACGCCCCAAAGTAAAGTGTCGGCGGGTCAGCGGCTGTCGTGGGAATATGAAACGGAAGGTTTGTTTCGCCAAAAGCCCAACAAACGATTTATGGGCACTTATCCGCGACTGGCGGCGCACTACCGTTTCAAAGACCGCACCAGTAAATTTGCCAATTTTATCAATAAAAAATACGCCGAACAACCTGCCCTTTTTAAAGAAGAATCCTGCCAGATCAGCGCCAATTATTTCCAGAATTTTATGCGCAAACGCGGTTATTTCAAGGCCGTTTGCACCTATAAAATCAAAGATATTTCGCCCCAAAAAGTAGAAGTCACGTATATCATGGATTTGGGGCCGCAGTACACCATCGCTTCGGTGGAATGGATCAGCAAAGACAGCAGTATTTTACAATTGCTCGAACAAACCAAGTCGGAAAGCGCCCTTAAAGTGGGAAAACCGGTGAACAGCGGGGCGTTTGACACCGAAAAAGGGCGCATTGTGCGTTTGTTGCGCAATTCGGGTTACGCGCAAATGGTGCCCAACTACGTCGAATTTACCGGCGACAGCACCAAAAGCGCCGTCAAAGTGGGCATTGAAGTGCTGCCGTACAGCGTCGAAAAGGCGGAACACCCCAAGTTTACCATTGGCAATGTCGCGGTGTTTTCCAGCCTGGTACCCGATGTGAACTCGATTCGTGATACCGCTAAAATTGAAGACATCAGTTATTTTTCCCGCGAAGATCGCTTTTTTGTAAAACCGTCCAATTTGCACAAATCCATCAGCATAAGACCGGGTACCACGTATAATTTGGATGAAATTGACCTTACGTACCGAAAACTGAGCAGTTTGGGCGCGTTTCGGTTTGTGTCGGTAAAACCCCAGGTGGATTCACTCAACAGCGATAAAATGGACGTTAATATTTACCTGGCTCCGGCCAAAAAAATGTCTATTGGTCCCAATATTGACTTGCGCTACGTGAGCGAAGCGGGTTTGATCGGGATTCCGGCGAGTGTATTTTTTAAACACCGCAACCTGTTTCGGGGGGCCGAATTGTTACAAAGTACCCTGACCGGCAACGTGGAATTTGACATTGGTCCCAACCGGCCCAACCCGATTTTTTTGTGGGAAGCCAAATTCCAAAACAGCCTGATTTTGCCCCGTTTTAACAATTATTTGTACATTTGGAAGGCATTACACGCCTTGCGCATCGGGAACAAACGGCTGGTTTCCTCCTCGATGTACCAACATTTAAGAAACGATTCCAAAACCAATATCGGCCTGAACGCCAACCTGACGTCTTTTACCAACTTCTTTTCGTTTGGCCAATTGGATGCGGTGTACGGCATTAACCTCAACGCCGGAAGCCATTCCTATTCCGTTACCCACATTGGATTAGATTGGCTGCAATACCTCAACTTTTCGCCCCGTTTTGACTCCATCCGACTGCTCAACCCCTTGTTTGCCCTGCGGAACAGCGACCAATTGTTCACCGGTTTCCTGATGCGGTCATTTTCGTACGGTTACCGGTCAAAAACCAACGCGGCGGGCGAACGTTACACGGCGCAGGTCAGCACCGAAATTTCGGGTTGGGAGGTGGAAATGCTGAACCAATTGTTTCAGCCCGAAAAAATTTGGAAACTCAACAATGAACTGGATTTTGCCAAATACATTCGCCTCGAATTAAACGGCACGTACACCCGAAATTTTTCGAGCAAAATCCTCGCCGGGATCAACGTCAGCACCGGTCTTGTGGTGCCCTTTGGCCGCCGCGAACAGGGCCAATTCCGCACCACCCCGTTTGTAAAACAGTTTTCGGTGGGTGGCCCGTCGAGTATTCGGGCCTGGCGGATCCGGGAGATTGGGCCGGGCCAATATTATAACAGTACAGCGAGTAACCGACCACCTTTTTATCAGGCGGCCGATTATAAATTTGAGTTTAGTTCGGAAGTCCGTTTTCCCATTTTTTGGTACTTAAAAGGGGCTATTTTTCTCGACGGCGGCAATATTTGGTCGTTGCGGCTCGAACGGGAACGGCCACTTTCGCAGTGGTACCGCAACTCTTGGAGCGACCTGGCCTTAGGCAGCGGGGCGGGGCTTCGATTTGATTTTGGGTACTCAGTGATCCGGTTTGACGTGGGTATGAAATTGCGCCAACCCTACCGGGTCAACGACAATGCCTCTTATTGGGTCAACTGGCGGTACAAAGGCGACACCAGGGAATTTTTTAGACAAGTTTGCAATATAAACATCGCCGTTGGTTATCCGTTTTAGCGCTTACAACAACATGAAAATATACATTACCATTCTGCTTTTGATGGCCACATCGGTATTATCGGCCCAAACACCCGATTCTATTCCCGCCAATAAACGCCGGGGCGGCGCCGTACAAACCAGTAAAGATACCATACCCGTAATTGCCCCCGTGGTGGTGGCCGTACCCGATACCTCCGGCGCGGGGCCAGATTCGACGTTGGTGGCCGCCGATTCCACCAAAAAAAGATCGAATTTTGTGGTGCGTTTTATCCGCAAAGATTACCCCAACCCGCGCAAAGCCCTGTTGTTTTCGTTGGTGGTGCCGGGCGCCGGACAAGCCTACAACCGCAAATGGTGGAAAATTCCGTTGGTGTACGGGGTTTTAGGGGGTATGGGTTACCTTGAATACCAAAATATCCAAGATTTCCGCCTGTACAGCGATAGTTATAAAGCCTTGGTGGATGGAGACCCCAATACGGTAGTCACTGACCCGCGTTTGTTGTTGCAGGACCGCACCACGATGCGGGCCAACCGCGATATTGCCCGCAAAAACCTGGAGCAGAGTTCGTTGTGGTTGGGACTGGCGTACATTTTGTCCATTACCGACGCCTTTGTGGACGCACATTTGTACAGTTTTGACGTAAGTGACGACCTCAGCCTGAAGTTTTGTCCGAAAACCCAGGCCACACCGGGACTTGGCCTGACATTTGGGGTAGGGATTCAGGTAGGATTCTGATAAAACGCTGAACAGGCGGCGGTTTCCTGCGTTTATATACAATCACCGGATCATCCAACCCCGTCTGTTATGGAACCATTTCTCGATTCTGACAAAGACAGTTTATCGCTCACCAGCAACCATTTGCGGGATAGCCTGGCCTTCCCGATTGCGGCATTAGTGCTGGTGTGGGCGGCCCATATTTTCCGAATATTCAACGGTTTTGACCCCGCCGATTACGGCATTATTCCGCGTTCAGCGTACGGGATAAGGGGTATTCTGACGGCGCCCCTCGTGCACGGGAGCATGGCGCACATTGCGTCCAATTCCGTTCCGTTGCTGGTATTGAGTTCGCTTACTTTTTATTTTTACAAACGGGTGGCGGTTCCCGCTTTTGCGTTGATTTATTTTGGCACCGGCATTTTGGTGTGGCTGTTTGCGCGGCCCGTATCGCACATTGGGGCGAGTGGTGTAGTGTATGGCTTGGTGGCGTTTTTGTTTTGGAACGGCATTACCCGGGGCAGCGTACGTTCCATTATTTTATCGTTGGTGGTGTTGTTTTTTTACAGCGGTATGTTTGTGGGCGTATTGCCGAACGAAGCCGGGGTTTCGTGGGAGAGCCACTTGTTGGGCAGTTTTTCGGGTATTTTGGCGGCATTTTGGTTTAAATCCAAATTAGAAGACGAGGAAATGACCAACCGCGATCCATTTGCCGACGAACGCCATATTCCGGCGCAGCGGTTTTTGCCCGAAGGAATTTTTGACAAAACCAAATTACAACGCCAACGGGAAGCCGAAGAAGAAGCCCGCCGCGTTCAGGAAGAATTGGAGCGCCTCCGCCGCGAACAACAGCAGTTTTTTCCGCCGTTTTGGAACCAAAATTCTACGTGGTAAATGGGTTGTTATTTCCCCGCAAAAAACCTCTAAAAGCCCGTCCAACGGGTACCACCAATTGCCACGGCAGAAAAATTTGGTTGCCCACTATTCTTTCAATCCGGCTTTTATTCACGATGTAAGACTTGTGCGTGCGGATGAATCCCGCCGCCGACAAGGTTTCTTCCCAATACCGCAAAGGTTCGGCCGACAGCAATTTTTTGGTGGGCAAAACGGCCCCGTCCCCGCGTTCCGGCAACGGGCGTTCGAGCACAATTTCGGTGTAATCGGCATCCGATTTGATAAAAAAGATGTCGTGAATCTGGACTTTAATCAATTCATAACCCGATTTTACAAATACTTCGCGGGGCGCCTCGGTCGTGCTGTAGGCCACTGGGGTCCATTTGGCCCGCGCTTTTTCAACCGCCGTGACAAATCGGGCGTACGAAAAGGGTTTCAGCAAATAATCCACCACGCTAAATTCGTAACTTTCCAAAGCGTAATCGGGGAACGCGGTGGTGAGCACAACTGCCGGTGGTTGCACGACATTTTTTAAAAAATCAAAACCCGACATTTGGGGCAAATGCAGGTCCAAAAAAATCAAATCCACCGCCGTTGTTTCTAAAAATGCCAAGGCCGACAACGCATCAGGGAACGTGGCTCTTAGGGTTAAACCTTCCGTATCGCCGATGTATTTGGTCAAAATTCGCTGCGCCGGTGGCTGATCTTCAATGATAATACAGGTCATAAAGCCGGGTTAAAAGGGTGCAAGTTCGAGGGTGAGCCGCACAATGTATTGGTGCTTTGTTTTTTGAATATCTAAGGTGTGCTGATTGGGGTACAACCATTTCAGGCGTTTTCGGACGTTTTCCAAACCAATGCCCGCCGTGAGGTAATTGGTATTGGACAATTCACCAAAACTATTCACGCACGAAAACTGCAACACACCCGCTTCCGACACCTGCAAGTTGATGTCAATTTCGATTTGATCGGCCTGGCTGGCCGTGCTGTGTTTAAAAGCATTTTCGATAAAAACGGTTAAAATCAGGGGAGCGACTTTAAAATTGGGCGGAATGGCCCCGGTTGTAAACCGCACTTTTCCCCGGCTTTCCACCTGTAACTCACTGATTTTGATAAAATTATGCAATTGCTCCACCTCTTTTTTGAGCGGCACGTAATCTTCGCGACATTCGTACAACATGTACCGCAACACTCCCGATAATTCGAGGATAATTTCGGGGGTTTTGGGCGAATTTTCCATCGCGTAGGCGTACAAATTATTGAGGTTATTAAACAAAAAATGCGGATTGATCTGCGATTTTAAAAACTGCATCTCACTTTCCTGCACCGAAGCGCGCAGGGTTTCCACTTCTTGTTGTTTGACAAAAGCATCCCAGGCGAATTTAAAACCCGACAAAATACAGATCACCGGCAACACCTGCACCAGCGTGTAAAACACCCCCGGAAACCGCAAGGCGCGGGTGTCGGGAAAAAAAATCCGCTCCAGCACCAACTCCTCGGTCAGTACCAGAACAGCGATAATGAACAATAATCCGGCAAAAAAAGCGGGGTATTTTTTGGGGTACAAATAACGCGGCAACAGCCCGTAATTGATTACCAGGGCAATGAGGGTGTAGTTCAAAAAATACACCAATTCCTGCGCGCTGATCGCCGGATGCCGCTTGTCGGAGGCGTACGAAACCAACACAATCAAGTGCAGCACCACCTGAAAAAGAATTTCCCGGGAATTTTTGGAAAGAGGTAACGACAACATGCGCCAAAGGTAACCAGCGGTGTATGTCCCGATGCCATTTTTGCCATAAACGACCAAATAAACCGGGTGAACGAACGAAAAAATGTCGTTTGGGGGAAGGTTTTTACCGTTTAAAGATTTCGCGTTGATTGCTGACGAAAGCCTAGCGAACTTTGCCGCCGCATTGCAAACACATAAACACATGAACAGAACATTACGTATCACTACCCTGCTGTTGCTTTTGGCAGGATGCTTTATGACGCCCCGGGTATTTGCCCAAAAAACGGGGTTCGTGGTTACCGGTACTGTGGTTGAAAAAAACAGTGACCAACCCATTGAATTTGCCACGGTGGTATTAAAAAACAAAAAGACCCAACAGCCAATAACGGGCGGAACCACCAGCGAAAACGGCACCTTTGAACTCCAGGCCAATGCACCCGATTTTTGGGTAGAAATTACTTTTGTGGGTTTTGAAACCCTCAAATTGGAAACGTTTACGGTCACCGACAACACCGTGGCGTTGGGCAAAATTACCTTGTCCGAAAACAGCCACATGCTCGGCGACGTAATCATTCAGGCCGATAAATCCACCACCGAATTTCGCCTCGACAAACGGGTGTTTAACGTGGGCAAAGACCTGAGCAGCACGGGTGCCAGTGCCCTTGAAGTGCTCAACCAGGTGCCCTCGGTGAATGTAAGCATCGAAGGTCGGGTGACGCTGCGGGGAGCCAGCGGCGTACAAATCCTGATCAACGGCAAACCCTCGGTGATTGCCAGCGAAGAAGGAAAGGGACTGGGTTCTATCACCGCCGACATGATCGAACGCGTCGAAGTGATTACCAATCCCTCGGCCAAATACCAGGCGGAAGGCACGGCGGGTATCCTGAACATTGTCCTCAAAAAAGAAGAACGCACGGGCCTCAACGGGTCTATTTCGCTCAACACGGGCATTCCCGATAACCACAGCGTGGGCCTGAGCATGAACCGCCGCTCGGAGCGTTGGAACCTGTTCACCCAATTGGGCGCGGGCTACCGCCAACTACCGGAAGAAAGCAACAACATTAACCGCAACCTGACCAACGGCAACGTGTTGTACAGCGAAGGGTTGGAGTACCGCAACGAGTATTTTTACAACTTTATCCTCGGGGCCGATTACTACATCAACAAAAACAACGTGATTACGCTGTCGGGCAATGTAGCGCTGGAAATGGAAGACCAGCCTTCGCGCACCGATTTCCGCCTCGAAGATGCCACCGGCACTACCCTTTCGGAATGGTACCGCACCGAAGTCACCGACGCGGTGAATCCGAAATACCAGTACGAATTGCAGTACAAACGCGATTTTACCGACCACAAAGAACACGATTTGATTTTTAGCGCCATTGGCAGTTTTTTTGGAAAAGACCAATCTTCTACGTTTGAAAACACGTATCTCTCCGGTTCCTCAGCCTTAGCCAACCAACGTACCAATACCAAATTCCAGGAATCGCGCCACACGTTCCAACTCGATTACACCAAACCCATTCGCAAAAAATACCGCCTCGAAACGGGTGTACACTACGTGCTTAACGACGTGGGCAACGACTTTTCCACTGACGAACTCATTCAGGAGCAATGGTTGGAAAATGCGCAATTGACCAACGATTTTAAGTTTACCCAAAACGTTTTGGGCGCTTACGGTACCGGTTCGTTTGAAGACAAAAAATGGGGAGCGAAATTAGGTTTGCGCCTCGAAAACACTGATTTAAATACCTTATTGGTCAACACTAACCAGCAAAATGACCGTAATTTCACCAACTTCTTCCCTACCCTGCATACTTCCTACAAAATTACCGACCGGGTGTCGGTGCAGGCCGGATACTCGCGCCGCATTTTCCGCCCGCGTTTGTGGGATCTCAATCCGTTTTTTAACATCCGCAATAACTTCAGCATTCGCACGGGTAACCCCAACTTAATGCCCGAATTCACGGATTCGTACGAACTGATGGCGGTAAATATTTTTGAAAAAGCCACCCTGAACTACGGCCTGTTTTACCGCTACACCACGGAGGTAATTGAACAGGTGTCCACGTTCCAGGACCAGGTGAGTATTACGCAGCCGTACAATATCGGTACGCGCCGCGCCACGGGTTTTGAAGTCAACGGCAAATACACGCCGGGCAAAAAACTGTCGTTCAACGGCGACCTCAACATCAATTATTTTACCCGCAACGGCGACCTGGAAGGCGTAAGTTTTGATTTTACCGGCCACCAATGGGCCTCTAAACTCA
>Ga0075154_10002071_pt1 | contig 13397 bp, 10 predicted proteins | sample JI71714BDNA_FD_70965 | JGI IMG/M metagenome (GOLD analysis project Ga0075154, IMG submission 70965) | Wastewater effluent complex algal communities from Wisconsin, to seasonally profile nutrient transformation and Carbon sequestration -... | ecosystem: Engineered > WWTP > Effluent > Algae... | reverse complement strand
CCCGCCCATGGGAATAAATCAAATGCAGGATATGTTAAAAAGTTCCACGGTGCCGTGTTTAACGTTGTTCTTCTTCCTGTTACTATAGAAGGCATACATGGTCCCGCTGTGGTAACTAGGTTAGGAAGTTGGTAAGTACAAGCACCTGGTGCTAATGTAATGTTTTGATTACCTGAGCATACTAACAAACATTCAACTGCACCTCCTGCTGGTGGTGGTGGTAGTGCCTGAGAAAGAGCCACATTGTCAAAATTTACATAATAGTCACCTGAACCATTCCAAGCATTGTCAAATCTTACATAAACTTGAGCACCAATTGGTGGAGTAAATGTATAAGATTTGTTAGCACAATTACCAGATACAACGTGTCCTGCTCCAGTAGGTCCACCTATTGTAGCGATGTCAGTCCAAGGTCCTGTTGGACTTGTACCCCATTGTGGTTTGATTGTAAAAGAGTTAGCTGCAGCACCAACGGTATTTGCAGACCAAGCAGCGACTTTGTAATCAAATGTAAAGGTAACAGCCTGACCATTTGAAGTACCTGTCAAAGGTGATGTAAAAGTCTGAGCTGTAACTGATGAATAAAGATTAAATCTTACAGTTGTTCCAGCTCCACCACACTGCGTACCGCCTGTGTTGAAAGCAGATGTAAATGCTCCTGTGGAAGTCCAGCCTGCTAAAGTTGTACCGGCATCCCAGTTTTCTGTGTAACTTATTTGTGCATTAGTATTTAGACCTAAAAACAAACAAGCAACCGCAAAAAGAGCTCTAAAAGGCGATAATGCCTTCGAAGTTAAAAAATTCTTCATGAGATTGAGTTTTGGTTAAATAAAAAATTGATTAATTAGATTTTACTATAAGGTCATTATAGTAAGTCTCTACTTCAGTGACAATACGATTTCTTGAAGCATCATTACTTCTGAAAGGCGCAACTGCTTTACCTAAAGCTGATGTTGCTGAATCACCACTTTTCATGTTTGAAATGATAGATCCTCCTACTACTACCTTAAGAGCATCAAGTGTTGCAGATGCATTATTCAATGCATTGCTGTTTACTGAAGATGTTTGTTGTTGCTTCTGAAGCGTCTCTACTGCATTTTGAATTACATAATATGCTTTAGGCATATTTTGAGCAGAGATGTCACCAGCAAACAAAAACGATAGTGCTACAATAAGCACTGTGAAAAAATTACATTTTTTCATGAGATTGAGTTTTGGTTAAAAAATAAATGTTATTAAAATAATAAATTAGCCATATTAAATTGAAGTAACTTTTGATTTTAAAATATATTTTTTGATGTGAAATGGTTTATCGTCATATTACCAAAAAAACATCAACTTAATGTGTTCAAAATCAATTTAATGAATAAATATTATTTCGTCTTTTATAATAAATTATTCTATTGAATTCAAACCAATATATATCAAAAACTACCACATAAATACTCACCCTATCCTTTGATAGCGTACAATTAAAGTGCAAAGCTAGATAAAGATTTTGAAATAACATAAGATTTTGAAAATTATTTTATATTTTTTTCAATATGTATTCATGATATAAATCATTATTTACGTAATTAAATTTTTAAATACTTCTTTTGATTTATCTATTGTAGTGCATAAATCACCATATCAAATATAATAAAATCCTATTTTGAATAAAATTTAGCTTGATATTTATATTATCAAAAAATTAAGATCTATTTGAGTAAAAGTAGCTTTCTGTTGATCTTATGTATTGCAGTCTCCATGATACTAAATTCTAATAATTCTTTTCCCACATATATATACATAATGGAAGTATCCAGTCCATTTTCAATAATATTCTTCTCTTGCTTAAAAATAATTTCTCTCAGTTGCCTTTTAATACGATTACGATCTACAGCTCTTTTAAAGTTTCTTTTACTTACTGAAACACCGAAAGAAAAATGTGCACAATCCCCAGCTATCGGTAAACTCAAAAACACTGCCTTTATTGGAAAAACAAAAACTGACTTTCCTTCTTTAAAAATGCTTTCAATTTTCTTTTCACCTTTCAGTCTCATGATTTAGAATAAACTTAGATAAGTCGAAATAGGTCAAAACAAAAAGTTCTGAATGAAGTGAAAACACATCTTCATCCAGAACTGTATATCTTTTAATAAGAAAATCAAAACAGACTTTAATAAAATTTGATAGAAAGTGATTTATCTTACCTAGTAAAACAAAAGTAAGCGCTAAATATCAACATCATTAAAATAAGGAAATCCTTAAAGTATTTATTTTACACCTTTTTCGTCAGACACAGTTAATTTGTATCTGCCTCTAGCTCTTCTTTTAGCTAAGACTCTTCTGCCATTTTTGGTCGCCATTCTGGATCTGAATCCATGTTTGTTGACTCTTTTTCTTTTGGATGGTTGATATGTACGTTTCATCGTGTATTACTTGATATATATGATTTAAATCTTGACTCCAGCACTTAAATAAAAGAGGCTACGTCAAAAGAGCCGCAAAAGTACAAGTTTTTGCGGATTCTACAAATGTTTTTACAAAAAAAATATTCAACGTTCGGAATAGAACGAATGATTTGAACATATAAATAATTTGAACTAATAATTGAGTCTATTTATCCATACCTTTTTCTACCATTAATCTTGGCCATACATTGTTGGACCTATCCGTATCAGCAAGTCTTTGCGAAGCATCTATCTCTACAGATTGAACATCTCTTGCAACAACTCCTGTCTTGAAACTAAAAGTAGGATGTGTCCATGACCAATCATTAACAACTTTGAAATCGTTGAAAAATCGATCTCCTTTTTTGGAGCCTCTCATCATTTCCAAAGGTACATTAAAATATAGCTTTTGGCCATTCTTTTTGGTCACTGTGATATCCAATGGCATAGGCATATTACCTACCCTACGTAAGATCAATTCGTCTCCTCTCATATCTTCTATCTGATAATCTATAGTGTGTGTAGTGTGCACAAAATATTCTTTAAACCAATCCAACTCCAAACCACTAACTTTTTCCATAACCCGAATAAAGTCATTGGGATTGGGGTGCTTAAACTTCCATGTGTGGAAATAAGATAACATGCCTTGGTTAAAAGCGTTTTCCCCAATGATATATCTCAATTCTTCTAAAAACACTTCTCCTTTGGTATATGAAGCAACGCCATATGCAGTATTGGTCATAAAATGATCCGCATGCGTGATTAACGGCTCTTCATTGCCACTTAGTGCAAAATTGATATATCCGTTTACTGATTTCAAATGGGGATTGTCTTCATATTTGCCAGGTATCAATTTTTTAGAAGCCAGATGGTTCATCACTTCATTGGTTGCAAAGGACGTAAATCCTTCGTCCATCCAATGATACAAAGCTTCGTTGGAGCCCAAGACCATCTGAAACCAACTATGCATCAGTTCATGAACAGATACACCTACCAAACTCACAAGGCTACGCTCTCCTGTAATCAATGTCGCCATGGGATATTCCATACCACCATCACCGCCTTGAATAAATGCATATTCCTTGTAAGGGTATTGACCATATTTCTTATTGATATAATGAAATGCTTCTTCCATGATTATTGGAAGTTTTGTCCAATTTTCTGAAGTCTTTTCACCAGGCTGATAAAAACATCTGATGATCGTACCATCTGTCATTTTGTGAACTATCTGCGTATAATCAGGGTCTGCAGCCCAAACGAAATCATGAACATTTTCCGCCTTGAAATGATATTGTAATTTTTGGGAACGGTTAGATGGCTCAACATTGGAATATCCATAACCAACAGCTTCTTTATTTTGGAGTATACCCGTGCCTGCAACGACATAATTGGATGGTACTGAAATCTTTACATCAAAATCTCCCCAAATACCATAAAACTCTCTGCCTACATATGGATTAGCATGCCATCCCTGATAATCGAAGTTGCACATTTTTGGATACCACTGTGCCATAGAATACTCTATACCTTCTTTGCTAAATCTACCTGATCGCCTCACCTGCAACGGAACTTGTGCTACAAAATCCATTTCAAAAGATACTGTAGTATTTGGCAAAATAGGATCTGTCAGTCGTACTTCGAGAATAGTACCCACAATATCGTACAATACTTTCTTGCCATTCATTTTTAGTGATTCGATTTTTTGAAAGCCTTGCTCCGATTTGGATAATTTTAAAATGCGATCACCAACTCTAGGATCAGGGTCTTTGATAGTACGAGATCTGACATCCATCATACTATTGGGTTGGAATGCATTGAAATACAAATGATAAAATACCTTATGCAAAGTATCGGGACTATTATTGGTATACTCTAGAATTTGTTTTCCTTTGGCTTGATGCTTTTTGATATCGAAGTCAACATCCATGGTGTACTTTATGGCTTGCTGCCACCTTTCTGGTTGAGCCAAAGATGTTTGAGAATACATAACTAACAACCCAAAAATGATAGAGAGATACTTTAAATTTAAATACATATAGGTCTTAGAATTAAAAAATGATTTACAAATAATCTACTTAACAATAATTTTTAATAGATTAACCAATTAAGTGATTTTAAGGTAATGGAAAAATTAACAATCAATTATAGGTTTAAGTTTTAAGAAGGATCCTCTTGATTTTGGCCAATATCTTTTATTTCATCATGAACGACTGTATGATCTACGATACCTTGATTTAGTGAAGATAATGGTGGCCAGTTATATTTTTTATAACAAACTAAAACAAATATTATACTAGCAAAAATAAAACCTACTAGCATCAACAATGGCTTAATCTCTTCAGTAATAAAAAGACTATCCGTCTGCAAAACACTGCCTTTGTATGTAAATAATGTGGCTCCACCTATGTTAGTCGCAGCATGTACTCCTAATGCCAACTCAAGACCATCATCTAAGACAGTAATTAATGCTAGAAACAACCCAGCTACGATATAATAAGATTGCATGGTCCAAAAACCGTATTCCGCCACTTCAGGATTGGTGCCATGAACTAAACCGAAACAGATACTAGATCCTAGAACGGCTGCCCATTTGTGTTTAGTAAAAAAAGCCAAGGCTTGCATTATATATCCTCTGAAAAACAACTCTTCGAAACTGGTCTGAATTGGCAAAAACAATAATGAAATTAATAATAGCACTACATAATCACTGCCAGCCCATCTGAAAGTGTAATTGGAAGGATCCAGAACATAATTGGCTCCTTCTAGCAATAAAGTTAAGACCATCCACAAACCAAACCCAAAAAATATTTTGCGATATTGAATTGATTTTACTGTAGTAATCAAATCCAACATTTGTTTTTGGTGTAAATACTTAATTACTACCCATAAAGCCAATATTGCGCCTACAAACATGAGTATAAGCAGTATGAATCCAAAATTTTTATTGACACCTAAAGCTTCAAAATCCATATTGTTTTGAAAGGACTCCAAAGCATCAGTACCTAAGTTTGTATTGGCAGAAAGTTTTGCCATTAAAACCATAAAAAGGGGTAGCTGACCTACAAAATAACCTATAAAAACTACCAAAATTCCTATCAGATATCTCCACCAATCATTTTCACCTTTAAAACCTTGATTTAAATACATTTTTTGAAAAATTTGCCCAAATATATTTCTTTTTTATAACTTAGTTACATCTGTGCGAATATTCAGATATCAATCCATGATAAGCGTCATATAATATTTCTCAAAATTACTATGGATTGTCACTTGAACAGAATCAACAATTTGATTACATTTGCGAGCGAAACATGAAACCCATGCAAGAAAAAATACAGAGATTAAGAGATCAAAAGGAAGTGGCTTTAGTTGGTGGAGGTTTAGACAGGATTCAAAAACAGCACCAAAAAGGCAAATTGACCGCAAGAGAAAGGATTACCTTGCTTTTGGACAGGAACTCTTTTGAAGAGATTGGAATGCTAAAGGAACACAGATCCTATGACTTTGGTATGGAACATCAACAATATCCCGGTGACGGTGTGGTTACTGGCTATGGACTTATCCAAGGTAGGTTGGTATATGTTTTTGCTCAAGATTTTACAGTCTTTGGGGGAGCACTCTCCGAGACCCATGCGCAGAAAATATGTCGTATTATGGATCTAGCCATAGAGAATGGCGCTCCTGTAATCGGTCTCAATGACTCCGGTGGAGCCAGAATACAAGAAGGCGTAGATAGTTTGGGTGGTTATGCCGATATATTTTACAGAAATACCAAAGCATCAGGTGTCATACCACAGCTGTCTGCCATTATGGGACCTTGTGCTGGCGGCGCAGTGTATTCTCCAGCCATTACTGACTTTATCATCATGGTAGAGCAGACTTCATACATGTTTGTGACGGGACCAAATGTAGTCAAAACCGTTACCAATGAAGAAGTAAGTTCGGAAGATTTGGGTGGAGCCAGTACGCACTCTACAAAAAGTGGTGTTACTCACCTTACTGCCGCCAATGATCTGGAGTGTATTTCAAAACTAAAAAAATTATTTTCATTTATACCACAAAACTGTACTGAAAAAACACCTAACCTACCATACGAATTGCAAGATGAATATAGAGAACAATTGACAGACATCATACCCGAAAACGCTATGCATCCTTACGATATGAAAGAGATTATTGACGGTATTGTGGATGCTGATAGTTTCTTTGAAATACATGAAAATTATGCAGAAAACATCGTTGTAGGTTTTGCGAGATTAGCCGGTAAATCTATAGGCATTGTGGCAAATCAGCCTTATGCTCTAGCGGGAGTATTGGATGTAGAAAGTAGTAAGAAGGGTGCCAGATTTGTAAGATTTTGCGATTGTTTTAATATTCCGCTATTGGTTTTGGTTGATGTACCTGGATTTTTGCCCGGAACCGATCAGGAATGGAATGCTATCATCACCAACGGAGCTAAGTTGCTGTATGCATTTAGTGACGCCACGGTACCACGTATCACTGTGATCACTAGAAAAGCATACGGCGGAGCATACGATGTGATGAATTCAAAGCATATCGGTGCTGATATGAATTATGCTTGGCCAACTGCCGAAATTGCAGTAATGGGAGCCAAAGGTGCCTCAGAAATCATCTTTAAAAATGAAATTCAAAAAGCAGCGGACCCTGAGGCTAAATTAAAGGAAAAAGAATCCGAATATCAGGAAAAATTTGCCAACCCATATCGGGCAGCTGCAAGAGGATTTGTGGATGAAGTCATAGAACCCAAAGAAACCCGTCGTAAACTCATTAAATCCTTTTCTATGTTGGAAAATAAAAAGGTTTTAATGCCCAATAGAAAGCATGGGAATATACCTATGTAATGTTTGGTGATCTTGTGAGTTGCCCGCCTAATTCGTAGGAGTCAGGCTGGTCTGCTGAACCTATCCTGTTCTTCGCCATTGGTCTACTAATATGACCAAAATAAAGAGAGGAAATAAGGCATGGGAAAGTATAGAATTGTCTTTATGCAAATAATACTGATAACCTATAATAAGCATCAATAAAAAGCAAACGGCCATTCCGTACAGTAAGTAATATCTAAATTTTTTATGGCTCTCTGGATTTTTTTTTCCAAAAGCCACTCTAATTTTATCTATGATAGTGAGTATGATCAAAAGTGCAGCTACTGCAGTAAAAATGATCTTTATCAAAATTTATGGATTTATAGGTGTTTTTTGGGAAGCATTAATAATACGTAAGTCTCTTTGCGGGAAAGGAATTGTAATATTATTTTGGTGAAAAAGTTTATCTATTTCAAAACGAACGTTACTTCTCACATTTTCCGCAGTCATGACTTGAGTAGTAAAAAAATAAACTGTAAATAAAACCCCATTATCGCCAAAATCATTTAGTCTTACAAAAGGTTCAGGCACTTTCAAGACATCTTCTGCTTGGTCAGCCGCTTGCAACAAGATAGACTTGACCAAATTAGCTTCAGTACCATAAGCAACACTGACGTCTACCTGAAATCTGACGATATTGTCATAATGTGTCCAATTGACCACAGATTGATTGACCAATTTACTATTGGGTACGAGCATTGATACACTATCTCTGGTTTCGATACGAGAAGCCCGAAGACCAATTTTGAGTACACGCCCCACCTTGCCATCAATCTCTAAGATGTCACCTACCATGACAGTACGTTCAAAAAGCAAAACTAAACCCGAGAAAAAATCATTAAATGTCTGCTGTAAACCTAAACCTACGCCCACAAGCAATGCAGCAGCACCACCATAAATAATACTCATATCAGACACCACCCTGTCTAATGCAAATAAAATGGCTAACACATATACGACATACATCACCAATTGGTTGATCGCATACTGTATACCCTCATCCATATCTTTGGACCGATACATCCTAAAAAGTGTCACCTGAGTAATAAACCATACGATAATCCTAGCTCCCATCAATATCATGAAAGCCACAATCAAATCAGAAAGATGAACTGTAAAAACTTCTTTGTTTATTTCTCTTTGGAACAAAATATAGTCCAAGTCCAATTTCTTTAACAATACTTGTCCAATATAGAGATAGACGATATATCTGACCAGTTTTGTCGCCTTTTGTTCGTTAGTGTTTTCATGACTGAATGATGTTCTGATAGGAACATCTCTTTTCCTGAATCTATTTTTGATCACTACATGACTGATCAACCAATCTGCCAAAAGTGCAGTACTGAATAATGCAAAAATCTCTACTATTTGATTTATAGTTATACCAAAGTTTTGATAATCATAGATGATCATATCAAAATTCAGAATTCTCAGTATCAATAAAATACAAACAAAAAATAAAGTAAGCGCTAGTTTAATTTTAAAACTTTTTTGCTGCAGTTTAAATAATCTTTCATCCTGTTGATCAAAAAAATCGTAATTTCTCCACCGGAAATAAATATACGTAGTAATCAATACAACTAAAATACACATCAATACTCCGATGATTGATATCTCGAATCCAGAAATGGTAAATACCGAAGCAGACATAAATAAAAATTCTGCACAAAATTAATGAAAATAGGCGTTTTCAGTAACTTATTACCAAGTATTAAATTTTATTGTGTTTAATTGGATACTTTTGCCCCATAGAAACATTAATTTTAAATATCTCAATATCACAGAAATGTCTAATCAAAATCAAAATAAACAGCAATTTGAAGAAAAAGTACTTCGCTTAGTGGCTGACCAAAAAAGCTTTAAAATAACTTTCTCCAAACAAAGACATCAAAACAAAGATGTGAGAAATGTATATCTAAAAACTACGATGATCAAAAATCAGCTCCAATACTCGGCTACATATAGACATCCTCGAAAAGATGAAGTAAAAAATTATACATCAGAGCAAATGGAAGGTTTTTTGGATAATTTATTGGGTAATATGTTCTATCACGGTGTGCTTTTTACAGAAACCGAGGAGACAACATTATTACAAAGTAAAAAAGGTAAATCGTCAATATTTTCTAAATCCTTAGCTAAAGAACTTACTATAAATACCGACCACGACCATCAAAAATCCAGAATGATTCCAGAAAAAACTACATGGCTTCAGGATCTTGGTTTAGCGGGAAAAGACGGAAAAATCTTTGATAAATCTCAAGATAAATATAGACAAATCAATAAATTTATAGAAATCATAGATCATCTGCTCAAAGACTTTAATGGTGAACAAATGATCAATATCGCAGATATGGGGTGCGGAAAAGGTTATCTCACTTTTGCACTTTATGAATTTCTAACCCATACCAAAAAATGGAGATGTAGAGTGACTGGCTACGATGTCAATCAGGATAGTATTGCCCAATGTTATAACGTTGCCATTAAACACGGTTTTGTAGGTCTTACCTTTCAGCAAAAGGATATACACCAAGTGAGTCTAAGCGCCACAGATATGGTCATAGCACTTCACGCTTGCGATATTGCTACGGATATGGCATTGGCCAAGGGCATAAAAGCAGGTGCAAGTTATATTATCGCATCACCTTGTTGTCACAAGCAAGTCAGAAATACGATAAAGTATGACAATGTACTCAAACCTATACTTAAACATGGAATATTAGAAGAACGACAAGCAGAAATCCTAACGGACGGTATCAGAGCTTTGATTTTGGAATCAGTAGGATATAAAAGCCAGGTTTTTGAGTTCATTTCTTCAGAACATACTGGCAAAAACTTGATGATCACTGCTGTGAAAGATGTACCTAATCCGAAAGCTAAGGAACAAATAGAAGCCCTAAAATCCTTTTTTGGATTGGAATATCATCACTTGGAAAAAGAATTACTGTCTAACTAATTGTTGGATAGTTTATCTGATCAAAGTGCACTGACCTTTAAGTTTTTTGGATTCGCCGAGCCCATCAATGTAATCAATCGTGTAAGCATATACTCCAGGAGGCGCGTGTTCACCGGTATTATTTTTTTGACCATTCCAGCCTACAGTGTGATCTTCTGTAAAAAAGACGCGTTCGCCCCATCTATTCCATACCGAAAAATTATAAAAACCTATACCTAAAAAGCTACCTACAGGAATAAAGACATCATTTAAGCCATCATTATTGGGAGTGAAGGCATTGGGCATAAAAAAATTAATAAATGGATAAATGGGAATAATCACCGTGGCTGTGTCAGTACAACCAGAACTATTAAAAACGATTTGGTTCACTTGGTATACACCTGTATCCTTAAATGTAAATGTTGGGTTTTGAAGTAATGATACACCTAAAGTATCGAACGTATACAAATGAGAAGATGCATTCATAGATTGATCTGTAAACCTGACTGTATTGTTAAACAAATTAGGTTCTTTGGGATCAAAAATAAATCCTGCTGTAGGCTTTTCAAATATTTTTATCAGATTAGGCCATGTTTTTGTTGTCTCACATCCAATGGGTGAAATAAGCCTTAACTTTACAGTAAAAACACCTACATTCTCATAAACATTCGTTGGACTCAGTTCATCCCCTGTATTTCCATCACCAAAATCCCACTCAAACTTGTAGGAATCATCTATAGGTTTACTGAGGTTATCAAAAAATATTGCTGCGGGCTGACAACCGGTAAATGAATTGGGTTCAATCACTACAATAGATGGAACCGGAAAATAATTGATATTTCTAGTCAGTGTATCTCTACATTTATTTTGGTCTTCTACGATCAATCTGGCCGTTTTAACACCCGGTTTTTCATACTCAAATAAAGGGTCTCTAAAACTTGATTTTCCTTCCACAAAGTTCCAATCGTATTTTTGAATTGGACCAGCACCGCTCACAGAAAAGTTTTTAAACTCTACAGGACCAGCTACACAAGTATCATATTTAAAAGTAAAATCTGCATTGATAGAAGGAAAGACATTTACTACAATATTGGCTGTATCTGAGCATTCTGCCAATCCCGCCAAATCTTTATTGAGTATCATGGTGCCTCTATATTGTCCTAAACCTGGAAATGTGACTGATGCATCTCTGGTTGAAAAAACTTTTTTACTACCCTGAATATCAAACTCCCAATGATAATTTTGAATGTATCTGATATCTGTGCTCAAGTTTTTAAAGTTTATGGTGAAATCACCACAGCTGACTACATTATATTCAGTTTGTGTTTTGGCAGTTGCAACAATATCCGCTTTAACAGCAACTTCACATGTAGTCACATTAAACTGAAAATCCCTTTGTAACACTCCAATTAGAACACCTTTGCGGTACTCTTTTACACAAACGCCAACTACATATTGTCCTAAGACATTGGGTGAACCTCCTATAAGTCCCGTGACAGGGTTAATGTTTACTACTGGATTTCCACCCATTGGACTACTAAAGGAAAAGTTTGGTGCCCTGAAAGTCACTAAATCGAAAGGCGGAGGGCATCTGTCTGCATCTGGAGTCACACCCGTACATGATGTAGCCATACCTGGAGTAGTAGCACCGTCAGTACCACCTGCAGTTAATGGATTACAAAATTCGTAAACCAAACTATCACCATCAATATCAAAAGCAGAATGGTCAAAATTTATAGGTCTGTTGACACATATAACGACAGGTGGAAAGCCTGTAAATTGCGGGCTATTATTGCACAATCTTTGGGCTGCTGGTGTGATTTCAGTGGTAAAAGCGGCCCCTGTTCCTCCTGGATTTACAAGATTCAAAATAGTATTGTTTCTACAACAACGTTGATAAGCGATCATGTAAGAATCGTTGGAAATAGGCAAAGTCACTTCGAATATATAAACACCACTTTGAACTCCTACATTGACAGGTACCAAAATACAAGGGTTGTTAGTAGCAATGTCTATATCTTTAACATTCTGAACTCTGATGTTAGTTATAGTCCTTACAAAAGTCCAATTTTGTCCAGAACCTCTGAAGATACCAAACCTTGTAGGATTGTCAAAGTCTGCACCGTTGCTTCTAGAGTCTCTATACATCGTGAAAGTGATTTGGAATTTGACTTCATTTCTGATACTATCTTTCCCCAAACATTTGTACACTACATCACCGCCTATGATGTGCAGTGCATTTAATTGCCCAAAGAAAAAAAGAAAAGAAAAAAAGAATCCTATTCTATAAATCATACTTCCATATTTTGGATAAAAACTTCCAATTTTCACAATAAACCACTAGCATATGTAGCTATCAACCCTTTTAAAACATCACAAAGCACAAAAAAATTGCTTTTTGTTAATTAAAAAAACTAATAACATTGATAAATAAAATTAGTGGTTAAATTGTTGCCATTTTACACCCTTTTTATATTTCTGACCAAATCCACTATTGCTAGGTTGAAAAATATCAACAGGATCCGCTTTTACACCATTCTCAGGGATCTTGTTTTCCGCATCCAAGACCCAAAAGATACTATTGAGCAGCAACTTTCGCATAGATGCATCTTTAAAATCATACGGATGACCCAAGGTTGTGAAAAATACTTTGGAAGAATTACCACTTTGGGTTTTGTAGGTTTTGGTCCATGCGACAGGATTAGTCAACGGAAATTTGTCTAAATTTCCTTCCATCTCATGATTGGATTTTAATGACTTGCCTTGGAGCAAAATATTACAATCTTCTTGTAGTTTCCATTCGCCGCCATCGACATGATAGAGCCAAGAATAGGCATCAAATGGCTTAACTCCTCGCAAAATAGGTTGCATCATTTTGTTGGCAAAATACACAGAAGTCAGAGGTTTATTTCCATCATCAAAATGCCCGTGATGGGTGATCCATTGCTGACCGAATACCTTGGTTGGCCAATCGTTGTTCATATGTTTCAGACTATCTTCTTGATACAAAAAAGCATGGGTACTCGTGCGGAGTCCGATGATAGGTTTGCCAGATTCTACATAGTCCGTAATATATTTCAATTCATCTTGGGGCAATGCTCTGAACCTTGCAAATATGACCATTAAGTCTGCATCTTTGAGTTTTTC
>Ga0075154_10002069_pt1 | contig 13413 bp, 8 predicted proteins | sample JI71714BDNA_FD_70965 | JGI IMG/M metagenome (GOLD analysis project Ga0075154, IMG submission 70965) | Wastewater effluent complex algal communities from Wisconsin, to seasonally profile nutrient transformation and Carbon sequestration -... | ecosystem: Engineered > WWTP > Effluent > Algae... | reverse complement strand
GGTATGATAGATTGTGCTGTGATTTATCTTTGTGAATCACGTTTGTATTATTTCGCCATGAAAAAAAGACGGCAATCTGCCCAATACGATAAGATATTCAGAGAGAATAAAGAGAAGATCCTGAACATGTGATACGGCAGATCCTGGTACGCGTCAAAGAGACGAGTTCGGGAGATTTTTCCTTACAAAGATACTTCAATCAGTTGCACGTGTTGGCACAACTTCGTAATTTAGAGATAAACTTAAAAAAACGCTATGAACAGCATCGCCGAATAGATCACCGAAGAAAGAGATGTTCTATTTTTGAGAGGTCTTGAAAAAAGTCAAGAAAAGTTTGTTAAAAACCTGCTGACAGAAAGCGATTTTACCATTGAAAAAATTGCTAAAATAGCCGGAGTTACGACGGATTTCGTTCTGTCCATCCAAAAAGTATCTCAAGGCAAATAAATACGTTATTTTAACTCATAAAAAATTGTGCGTCCTACGGCAAGACGAAAGCGACATTGCGTCAAAGAGGGCTTACTATGATGTATTGAATTATGAATTATGGGGATTTTGGGCGCTTTAGCCTGTTTTTTTGCCTTTTAGCCTTTTCTTCGCATAGAAGACTGAATGTCACAAAAATTGTCGGATAACCATGACATCTGCATTTAAAAAATACCCCGTATTATATTTTTGCGAAAAAGACTAGAATAAGGTGCTTTTTCCGGAGCCGTTTGGGCCAGCGAAAATTCGCAATCTAGGCTTTTGCATGGATTACATACGTTCTAAAGACATTCCTTTTTTTAATTTTGAAATATCGATTGGTGACTTCGAGATAATTCTTTCCACTACCTCACTTTCATCAGAGCGTACAGAAATTATTTTATTTCCCTTTATAATTTTAAAGGTAATTCCGAGAGCCTTCGAAGACCGAATAGCCTTTGATGAAGCTTCTTCTGCTGACCCAATGAGAATCCTATCCTCATTGGCCACAATATTCCTCAATTTCAACCGACGATTCTTATTATGGTTGGGTTTCATTTTATGTATATTTTTATTGATTGAATAAAAACAGAAGCAGGCTATCATTCTTTCGATGCTTCAAAAACTGACGACAACAAATCAATTTTGCTAAGCCCTCATTATTAATAGTACTTACATCCAAAATTGATTACTAACCTAAATTTATACACATTTTAATGGTATTCCAAGTTTCACGGATTCATTTCAATACCCCAAATCCCAATTAAATACATAGTATACAGACTTAACCTCCATTAATGTGTACATTTCCTTCACCACCCCAACTTTTTCCGAATTTGATCTGGTCGGGTGAGGTAATAAAATCGGAACAGCAATAAGACCGCCGAGGCCGTTAATCCAGCCAATAAACCATACCAAATTCCCCGCTCGGCTAATTCCGTGTAAAATGCCAATACATAGCCCAGCGGAAGTGCAATCACCCAATACGCCACAAACGTGATGATCGTCGGGATGGTTACATCCGATAGCCCACGCAATGTACCCAAAGCCACTACTTGCAGCCCATCCGATAGCTGAAAAATAGCCGCAATGAAAATCAATCGTATGGCGATTTCGCGTACCAAAGGCTCATTGAGGTATAGGGACACGAACCAGGCATCGAAAAAAACCATGGAAAGCATGGTGGTTGTCATGAAAGCAATCACTAACCCAATCGCTACATTTCCTGACCGCCGAATTTGCGCCGGTCGTCCTTGTCCTCGACCATCGCCGACGCGGATACCCCCAGCAAAGCCTATTCCCGAAGCCATCATATAAAAAGTTGACGCGATATTAATGGCTACTTGATGAGCAGCTAATTCATTCTCACCTATCCACCCCATCATGATCACCGCAATGGAGAACGCCGCAATTTCAAAGAAAAACTGAAATCCTCCCGGAATACTCAGCCGTGTAATCAATTGAATACTTGAACGCAACGGCAACACCCGGTGGGCATCTTGAAAAACCCGAATGAAGCGCCGATTGAACCGAACGTAGCTGAATAAAATCACCAACATCACCACCCGCGTGGTCAATGTTGCGTACGCAGCTCCCATGATGCCTAAATTGAAATAGTTTTCGGACATGCCTAGGAAATTGAGCGAAACATTTAATGCCAACCCCACCAAGGTAACCGTCATGGCAACCCGTGTAAGGCCTAAGCCATCCGATATCTGCTTGGTTGCTACAAAGAGAATCAGGGGAATATTGGACAATGCTATAACCCATAAAAATGGCTGGGCCAAAATATTGATGGGCTCCGGCTGACCAAACCAACCAAAATAAGCAGCGCATACGCCTGTAACCGCAGTCAAAATAATTGAAAAACCTCCCGCTACCCACATGGAAGATCGGAATAGCTGATTAATTCGTCCCGGATCATCCTCCGCATTGGCCTTGGAAACCAAAGGCGCCACGACGGCGAGCCCTCCGACAGCCAAGGAACCAATCATAAACGCGATGGAGTTGGCTAGTCCTGCCGCCCCTAACGCTGTTTTTCCTAGCATTCGCCCGACCATGATATTGTCGGCAACGCCCATGAGAACCACACCAAGCTGGGCGATGATGATGGGAATAGCAAGTTGGACCGTTTGTTTAATTTCGTGTTGTACTGGTTTTGAAAAAAGCATAGTCTTGTATCAATAAAAATCCCCGACCGTTCCCTAAGGTTGGCCGGGGATATTCGACAAAATTACAAAAATTAACGCACCAATTCTACCCAACCTTTGTAAACTGTCGCTTCATTGGAGTCCACCAATCGCTCGAAAACAACTGAAATGGTGTAATAATAAGACGCCGAAGGAAGCGGTTTGCCATTGAGGTCGTTTCCGTCCCACGAAAGCAAATCTCCTGTTGATTGATACACTTTTGCTCCATTGCGATTAAAAACTTCAATGGAAATCGACTTTACAAAGGCTGCACACCGCATGGGGGTAAAGGTGTCATTTGATCCATCTCCATTGGGCGTAAAAACATTGGGGAAGGAAATCGTCGGACAGTTATCCAAACAAATTGTATTGCTCGATACACTTTCTCCACCCAAACTATTCGTGGCAGTCACATAATAACATCCGGCGAAACCATCGCGGTTGTTGCGTACGTGTCGGAATGAATTCACGCCTGAAGTTGCATTCACGGTGCCGACCAAGGTAAAGTCCCCGCCTTCAAATCGGCTGTAGTACACCGAATACCGAACAACATCTTGACGACAAGCTGCATTTGTGGTGGTTGAGGCAGGATTTGTCCAACGCAAAACATTCGCAAAAAAGCCGGGTTCACAATAGGCTTTCGGATCCACCGTCTCACAATCAATAGCCTCCAAGTTTAAAATCGGCGCACAGGGTGGCGAATTATCCGCAGGTGTAGCACAGGCGATCTGAGAAAAATTCGTCAATCGCCCCATACTTGCCTCCATACTCGGGTACATGCCTACCGTCTCTACCACATAACAATAATTGGTTCCATTTTGAAGCTCAATCGATTGATCACCGTCGCCCAAAAAGGTATCTTGTCCCGCATCAGTATACACGAAGGTGGTTGCTGTCGTGACGGGAACCTCAGCAATTTGTTGCCGAACTTGGGGTTGGGCCGGATTCACCCGAAATACCCGATGTCGTTGATTTTCATTTGACCAAGGTACATTGGCCAGCCACGTCAATCGAACTTGCCGATCATTGGGTGCCGCCGTTAATCGAACGGAACTTGCTGGTGGGGTTTCGCCCAATAACCGATTGCCCTCAAAGAAAAACTGGATCCGGTACCGGTACCCCACGCCTTGCGTGTTTAGATTCCGGTCTATGTATACCGTATCGTTATCCAATGTGGTATTGATTGTGGCAATTTCGGCAAACGTAGTTCCGTCAACACCGGTTGCCCGAAAGACTTTATATGCATACGGTCCAGGGTATTCTGTCCGATCTAAATCAACAGGGCGAGCCCACCGCACCTCAATTTCGCCTGCTTGGGTATCGGTCCGGTTGACTGACACCTTCGTGATTATCGGCAGGCGCTCAGGCAGCTCACTGCCAATGCAAGCCTCGGTGGATGGACCACTTTGTAAGGTGGCGAAGGAGGATACTTCCAATTCGGCCACAATACGGTAACTGTAAGTTAAGCCTCGAATCGCGGTACGATCAAGGTATGTAGTATCCGATCCAGATAATGTAGCTACAGGCGAGTACCCCCAGGAAGCGGGCATCCCCGACGAACATTCGCCCGGATTCAAGCCACTGCACCCATCTTTTCGGTATAAAATAAGCTTTACTGGTCCCGAACAGTTCTCATACCGCCGCCACCGTAAAGCAATTCCCTCGGCTACAGATACTCCCGCTAGCGCACGGACGCGTGGCGGCAACACCCGAATACGGACAGTTTTGATATCCACCAATTGGGTATTAAATCGGCCAGGAAAGTCCTCTACTTTGAATACGACGTCATAGGCTTGCTCGCGGACATGGTTGCAGTTGGTTTGCCACCGAAAAGTCCCGGTCCTCGGTGAAGGACCTGTGGTATTTTCACCCATGAACACAGCAGCTTCGGGCGCAATGAAGTTCGCGGGTTGATTATTTTGATCGCGGTTGTAAACGCCACCCGACGTAGTTAATCGAATATTTTGGTTGGCATCAGGGTCAATTCCCCGAACGTCAAATTGCAACCGTTCGCCGGCCTCAATACAGACCTCTTCAGGAACCTCAATTTGGGGCCTTCGGTTATTCGTTTCGACAACGATAATTTGCATATCGCGAACGATCTCGCCAATCCGAATGTACGTCCCATCCAAACCTTTTCGCCATTCTTCCACAATAAAGGCCACATTATATTGTCCTGCCCTTCGGGGAGCATCCCAAATCAAATCCCCCGTTCGTGGATTGATTCGAAATGTTGCGGGTCCGGTTCCGGCCTCATTTAAAATCGGACTAGTACCCAAATTGGTAGGATCTTGGTATCCGGAAATGAATTGCCCAACCCCGGATGCGATATTCAGGTCGCGCTTCGGGATCGTTAGGCGATAGGCTAAACTATCCCCATCGACATCAAAAGCTCCAGGATTATGAATAAACCGAGCCCCCACAGCCGCAGAGTCAATGGGCACATTCAATAGAACAGGGGTGGAATTCAAACCAATAGCCGCATTGATAAATAAGGTTGTTTCAACAAAAAAGGATATTTGATCCGAAGGCTGAGGCAAGTTTATGGTGTTGGCATTTCGATTCGGAATCCCACACGAAATGGTATATCGACCCGCGGCGGGGAAGGTAAAAACTGTATCGTACACGTTCAACATGGTTGAATTATTGATCAAAACACGCCGCGTACGGGACACTTCATACGAGATGTTTTGATTTGACGATAGGCCAAAATAGAAAAATACAGTGTTTTGGGATTCGTTGGCTTGAATACCATTGATCTGATCGGTGTACGTTGTTAATGTTACCCGGTAGGTCAGGGCCGTATTTGAAATCCTTCGAGCTGTGATCTCACCCGCACGCAAATGCGTTGCCCAAACGGAGGGCGCCCAAAACAGGAAAAGTAGAATTTGGAATAGCCATATCGAGGGCCTCATTGGACGATGCATGAAAAAGCAGGCTAAGGTGGACGAATATAGATAGGTAACGACTAAAATTACCTATTCATACAAATATAGGGGGAAAAAACCGACGATCAGGAACAACGAGGGATTTTCACGGAATATCTTCCCCTCTTTCAAACAAAAAAATGAACAAGGTGTTGGATTTAGAGTAAAAAAAGAAGGGATTACGTAAGGTTGGCAGCATGACTAGCCTCCTAATAAATCCTTGGACGAGATGTGTTGGATGAAAAAAAAGTAAATTAAATTGGTTCTAAACGGTTTGTACTTTACTTTTGACGTCAGAATAATTTGGATTATTCCAAGTAATTATTCGCTAATATTTCATTTCTATCACGTCAATTCCACAAATAGAAACAGGTATGTCTTGGGTAACAAAAACTTTAAGTAGTTCGATTGGTAAAAAAGTCTTAATGGCCCTTACTGGGATCTTCCTTTGTACTTTTTTGATAGTTCACATGGTGGGGAATCTCCAGTTATTTAAGGGAGACGATGGATTTGCTTTCAATCAGTATGCGGTGTTAATGACCACCAATCCGCTCATCAAGTTTGTTTCGTATGGTTTGTATGCCATGATTTTATTTCACGCGTTTTGGGGCCTATACTTGGAGGTTCAAAACCGGAAGGCCCGTCCACAGCGGTATGCGGTGGTCAATAATTCATCGAGTTGGGCTAGCCGCAATATGGCCATTTTGGGTACTATCCTCTTGGTTTACATCGCGGTACACATGGGTGATTTTTGGTATGAATACAAATTCGGCTATGTTCCTTTTAAAGAATATGTGGAGGAAATAAAAACGGGTGAGATTATCAGCCAGCGCAGTATGGAAGAGGGCTATGTACAAGAGGTAAAAGTGGTGGAATATGTAGATCAAGAGAAGGATTTACGCACCATTATTATTAAAGATTTGTACGCTGAAGTGGCAGAATCCTTCCGTAATCCTTTGTTGGTTGTGTTTTATGTCCTTTCCATGGTGGCTCTATCGTATCACCTTGTTCATGGATTCCAAAGTGCATTCCAGTCGTTAGGCCTTAATCACCCAAAGTATACCCCCCTCATCAAGAATGTGGGTATTTGGGTTTTTGCCATCTTGATCCCGCTTGCGTTTGCGGCTATGCCGTTGTATTTCTTGGTTAAATGATTCAACTTTCAAATTCACAAAATCTAGATATCTCATGGCAATAGGAAACACTAAGTTAGATGCCAAAATTCCAGCAGGGCCTTTGGCAGACAAGTGGACTCAATACCGCTCAACCGTCCCGCTTGTCAATCCAGCCAACAAGCGTAACCTAGAAATTATCGTCGTTGGAACTGGTCTAGCTGGGGCCTCAGCGGCAGCCACCTTAGCTGAACTTGGGTACACCGTGAAAGCTTTCTGTTTTCAAGATTCACCCCGCCGCGCGCACTCAATCGCTGCCCAAGGGGGAATCAACGCGGCAAAAAATTACCAGAACGACGGCGACAGTGTATACCGTCTATTTTATGATACCATCAAAGGAGGTGACTACCGAGCACGTGAAGCTAACGTTCACCGCTTGGCCGAAGTCTCCGTCAATATCATCGACCAATGTGTGGCGCAAGGGGTCCCGTTCGCCCGTGATTACGGTGGAATGCTCCGAAATCGTTCATTTGGTGGAACTCAAGTTCAACGGACTTTCTATGCCGCTGGACAAACAGGCCAACAGCTTCTATTAGGGGCCTATTCTGCTTTGGAGCGCCAAGTTGGAAAAGGAGCTGTCAAAATGTACACCCGTCACGAAATGTTGGACGTGGTCGTTATCGAGGGCAAAGCCCGTGGAATCATTGCCCGGAACTTGGTCACGGGAGAGCTTGAAAGACATTTTGGCCATGCTGTCTTGTTGTGTACGGGCGGCTATGGCAACGTGTTTTACCTGTCAACCAATGCCATGGGGAGTAACGTAACTGCCGCTTGGAAAGCCCATAAGAAAGGAGCATTCTTTGGTAACCCGTGCTTCACTCAAATTCACCCTACGTGTATTCCTGTATCGGGAGATCACCAATCTAAGTTAACCTTAATGTCCGAATCCCTTCGGAATGACGGTCGTATTTGGGTACCCAAAATGAAAGATGATCCACGTCCAGCAAACGAAATTCCAGAAGAAGAACGTGATTATTACCTTGAGCGACGTTATCCAGCCTTTGGTAACCTTGTCCCTCGGGATATTGCTTCGCGGGCGGCCAAAGAGCGTTGTGATGCCGGATATGGTGTTGGTTCTACCAAAATGGCGGTTTACCTCGACTTCCGCCACAACCTTGTCAATAAATACGGCCGAGCACAAGCATCTAAGCTGGGCATTGAAAATCCAGACATGGAAACGCTTGTTCGTCTAGGGAAAGAGGTGGTCAAAGAGGAATATGGTAACTTGTTTGATATGTACAAACAGATTACCGGTGAAGATCCTTACGAAGTGCCTATGCGGATTTACCCAGCAGTACACTACACCATGGGTGGTTTGTGGGTGGATTACAACCTCATGACTACTGTCCCAGGCTTATATGCCCTAGGTGAAGCCAATTTCTCAGATCACGGGGCCAACCGATTGGGAGCTTCGGCGTTGATGCAAGGACTCTCTGATGGGTACTTTGTCATTCCGTACACCATTGGTGCTTACCTATCAACGGATATCCGAACCAAATCAATTCCAACAGATCACCCTGCATTTGAAGAGGCGGAGAAAGCTGCCCGGGAGCGTTTAAGTCACTTGATTAACGTAAAAGGTAAACAATCTCCAGAGTCCTTCCACAAAAGATTAGGTAAAATCATGTGGGATAAATGTGGTATGGCCCGGAACGAAGAAGGTTTGAAACAAGCCATTCAAGAGATTCAGGCATTGCGCCAAGAGTTTTGGTCTGATGTCCGTATTTTAGGATCAGCCGATGGTTTCAACCCTGAGTTGGATAAAGCTGGACGTGTGGCCGATTTCATTGAGTTAGGTGAGTTGATGTGCGTGGATGCCTTGAATCGCAACGAATCATGTGGTGGCCACTTCCGGGAAGAATACCAAACTGAAGAAGGGGAAGCCCTTCGGGATGATGAAAATTTCATGTTCGTTTCAGCTTGGGAATACCAAGGTGAAAGTCAATGGGCGCTTAACAAAGAGTCCCTTGAATATGAGAATATCAAAATCGCACAACGGAGTTATAAATAAAATATCCTCTACCTTGGTCCTTTCACCGGGACCAAGGTAACCCAAGGAATGAAAGGCATTTTCTCCATATCACATATTTTTTGGTGGATTGGTGGCTTTATCGGTTTCCATTTGCTACCGCATGGGGTTTCGTCCTACTACAATGCCGCAACCACAGCCGATGATTACTGCTTTGCAGATACCATCCGAACCTATGGTCTGGGGAAAGCCATTTATTTCTATTACACTCAAGTTAATGGGCGCTATACCGGTATTGTCTTCCAACATGCGCTGAATTCCATGGCCTGGGAAAGCCAAATTCTGTACCAAGTCATGCCCTTTCTTTGCATTGTTTGGCTTGGATGGATGTTTTTCAAAGTAGTTCAAGAGTTTACAGGTTGGCCATTTTGGGCATCTGTGCTTGGAAGTGCAGGTATTTGGGTTGTTTTTTTGGATACTCTTCCCAGCCTATCTGAAGGCGTTTATTGGCTCTCCAGTTTATACATTCATGGATTATCATGGATTACCTTTCTGGGTATTCTGTATTGTCTAGGTAAATTAAAAGAGCGTCCTTCTTTTCTCCCGTGGGCTCTAGCTACGTTGTTTGTAGCAGGAGGTATCTCAGAAGCGACTTACCTCAATACTTTTGTAGTCGTAGCTGCATGGGGAATATGGCAGATCGTCCAAGAGCGTAAACTCACAAAACCAATCCTGGCAGTAGGTACGTTTGCGGTAATCGGCTTACTTTTGATTAAGTTTTCTCCAGCCAATATCGGAAGACAATCCGAAGAGGTTAGTAATATCACCCCAAAGATGGTTCAAGATTCGATTCTATACCTTGCCAAATTCCTAACCGGGCAGTGGTCTTGGAGTCTTTCCCTACTCAGTTTACTGTTTTTGGGCTTGGGCGTTCAATGGAAATTGGAGCACGCGGTATTCAAAATCCCTTTGTGGTATGCGCTGGGTGTTGTCACGATTTTATCCGTCGGCCCTTACCTGGTCTCCAGCTTAGGGATTGGTGGAGTACCCCCCAGAATTTTGAATGTTACATCCTTTTTCTTCTTGTTGTCTTGGTTGTATGTTATTCTGCGGGCATCACGAAGCATTCCACAGGTTACTTTTCCAGAATACACTTGGCCTTTGATCCTTTTCATTTTAGGATTGACTACAGTACAACACAATACCAAAATCATGTACCGCGATTGGTATCGGGGGGTGTATTCGGGGTATCGTGCCGAAGTCGAGGATCGAATCAGTCGACTAAAATCAGATGCCACGTGGGTCGTAATCGAACCATTTCAGCATCGGCCGCATAGTATCTTCTTTTCAGAGATGGATAAAAATACGAATGGTCTCTGGGCAAAATGCCTTTCTCAATATTATCACAAACCAATCCAGTTTATCGAAAATTAACGCGTACAAATATGAATATAAAACTCAAAGTTTGGCGGCAACAAAATAGCCGTGCCAAAGGATACCTCGAGACGCACGAGGTGAGCGAAGTTTCGGAGGATATGTCATTCCTAGAAATGTTTGATGTTCTGAACGAACAACTCATCGAGGAAAATAAGGAACCTATCGCATTTGATCATGATTGTCGCGAAGGTATTTGTGGCATGTGCTCGATGCACATCAACGGTCGACCGCACGGTCCATTGCAGGGGGTAACAACATGCCAATTGCACATGCGCTCGTTCAAAGATGGCGATACCATCGTGGTAGAACCTTGGCGAGCGACAGCCTTCCCCGTAATCAAAGATCTTGTGGTTGATCGTTCAGCATTTGACCGCATCATCTCCTCAGGAGGGTTTGTATCGGTAAATACAGGCAACGCGCAGGATGGGAACTCGCTACCCGTGCCTAAAGAAGACGCCGACAAGGCCTTTATGGCCGCGGCGTGTATCGGTTGTGGAGCGTGTGTTTCAGCGTGTAAGAATGCCTCAGCCATGTTATTTGTTTCCGCTAAGGTATCACAACTTTCGCTTCTTCCCCAAGGTCAACCCGAACGTGAAGACCGAGCGCTTAAGATGGTAGCCCAAATGGATGCGGAAGGATTTGGATCTTGTACCAATACCGGGGCTTGTGCCGCTGAGTGTCCAAAAGGGATTTCTTTGGAAAATATTGCCCGCCTAAATCGCGAATATCTAGGTGCAGCGGCAGGTGCAGCTGTCTAAAATTACATACTTGGAAAATAAAAAAGGTTGAGCCTAGTAGGTTCAACCTTTTTTGTGCTCCAGACTCCTCCTTATAGTCCGGTTATTTCATCAAATGTACGATACTTTGGTAACCTAAATCAATTGTGACCAGGCAATTTCACATCAATGTTGATAATTTCCCTACAATCTACACGTTTAACTGGTTCAAAAGAAAAAAAAGAGGCTGAGACCAATGGCTCAACCCTTCTGATGATCCAGACTCCTCCTTACTAGTCTGGGAAGTATCTTGAAATTACTGTATCCAACTTAATAATAGTAGACTTATAACCGATCCCCTATACCTACAAAATTAACCATTTTGTCTCACTATTCCAATTTATAATCCAGTATTTAATTAACTAAATTGAAAGGTACACGAAATACATTTTTACGTACATGAACAACAAAATAAACGAATAAAGGAAAATAGAAACACCTCTTGATTTATTCCATTTAAGTTTCTAAACATTTAATTGTACATATATCCAACTTAGAAAATAAACTTTCTAGCCGCGTGGGCCCGATGGGAATCCGATATGACCCTAAAATAATTTCTTTAAATCGTACCCTTTCAATTTTATCAGTATTGACAATATAACTTCGATGAACCCGGAAAAAACAATCGGGTAATCGACCTAGTAAATCCTGAAATGATTCAGAAGTTAGGATAATCTTTTCATCATCTAATACCACTAACGTGACGTTCCCACGGCTTTTAATATAGAGTATAGAATCGATGGTTACACGTATCCATTCCCGATTATTTCGAAGGTATATGTTCTTTTTTATATTCATGGCCCTGTAAATCAAACAAAGACCCCCCAAGCGGGGAGTCTTGTATATGATTACTCTATTCTGGTACAATTAAAACCTAAATTGATAGGTCACCGCAAAGTTGGCTCCAAGCTGACTGAATTGGTAGCCATCATACGTCATTTGACTGTAGCGTTGATTGAATGTAATGAGGTTCGAATTTGTTTTGATGGCTTGCGCATCTTTTAACAAAGCCTCTCCTTTCGCATTCTCCGCTTTGAATCGCCAAGTAGGCAATACATTTAAGAAGTTATTCGCTGTAAATTGGATGATGGACGATTTTCCAATTTTCCGAGTAATGGCCAAATCCGTCACGATTTTTGGATCAAACTCCGTGTACAAATTCAAATCCAATCCTTGCTGCTTGAAGCGAGTTGGTCCAAAAAGCGTGTTGTTCAACAAGAAGTTCCAGCCTCCTACTTCCCAATCCAATCCTGCAATCGCTTTGTATTGTGGACGTGAGGTAAAGAATAAGGCTTCTTGTGTGGCATTAGCAACCGACTGACCCGCTTGCGCAACTAGCGCTGGATTATTGACCGCCCCTACGCGCTCATTTTTAAAGGTGTAATTCCCTGCGACGTTGATCGCTAATTTACCTTTTCCTAATGCGATATTTTTGAATGCACTCACAAAATCCAAACCTGTAGTTTGGGTATTCATCGCATTCACAAAGAAACTCAAATCAGATAAGTTGTTCTCTCCTAAAATCCGATCCAAAGCTGTATTACCTGCTGCCGTTGAACCGATCTCTGTACTTAGGATAATCCGGTCTTTCACCGCAATGGAATAGAAGTCCAAGGTGAAGCTCATATTTTTAGATGGATTTATCCCAACACCTGCGGTGAAATTCAATGAACGCTCAGGGTTCAAACTTGGCACGCCTAATAACCGCGCCTCGCGCGACACGTTACTTACCAATCCACCCACTTGAATCCCCTGGCCTGGAACGAAGCTATACTGCGCTTTTTGCGTAAAAATTTGGTGCAAGGTAGGTGCCTTAAAACCCGTAGATAATGACGAACGTAACGTTACTTTATCGTCCATCAATTTATACCGCGAGCTCAATTTCCAAACGAAAGCATCGCCAAAATCACTGTAATTTTCATACCGCGCGGTGGCATTAATCAAGAAATCTTCTGTGAAATCAACCAATACATCAGCATATCCACCCAAATTATACCGGTTGAATTTACCGGAGTTCCGTGGATCATTTCCAGCAAAGGAGTCGGCGCCACCATCTTCATAAGAAGCTAAATCACCCGCGATGACTTCGAAGTTCTCCGACCGAAATTCTGAACCAAAGGCTAACGTCACTTTTTCAGAGATCGCCTTCGACAAATCTAAGTTTCCGACGATGTGATTAAACCGTGTTCCACCAGGTTTGAAGATGATCGGACTGTTTTCCCGGTATTTATTGGTTCCATCCGCATTCTTTGTTCCGTTTCTATTGTGTGAATTCGTAACGGTATAACTTTGCTCATTACCTCCAATAGTCAAGCTGACATCGGAAGTCCAACCCAATTTCTCTGATTTAAAACCTAAGGTCGCATTATAATCTTTCAAATCTCCATCAAAAGTAGGCACGTACCCTTGATAAGAAGCTGGAGTACCATCGCCAAAGAAATCTTTCAAATAAGGGAATGAACTCAACGTTCTCCAATA
>Ga0075154_10002067_pt1 | contig 13416 bp, 8 predicted proteins | sample JI71714BDNA_FD_70965 | JGI IMG/M metagenome (GOLD analysis project Ga0075154, IMG submission 70965) | Wastewater effluent complex algal communities from Wisconsin, to seasonally profile nutrient transformation and Carbon sequestration -... | ecosystem: Engineered > WWTP > Effluent > Algae... | reverse complement strand
GACAAGTTCACTTTCAAAAACCAGTCGGGCTCTTTTGATGCCGGCATAAAATGGGGAAATGCCACGGGAACCCTGCGCTGGAATCACCTGTACAACTCTAAACTCTTTTCGAACCTTACGTTTATTTTTACCGACTATAATTTTACGTTCGACGGCAGCCAGAGTGAATTCAATTTCGGACTCAACAGCGGCGTGCGCGATTATGGGGTAAAACTGGACTTCAACTACTACCCTACGCCCAAGCACACGGTGCGGATAGGCGCGGAATATACCAATCACCGTTACACGCCCAGCAGTTTTACTTTCTCCTCCTCGTTTGGCGATATTTTACCCAACGAACCCATACGCATGCACACCAATGAGGCCGCCATTTATGTGGGCGACGACTGGGAGGTGAACAAACTCTTTAGGGTAAATGCGGGTGTACGGGTTTCGTACTTTGCATTTAACGGACCTTTTACCCGGTACGAAAAAAACGAATTCGGACAAACCGTTGATACCATCCAGTACAAACCCTGGCAACGCATTAAAGATTACGTAAGAGCCGAACCGCGCCTATCGATGCGGGTTAAAGCGCATGAAAATATTGCCATTAAAGCATCATACACCCAAAATTACCAGTATACGCAGCTTGTTTCGAGGGCAAACGTTTCTTTGCCTTTGGATGTGTGGCTTCCCACAACCGAAATAACCAAACCCCAGTTTTCGCAACAGGTGGCCCTGGGTTATTTCCACAATTTTCTGGGCGGGATGATAGAAGCATCGGTTGAGGGTTATTATAAAGACATGCGGAATTTGGTGGAATTTGCCGACGGAGCCGATCCGGCGCAGGCCATCAATGATAACATAGACCACACCCTGGTGCAGGGCCGGGGCGAATCGTACGGTGCAGAATTTTTTGTAAAAAAGGCAAAGGGTAAATTTCAGGGTTGGGTAGGTTATACCCTGGCCTGGGCCAACCGCATTTTTCCTGACCTAAACAACGGAAAATCATTTCCCGCCAAATACGACCGACGCCACGATTTGAGTATCGTAGCCACCTACGACCTGAATTACCGTTGGCAGTTTGGGGGTATTTTTGTGTATGCTTCGGGAAATACACTCACCATTCCATCGCAGTTATACTTTTATCAGGGTGATTTAATTACCGAATATGGCCCGCGCAACGATTACCGTTTTCCGGCCTATCACCGCCTGGATGTGAGCGTAACCTATGTAACCTCAAAACCCGAAAAGCGATTCAAATCGAGCCTGACGCTCAGCGTTTATAACGTATACAGCCGTCAGAACCCCTACTTTATTTATTACGACCGCGAAGGTAACCTGGCCGACGGCACCTTTCAGTTGAAAGCAAAACAAGTTTCTTTATTTCCGGTTATTCCATCCCTTACCTGGAACTTCAAATACTAATCATCAAACATGAAAAAGCATATCATCCAATTCAGTTCGCTTTTAACACTGCTCCTTTTTGTAGCCGGTTTTATGATTTTGTCATCCTGCGAAAAAGACATCACCGTGGGTATTCCGCAAGCGGATAAAAAACCGGTGGTGGAAGGCTATATTTTTCAGGGAGAATACGCTACAGTGGGCATCACCTGGTCGTTCCCGTTTTTTAAACCGCTTACCGGCGTTGATTTTACCGACCCTGCGGCAGCACAGGAGTTTTTGGTGTTGGATGCATTGGTAACCCTGAGCGACGGATTTAGCTCGGAAACCCTCAGCCTTACGTTTGATCCTACCTCTTTTCCGCCTATTTATTACAAAGGTGATTCCATTCTGGGACAGCCCGGAAGAACGTATACTTTGAATATCAAATTTCCGGGTTATGATTTAGCGGCCGTAACCACCATTCCGGAGCCAGTTTCGTTAGATAGTCTTGCTTTTAAAGTGGAAGCCGGAGAAGACTCGCTGGGCTTTGCCCGTATGTACTTTCAGGATCCGCCGGCCATTGGCAATATTTACCGGCTTTACAGCAAAAGGCCCAGCTATTCAAATTATGTGCCCACGTATGCCGTTGGAAACTCCGTTATTGATGACCAGGCCTACAACGGACAATACATTGAATTTTTATTTGGACGTCCGGATGAGCGCAATAATGTTTTTGTGAGTGATACCGACACGGCTGAGGTTTATGGTGACGACAGCGGGTACTGGAAACTAGGCGATACCATCATGGTTCGCTTTTGTACGATTGACCGCATTTCGTATGATTTTATCAAAACCATGGAAAATGCGGCCGGAACCAGCGGAAATCCGTTCACAAACCCTACCACGGTAAAAAGTAACATTACCGGCGGAAATGCCCTGGGTGGTTTCTGCGGTTTAAGCGTTTCCGAAATTCAGCGGATTGCCCAATAGAAATACCCAATTCGTTTATAGTAACTTTTGATACGCTAAACCCGTGTCTGTTTATTACCTTTGCATCCGAATTTGTTATGCAAAAGTCAATGGAAAAAATTAAGTGTTTAATTATAGGAGCCGGCCCTGCGGGATACACCGCGGCCATATATGCAGCCCGTGCTGAAATGAAACCCGTGATGTATGTTGGCCCACAGCCGGGCGGACAGTTGATGATTACGAACGAAGTGGAAAATTTCCCGGGTTATCCCGAGGGTGTGATGGGTCCGCAGATGATGGAAGACATTAAAAAGCAGGCTGAACGTTTCGGAACCGACGTGCGTTACGGAACCTGCACCGATATTGACGTGAATGAGCGCCCCTTTAAGGTAACCATTGATGCCGAAACCACCGTATTAGCCGAAACCGTAATCATTGCCACGGGCGCATCGGCCAAGTGGTTGGGCATAGAATCAGAACAGCGCTTAAACGGAAAAGGTGTTTCGGCCTGTGCCGTATGCGACGGCTTTTTCTTCCGCGGACAGGAAGTGGCCATTGTAGGTGCCGGTGATACGGCCTGTGAAGAGGCACATTATTTGTCAAAACTCTGTAAAAAAGTACATTTATTGGTGCGCCGCCACGAGTTCCGTGCCAGCAAAATCATGCAGAGCCGCGTAGAGCATACACCAAATATTGAAATTCACTATAACACCGAAGTGGACGAAGTATTGGGCGATGAGGGAGTGAACGGCATCCGCGTAAAAAACAACCAAACCGGCGAACTCAGCGAAATAGCCGTTACCGGTTTATTTGTGGCCATTGGTCATGAGCCTAATACGGCATTCCTGAAAGGTAAGGTAAACCTGGATGAACAAGGCTACATTCTTACTGTTCCAGGAACCACCACAACCAATGTACCAGGTTTATTTGCCTCCGGCGATGCGCAGGACAAAATATACCGTCAGGCCGTAACCGCAGCCGGAAGCGGATGTATGGCGGCACTGGAAGCCGAACGTTTTTTGGCGGCTGCAGAGCATGTCATGGATTCTATTGTCCAATAATTTTTATTTACTTAACACAAAAAAGATCCAAAAGCATGTTAGGCTTTTTTTGTTTACAGAATTCAAACGGACAAACAAGTACTCTGTAATACCTTTTTTTTAACTTTGGGTAATGAAACAAAACCAAATCCTTCCTCTGGTCTTACTAGTTATATTTCTTCTGCCAGGGAAATCTATTTGGAGCCAAAAGCTAAAATTTGACCGTAAGAAGCAGCTCATCGTAGGTATAAAGGGGGGCGTGAACTTTACACACACGCTTCTTATTAAAAGTCATTCCGTAATGAGCGCTACGGTAAATTCCTCGAATGGGTCCGCCGTAAAAAAATATGATCCCTTAATAAAAAACATGGGCTTTAACGGTGGTATTTTTTTACTTTACCGACTTACCAATCGAATTTCAGTAGGTATGGAAGGCTTATTTTTTCAGTACAAATATGCCTATACGAATACATATACTTGGGAAGATGCTGATGAGGGTACTAGTTTCATATTGGAACAAAAGCATACGAATCGACTCCATTATTTTGAAATCCCGGTCTTGCTGCGGTATGACCTTACCATCCGCAAAGTTACGCCCTTTTTTCAGGGCGGTTTATACACGGGATTCCTTCATTCAGGCATTTCTCAAACGCAGAGTATACAAACATCCGGGCAAGTTTATCCGGTGACACCTATTGAAAATCCTTCCATTCAAACCAATGACCGTTTTGCCAGAATTGGTTTGGGTGTATTGGGAGGGGCTGGTATTTCTTTTTTTGCTGGGCGGGTGATGTTTAGTTTGGGAGGAAACGTGCGTTACTCATTAATACAGCCAATGGGTAATTTATATCGATATAATGATGATGCCTCTTTTTCATCTGCTTATCTGGATGTTGCCGATCATATTAACTTGCTCAATATGGAACTTTATTTTTCAATTGGAGTACCAATTGGCTTAAGCGGAGGAGGACAACCGAAGTTCGGGACTAACTATTGTACCTATTAATTATGCGAAAACAGGTTGGATACATACTGCTACTCTTATTTTTTTTAAACGGCTTACAGGGTTGTAAAAAGGATTGGCTCCCGAAGGGAATGGCTCCCGGATACTTTAAAGTGTATGATGACCAAGCGTTGAATAACCGATACCAGACTCTTGACATACTTGAAATGTCTGACGGAGGTGTACTGTTATTGGCTTCTATAAACAATACCCGAATTTATCTATTGAGAACTAATGCGGATGGCGAATACATGGCATCAAAAGAAATAGATGGTTCGAACAAAAACGTTATGCCCTCAATAATTCAAAATGAAAGCGGTATTTTTATTGGTTGTATGGACCAAACCGGGCTTTTTACGCGAATTTTAAAAGTGGAAGAAAACTCCTGCGAAACCAGCCTGGCGTCAGAATTTCAAGACTTATTGTATCCATTGGCTGTTTCAACAATGAGCGACGGGAACCTGCTTTTACTCTCTTATGATCGTTTAAGTTTCCGTTCAGAGTTATCTAAAATCTCAATATCCGGGAATATTGCATGGAGCATACAAATTCCCGTAAATCAAGATGCAGAAACGCGAATTGTTCGCCACCTTGATGGCAGCGGCACCCAATACCCATTCTTTACTGCCGTATGGAATAATAAACCCATTGTAAATTGTTTCAGCAATTACAGCTTCTCGTTTTTGATGTATAATTCAACAAGCAATACCGCAGAAACCATATACAACGGAAGTCAGTTTTCTTCCGGCCTTTCGTCTTTTTTTGCCACGGGTAATGGAAATGCAGCAATCAGCCGGTTTTCTTTCGGAAAATCATATATGATATCCGATTTTAACCAGAATACGGGAATTATAGATTTAACAGACAATATGGGAGGCACTTACATAGAAGATGCTGAAGAAAATTCAGTTTTTAAATTAGGACACATAAGCGTTGATGGCGTAACTTACCTTAGTATGGCATATAACACCCAAAACGGAAGGGTTGCATTGGTATTTTTAGATGCATCAGGACAATTTAAAGCACGAAAATATTTTGGCGCAGCGGCTAATCCTTTTAAAATAGGGCAATTTAGACAAACTTCCGATAAAGGTTTGCTTGTAGGAGGCACCTTTTACGTTGCTGGTTCTTTACCACGACCCGCACTTTTTAAATTAAATGAAAAAGAACTCTATAAAATTCTTGATTTAAAATACGAGTAGGCCTATTCTCTTATTTTACAATAACTAGTTTCTCGGTGTACTTTACGCTCTTGCTTAAAATACTTACGTAATAAATGCCTGCCGCCCATGAACTTAAGTCTATTTCAATACTTTTCATCCCGGGCATATAATATCCAAGAGATTGCTGCATGACTGCCGTTCCTCCTTCAGAATGAACCTTCATAAGGTAATTACCACTTTCATTAATTCGAACCCTAACAGTTGTAGTAATCAAAGCTGGATTAGGCAAAATGGTAATTGCAGGGGAAATGGGTGCCGGTGCATGAAATCCCAGCCATTTGCATTGAATAATATCGAGCCGGTTATCAACCCAGTCATTAAACGCCACTTGCTGAATAGCTGCGGGGTCTGCTCCCAACCAATCAACTACGAGAGATGCCATAACCTGACGATAATCAATTTGCATTGGTAAATTTCCAGACTGCAAATCAGCAAAAGTGGGATTAGTTCCAAATACTCCCTGATTCACGCAATTTCCAAAAACAAACAATGGAGCTGCATTTCCGTGATCGGTTCCGTAACTTCCGTTGGAATTTATTCTTCGACCAAATTCCGATACTGTTGCAGTAACCACCTTATCTCCTAATCCTAGAGCCTGAAGATCATTGTGAAAAGCTTGAACAGAAGAAGATATATGATATAATAGAGCCGCATGGGCACCCATGGTAGTATCGTTTTGTAATACCTGATTTGCATGTGTATCAAAGCCACCGATTCGGCAGAGAAAAATTTTTGTTTTACATCCTCCACTTAAGAGGCGGGCAACAATTTTAAGCTGTGGAGCCAAACGATTTGTTAATGCACTCTGAGGTGCCAAAAAAGGATATATTTCGGGATATACAACAGAAGATGAATTAGAACCCGCCAAAAAAACATCCCTCAAACGAGATGAATACACATTACCTTGTTGTTCAATTTCAGAAATATAGCGTAGTTCATCACCCGCATAATTATCCGGGAATGAGTTTAGAGGGTCTGTACCAACACTATTGATGAGATTATAAAATGCAACTGGATCTTGAACACCCAAAGAAACTGGTATTCCATTTCCGCGATGAAATGCCAACGACAAACCAGACCCTATCTCAAGAGCCAGAGGATCGGGCATTTCAGCATTAGGATAAGCATCAGGATAGCCCGGGTAATAGTAATCGAGGTATCTGCCCATCCAACCGGATGCCATATATTCATCATAATTACCCCCCATAAACCAAACATCACGACTCCGGAAATGCGAACCGTTCATATTGGCATAGGATACATTTTGAACCACGGCCATTTTTCCCTCATCATACATCAACTTCATTCCGGTCATATCGGTGTGGAGTCCAACCTTACGTTGATCTTCTAGAGAATCATCAAGAGTTATGAACTTTCGGGATCCATTCTGCGGAATGGCAATATTTGGCCTAACATTATAGTACATTCCATAATTGTTGATTGGAATTACGGTATTCAACCCATCATTTCCGCCATGTAACTGCACAATTACCAGAACCCGATCATTGGGCGAAGACGCAGCCCAGGCACTAAGCAGATTATTTACCGGATTAGCAAATACGGGAACTCCCCCGAGAATAACTGGGGCGGCTGATGCGGTGGCTGTAGTGCGAATAAATCTCCTTCTGTCCATAAATTAATGTATTTGATATTCGGGACACTGGGTCAATGCCAGAAAAAGATTTTCTAACTGAATACGCACACCCGCGTCATTTCCCTGATTAACATAAGATGCCCATTCTACTTGCCAATTAATTACGGACAAATTATCCAATAGAACACTATTTCTGAAAAAATCACGTCGTTGCGAATCTGGCGGAAACGGAAATAGAATATCAATCATTTCATCAATAATGATATCCGGGTTTGAAGGGTTTGAAATGTTCAATTTCACCCAATTTACAAAATCAAATTGCAAACCCGGAACCTGGCCGGTAAGGAGACGCTCAAAAAACTTGTACCGTTCGGCCAAGTAATTGGGTGTAATCCAACTGCGGTTATACATTGGAAACTGAAAATAAGCATCATATCCTGCCACATCATACGGATAATACAATTCTAAACCCTGACGTGAAAAGGTGCTTTTTATATCTGAGAGTGTTTGATGAAAGAGTGTGTTCTGGGTCTGTTCAGACGGTAAATTTATTTCAAACGTATTTAGGGTATTAAGTATCATTTCGATTGGAGATTTGATAATGGCACCCCGAGTATCATTTTGAAAAACCGTATCATCCTCGTCGAAAAAGTGCTCACTTTGTAAGAGTGTTTTTAAAACAGTCACTATTTCATATCCTGAATTTCGCAGTTGGGATGCAAGAGGCTGAATGATTTCAACCTCTGCCTCTTCACTTATCTGATAAAATACAAAAAAACGATACAGCTTTCTCACTATGTGCTGGGCACAAGAATCTTGATCAAAAACCATATCAATGAACTCAGATAGTTCATTTTCTGCAGATTGTACTGTGCTATTGGAACTGGTAATTACCGTATTTTGAAAAGCCGCACTAAAGGCTTTGGCTCCTAAGGCGTGTTGTGAAGCAACCGATCCGTTTCCTTTCAAACGACCTCTCGGCAATAAGGTTTCCGGGTCAATTGATGCCAAAGTATCGTCTTTATCCCAACCTGTTAACAAAGCCGTTGCGCTTTGCACATCCTGCTCAGTAAATGTAGTATAATTATCTGCTGAAACCTGCTCGCCCTTGCCTACTGTAAAAAGTTCAAAAAATTCACGAGCAAAATTTTCCTGGGGGGCACTGGCTACATTCAATCTTCCATCTAAATGCTGAAGCATGGCATTATCAATGCAGATTGCTCTCATTAATTTTTTGAAATTACCGAAAGCATAAAAGCGATACAACGAAAGCTGGTAATATATGAAATCGATTGGACTGACCCGGTCTATAATGGTTGGAACATGCGTATGCAGATAATAAACAAGTCTTTCATGAATTGAAACACCCGAATTCTTCATTTGTGCAATCCACCAATTTAATAAAACAGAATCTAACTCAAAAGGCTCCGAAACGGGAGTCTGACCAATCCATGTAGTTAAAGGATTTGTTAAGGGATCAAGGGGCGCTTGGGGTGGCTGAGGGAGTGTAAATAAAAGGTCAACAGCAGCCTGTGAAGTTAAACCCGCAAACTGTTGACGCACTGCAGGTGTAAATCCAAATAAGGTACGCCTCAAAAGATGAGCGGCTCGAGCATTTCCCAAAGTACCTGAAACCGGGTTAAGTGATGGCATAGACTAGTTTAATTCTATTTTTTAACAACTAATTACCTTTCAATGATGTAAAGATGGTTTAAAAAATTGGGTTTTAAAAATATATTACTTTAAGCCCCACCTTATTTTATTTAATTGGCATACTTTACCATATCAAAAACGAAAATACAATTTAATTAAACGCACTCCGTTTTCACGTTTCAAACTGTATCTTTAGCGCATGAATTTTCTGTATCCGGCATTCTTATTTGCTCTTGCAGCCATTGCCCTGCCGGTGATTATTCACTTGTTCCGCTTCAGGCGGTTCAAAAAAGTGTTTTTTACCAATGTGTCCTTATTGCGCGAGGTAGACATCACCCGTAAAAACAGGCAACAGCTTAAACATTTGCTGGTATTACTGATGCGGGCACTGGCCATTGCGGCCCTTGTTTTTGCCTTTGCCAAACCTTTCCTGAAATCGGGCCCGGCTTCAACCAAAGACGGAACCCGCTACGTTTCGGTTTATTTGGATAATTCCTTCAGTATGGACAGGGAAGGCGAAAATGGAAATTTACTTAACCGGGCCAAACAAATGGCCGAGGAAGTGGTAAACGCCTACTCGCCAACCGATAAATTCCAACTGATTACGAATGATTTTGAAGGCCGTCATGCCCGTTTTTATCCGCGCGACGAATTTCTGAATCTACTGGCAGAAACCGAATTCAGTCCGGCCGGCCGAAAAATTTCGGAAGTTGTAAACCGGCAGCGCGACCTGCTGAAGAAAGAAGCCCCTGAACTACCCAAGCGGATTTACCTGCTCAGCGATTTCTCTGAATCGGTAACCGATTTTCTTTCCGTTCAACCCGATTCGTCTGTCAGCATCTCACTGCTTCCGCTGAAAGCCGAAATAAATGCCAATGTATATGTTGACAGCGTTTGGCTGCAAACTCCCAATACCGGCTTAAACATTCCGCTTACGCTGGGCTACCGGGTGCGCAATACCGGTGAAACGGATGCCGAAGACATTGCCGTAAAACTGTATATCAACGGAGAACAAAAAACGCCGGGACAAATTACCATTCCAGCTAAAGGATACACTGACGGAGAACTCTTTTTTACCGCCACCAAAACCGGTCCGCAACAGGGAAAAGTACAGATTGAAGATAATTCGCTGGCCTTTGATAATGATTTTTATTTTTCGTTTGATGTGGCGCAAACCTTGAACATACTGGTTATAAATGATGCCGGGGCTTCATCTGCTCCCGTGAATGTATTTTCGGGGGATGATTATTTTAAGCTCAGTACATTTAGCAGCGGTTCTACGGATTACTCCCGTTTCCCTGAACAAAACCTGATTATTCTGAACGGCATACGCTCAGCCTCCGGCGGATTAATTACGGAGCTGAAAAAATACAGCGGAGCCGGTGGAAACCTGATGCTCATCCCGAGCCTTTCGGCAGATATCGGAAGCCTGAACGAACTCTGTGCCGGCCTCGGAGTACCCGGCTTTGCACCGCTACGGGTGGGTCAATTTAAAGCGGATAAGGTAAATACCGATGGTTCATTTTTTACCGATGTATTTGAATCCGTGCCACGGAATCCGGATTTACCTTCCTTAACCAAATTTTTTCCGCTTCAAGCCGGAAATAACACCGAAACCGTAATCCGTATCAATACCGGTGATCCGTTATATGCGTATGCCATTCAGAAAGAGGGCGGAAAATTATTTTACGCCACGCAGCCCTTGGAAGATGGGGCCGGAAATTTTCATAAACATGCACTTTTTGTACCCGTCATTTTAAAATCGGCTTTCCTTTCGCAACGCGCGAGACCCTTATTTTACTACGCAGGAAGCTACTCACCTGCCGAAATAAACATTCCGGAAAACTTACCTGAGGATGATGCCGTAAAATGGGTTCATACCGAAAGTAAATATGAGTTCATACCGGAGCAGCGCAGGAGTATGGGCCGCATGTTATTTTATCCGGGTGAATACCTGGAACAAGCCGGTAATTATGATGTGATGGCCGTAGGCGGCAACGTTTCCAGTGTGGCGTATAATTTTCCGCGAACCGAATCAGAAACGGCTTTCTTCAGCGAAGAAAACCTGAAAGCTGAATTAAAAAAAGCGAACCTGCCTTATGCGGATATTGTGAGCGCAGGCGGCGATTCAATAAAGAAAACCATTGAAGATAAAGAAAACGGTTCCGACCTTTGGAAATGGCTGGCCATAGCGGCACTCCTATTTCTGCTGAGCGAAGTATTACTGCTCCGATTTTGGCGATAAATTTATGTCGGCCGAAAGAGCGTTTTCATCCCTCGAGGAATTTCCGAGCCAAATTTTATACATACCCCAAGGCATTTCCCATGTGTTATACTGTGGATTAAAAATCCACAAATCCCTTATACCGATTGAAATACTTGCCCACTGTTTCTGGCCGGGCTGAAGCATAATCTTTTTAAATCCCAGGAGCCGTTTTACGGGGCGCCCTATGGAAGCGGCTTCCTGATACCCCGCATACACCTGCATCACTTCGGCCCCCGGTTTTGAACCGGTATTTTCAATTTCGAAACGCACATAAATAGAATCCGTATCCAAGTTCAACTGCAAACCGGAATAGTTAAAGGAAGTATAACTCAGGCCAAAACCGAAGGGATATCGGGGTTCCTTGTTTTCTTTGTCGAAAAAGGTGTAACCATGAAAATAACCGTATTCCACCTGCGCATCAAAGGAATTAAAGGGCGGCAAATCGTTTTCTGCTTTTGGAACGGTAAACGGTAATTTTCCCGAAGGGTTCACGTCTCCAAACAAAATGCGGGCCAAGGCATTTCCGCCTTCTTGTCCGTTATAACCCAAATGCAGGATGGCTTCCACCTCATTATGCCATTCTTCAACCATAATGGCTGCTCCGGCCACCAAGCCTACAATTACCTTGTTGTTATACAAAGAAGCCTGTTTAATGGTTTGCACATCGGCTTCATGCAGATTTAAGTGTTTACGGTCACCGCCCAATCCAACCACGCCGTTACGGGTGGGAAATGTTTTTTTGTTTGGATTATCCGGATCACGGATGGTTCCGTTTCCGATGTACTCCCCTTCATCTAAGTAGGTGGTTCCCGCAACTACAATCACGGCATCGGCATTGGTGCAATACTTGCGGATGGATGCCGTATCCGTGGCTGCCGGTTGGTATATTTTTATACCGGTTCCGTTCAAATACGAAATAATTCCCTCAGACGGAGATATAACATACGCTGCATTCATCTTGCTGCTGCCACGGTCGCCCGTCTGCTCCGAGTGTACAAGCGAACCCAGCAGTACAATTTCTTTGATTTCAGTCTTATTTAGCGGAAGAACCTGATTTTCGTTCTTCAGCAGTACGGAACCCTTCTCTGCGGCTTCCCGGGCCAATAGGGCATGTTCGGCATTGCCCAGTATCTCTTTGGGATACGTTTGGGACTCGGCACCGGACAAAAATGCAAACTTGGTATATAAAACCGGAAATACAAGACTATCAATATGAGCCATTGTTATATTTCCATTTTTGAGCAGCTTTTTAATCTGTCGGTTGTTATATACGGTATTTACCGGCATTTCGATATTCATGCCCGCTTTAATTCCGGCTTCTGCATTTTTCAGTCCCCATACCCAATCTGAAGTTACATAGCCTTCAAAGCCCCATTCTTCGCGTAAAATTTCAGTAAGCAGGTGCCGGTGCTCTCCACAATAAGTTCCGTTTAGTTTATTGTATGCGCTCATGAACGAGGCTATTCCGCGCAGGGCCAATTTTCTGAAATGCGGCAGGTATACTTCCCGAAGCGTAATTTCATCCATGTTCATGCTTCCGCCGCAGCGGTTATTTTCCATACTGTTGGCGGCAAAGTGTTTGGCGCAGGCCTGTACCTTATGTTTTTGAATACCGGCGCTGAGTGCCCAGCCCAATTCACCCAGCAGGTGTGGATCTTCGCCGTATGTTTCCTGTGCCCGTCCCCAAGCCGGATGCCGGAGCAGATTTACGCAAACCGAACCCGAGTAATTGCCGCCGGCTGCCCGCACTTCTTTGCCCATGGCCTCGCCTATCCTATATTCCAATTCAATATCCCAGGAAGCTCCGCGCACCATGGTAGTTGGAAACACGGTTGCACCTTTATATGAAGCCAAGCCCCTTGGGCCGTCGAAAAATATAGTTGGGGGAATGCCCAGTTTTTTATTTCCGCCGGCATGAACCGGTTTAACACGCTTACCAAAAACAATGGATAATCCATAACGGAGCAGTTTCCGTCCGTGCATTTCATTTAATTTTTGACGCAGACTCATCTGCGAAAGCAAAGCGCCAGCCCTAGAACCAGCCTCCGCATTTGCTTGTCCCTGCCCGAAAACAGGTGAAAAATAGGCCACTAAACAAATACAGAAAACGGCCCCGATCCATTGCTTCATGGAACGAAAATACAAATCAGCCTGAAAATGGGTTCAGGCAATCATGCAGGGAGAATAAAAATCTATCAGATTTTGGGGCAACTCTTGCAGTGCTGACCTTTACGTTTATACTTTTTACAGCATTTCTTTTTGAACACCTGTTGGCCGCCATAGTTACCAAAGCGGCATTC
>Ga0075154_10002064_pt1 | contig 13428 bp, 6 predicted proteins | sample JI71714BDNA_FD_70965 | JGI IMG/M metagenome (GOLD analysis project Ga0075154, IMG submission 70965) | Wastewater effluent complex algal communities from Wisconsin, to seasonally profile nutrient transformation and Carbon sequestration -... | ecosystem: Engineered > WWTP > Effluent > Algae... | reverse complement strand
AGATTGAATCTCATGAATGATGTCAGCTACCTGACTATGATTTTTATTGACATCTGCTACAAAAAACCAGGTCTCACTGGCAGATGACTTTAAGTGAAGATCCGTACAAATAAAATATGCTCCTTTTTCTCCTTTTATGTCTGATTCTGCAGTAACATTTTGTCCTTTTCTAAAAGCATTGAGCTGTAATGATGATAATAGATTGGTGACTTTAGAAAGGCCATGGGACCAAACAATGTTGGCTTTTAAAGCTTCGCTTGGCTCAGCTTTATCCACAATAATCGCACTGAGTGCAAAGATTCCTAAACCCGATTCTGCATGCAATTCAGTTCGTTTGTAGGCATCAACAAGGTGGCTGCTTGCTGTTTGCAATCCACTGCTTACGCCATAAGGCATGACATTTTGTATGCCATCCAACACTTTCAGCTTGATGTCTTGAGAATGGTTATTGATCAGGGTAGCAGTTTTCACAAAACCGTACCGATCACTAGATGCCCAAGAATACCTGAAAGTAAGATCATAATCTACTAAGGTCTCTTCAAAGACAATGACATTGCCATAGATACTTTTGTAGAGATTATTGACCGTCTTTAAATTGGAAGTATTACGTATCGAAAAGGGCTCCCAAATCACCATGTCAGTATCATTTCCAATCTGAAATATGGTTTTGCTTCCCGTGATATCTGCAAACTCAGTAATCTTATCGTCGGTATAATATGGGAACAACGCGTATTCTGCATTTTTTCGCCCCGCAGACAATCCTCCATTGCTGGAAATAAACATCCAATGGTCAGAATCACTCACCACGCTCATAAAAAAAGGACGCATTTGATTATGGTTGGAAATCTTTAGAAAAGGTACCTTTCCAAACTCTTCAAACGTCAATTTCACATCTTTATCACTCATACCTAACAGGGTCTGCTTTACTTTATTATTTTATTTTTATTTAGTTTGCTTTTTGATATACTCTGACATAATCTACCGTCATACTTTGGGGAAAAGGCGTTTTATCAGTAGGGAAGCCTACAAAATTTCCACCAACGGCAATATTAAGTATCATGAAAAAAGGCGTATTATACACCCATTCTCCAGGTACATCTTTAGAAGTGATCGTACCATATAGGTAATCATTGACAAAAAAGTCTATTTTGTCTTCGCTCCATTCGACTGCATACACATAAAAATCACTGTCAAACCTTCCATTGATTAAAGAATAGTACCTATTTACTGGATTGCCTCCGCTATATCCTGGACCATGTAATGTACCAATGATTGTACTAGGTTGTTGTCCTCTAAGCTCTAAAATATCAATTTCACCGCATTGTGGCCAACCTACTTCTGTGATCGTTTCACTAAGCATCCAGAAAGCAGGCCAAATACCAGGTCCATAAGGTGTTTTGATTTTAGCTTCAAATCTTCCATACTTTTGTGCAAATAATCCTTGAGTTTTTAGTCTTGCAGATGAAAAATTAGCGCCATTGAAAGGTACATTTAAGGCAGTAATCACTAGATTGCCATTACCATCAAGCTTAACATTATCTGGTCTTTTGGTATAGGTTTGGAATTCTCCATTTCCCCAACCATTTTGTCCTTGCCCAAGGTCGTATGTCCATTTTGTTGCATCCGGTGCGGCCCCATTGTCGCCTTCAAATTCATCACTCCACGTGAGAGACCATTGACGCTCTTCTAATTTTTGAAAATCATCTGCTTCGCATCCCAGATAAAGAAAGGAAACCAACAATAATCCTAATTGAAATATATTCTTGCTAATCATTTTATGTTTTTTATATGGGTTATTTTCTAAATAAAATATTGTCCAAAAAGATAGTACCATTGCCTTCTATCTTGATCTGGATAACATTATCCAACTTGACAGGTGCAAAAGCAGTCAATGGTATATCTACACTATTCCATCCTTGAGTGGGTACGGTCAATGTAAAAGGAGTTTCTACTGGACCGGGACTGATTATAAATATCTTAAGTTCTGTGGAATTTGCCGTCCAATAATCTAAATGTAAAAACTGCAAACCGGAAACATTTTGAGCGGTTCCAAATTGCGTGCCTTGGTAATTTAATCCATCATATCTAAGGACTTTATTATTTTGTATTGAAATCTCAGAAACTCTCGTTGCTTGCCCCCAATTAGGATTATAGTCCGTAGCAGGAACATTGGTATATGAGTCACTGAATATTGAAATCACATTTGCAGGGGGATATTGTGGAAGTGGCGCTGTAGATGTAGGCGCTGTAGGACCTCCTGTACCTCCACCTGATTTATAAAAATACACATTATCTATGTACACATTGGGATATTCGCCTGAAAGTACTAATTGTGCCAGATTTCCTCTACGCGTTAAGCCCGTAAATGCTGTCAATGGAACGTCAATACCTACCCAATTCCCGCTGGTGATCGTTGGTGCTCTAAATGTTAGTTCATGAGATGTATCGTCTCCTCCTCCAAATGCATTATTGGCTCCAAAATCAACTAAAAGCACTTTGAATGTTTTGGCAGACGTCACAGCATCTGGTGTCCACATATCAATATGAAAATGGGTCATGCTCGTGGCGTTAATGGTATTGGATACAAACTCTATACCCACAAAATTGAGATTACGATATCTGATGATATCATCATTTTGTACTTTATCAAAAAACTCCTCCGCTGTTGAAAACTGCCATCTGGTGTTCCAGGTATCCACGGGCACATTGGTGTACGCATTACTATATAACGAAATTACATCCGCAGCTGCTTTATTTGGAACGGGAGCAGGTGTGGTGGGTCTAGGTGTAAGTCCCGCAGATTTTATGATCAAAGCACCCGCTGCATCTTTACCTCCAACTTTAGCTGTGATCGTGGCAGTACCAGCACCTTGTACACGTACTTCACCGCTTGCATTTACAGTAGCAATATTTTCGTCAGAAGATACAAAGGTAAAAAATGCCGCCGAAGGATCTACAGCCTGATCTATACCATTGGGAAGATTAGCTGATGCTCTTAAGCCTGTAACCCTGACGGTTTCACCTACCTCTGCTTCTACAGTTTCTGACAATCCATTCATGATGGCATGTTTTAGATGCGCTACGGTTCCTAAGTTTTCAAATTTCACTTCATCTATCCAAAAGGTGTATCCGTTGCCTTCTTCAGCTCCTTCAGAATAGTAAAACATGCCTCTTTCAGCTGTCAACTGTGCTGGGTCAGGTAGTGGAATATAATATTTTTTCCAATTGGTATTAACTTTGACAGCTGATACTGATGTTGTATATTTATTGGCACCCAAATCAAGGCCAAAACCTACCAAATCCAGAGTTGCTGATTTGCTTGCTCTCGCCCAAAAAGTAAGTACGTTGTACGAAGATAAATCTCTGCCAGCCTGAGTAAAAAACGCTCCGCCTGCATAAGCACCTCTAGGATCATTGGCATCAGGTACTTCAAATTTCATAACTGATGCAGAGTTATTGTAAGTATCTTTGGTGTCCACTTGGAAAGCCGCGGGGAATGACCCACCAAAAGCAGCATATAAAAGTCCACCACTAAATCCATCTATAAAAACATTAGGGTCCTTAGAGTTATCTGGAGCAGTCAGGCCTTCTACATCCCTTTCACAAGAGACTGTAAAGATCATAATAGTACAAACAACCCAAAATTTAAAAAACTGATTAAAATTTCTCATGACTATTATTTATTTGGTTAGGTTAATATGAATATATGTTCTGATTTCCCATTCGTTTCCATTATCAAAGCCAATGGCATTAGGATCTGGCACTACATTTCCTGCCAAATCAATTGCTTGTGTTGGAGAATATCTTGGTGAATATCGATCCAAGGTTCTATAAGTGGTCATCACGCCAATACGTGTACCTGGTAATGGAAACCAATCAGGTTTTCCAGTGGTGGTGGAGACGTCCAACATCCATTGCATGGGGAAGGTCAAGTTAAAATCTCGGTGATAATCATAAGGTCCCCAATCATTGAACTTCAAGAAGGTATGAAATCTCATCTTTTTATATAGTGAACGTACATCAGCACCATATCTTCTGATCAATCTAGGGTCACTACCGTTTGCTTGTGCATCACCTGCATAAACATTAGCTATGACTCCAAAATTTTTATTTACTTTAGATACAATTCTGGTATGTACTTCCCAAAGATCTTGAGCTGGTGGTGCTCCAGGGAAAGCAAAAGTTGTCCTTCCATCAGGGAAGATACCTATCGCAGCATCCATAGTAGTTGGCAGGTGCCTATATACCAATCCAGCACTCAATGCAAATTCAGAATCTTCGGATCTGTCATTATCCCATTCATACATCCAAGTGCCTGGTGTAGGATCATAGGTCAATAATAACTCTCCTGCAACTGTTTCTCTATTGGCTCTAACTACAAATGGATCGGTGATGATGTTTCTAGGTCTAGCTGGTGCAGGAAGTCCTGAAGCCATTGGTCCTTCTATTGGTTTTTGCCAAAGGAAGTTAGGCGCTATCTCAAAGTTGCCAATTCTATAGGCAAATCCACTTAAAAAGTTGTACTGATTACCACTACCACTATCCTTGAGTCTCCATCCGGTAAAGGTCTGTGTAAGGTCTGCACCACCTGTTGCTACTAAACCTTGCACCGCAGACTGTGCGTACCAATTGAATGTACCTGATTGAAGCGTAAATTTAATTTTTCCTCCCCAATTATCGGTACTCTTGATTTTGTCTTGATACACTGTCACAACTCCATTGGCGTCTTCACGTGACAATTGGAAAACACGGTCATTTAAAGGTTGTCCTGCCCAAATACCGCCGATATCTACTCCCAATTTTCCAAACTTACGGGCTGCGTGGAGTGTCATTCTTCTTGTTTTGGGCTGCGGAATCGCAAAAGAACTTTCTGTCAAACCCAGTTGTTCGAGATCTTCGTGAAAAACACCAGTCAACTTGAATTTTGAAACTTCCTTGGTATATTTGACAAGAACAGCAGGGTTAGCTCCCCACCAAAGCTGTGGTCCGAAAGCTGCTTTTAAGCCCGAAAACTTCTTTTTACCTTCGACTTCAAAACCGAACGGTGCGATACCATTATATATGTCAATGTTTGGACCATAGTTTGCTTCCGGATATAATCCAAAGAAATCCCCTTCGTATCCCCAGTGGTAATGCCCTGTTCTGTAAAATCCGTTTAGATTAAACAACTTATGATCCCAAGTGTAGGTAGCACGATAAACCTGCAATCTATTATTATCAAAAAGCGTTGTAGTCCCATTGTTGCCCTGAATAATTGTAGGTCGACCTCTATTTTCATAAAAAATCTGATCAATAGGGTTTTGTGCTACATTGCCCAAAATATTAAATTCCACATTTGCTCTCATATTTGCAGTAGGTTGTGCTTCTACGCCTACATAAAAGGATTGCATATGGTCAAAACCTTGTTGGTTCGGAAACAAAGTGTTATTTGCCGATGGGTTTTTTGGCGTAGTAATCAAACTACCACCTGTATTATAAGTATTGAATTCTACACCCAATCTACTTATACCTATCATACTGGACTTGCCACTATTCAAGGCAGCTTTGTCACCGCGAGCTCTAAGCTCCGCGTCTGCAAGATTAATGGATGCAAAGTGTTGTTTTACATTAGATAAACTTTGTCCAGTTACATATGGATTAAATTTGTGTGCTTCTTTTAAAGCATAATAAGCCGATCTTGGAAACAATTTATACAATCCCATGGCATTAGAAGGCCCTTTGGCACAGATTCCAAACCACTCTTCGTTCATATTATTTTCACCAGCGACATAATCCGAGAAGTAACCACCATTTGACCATGATGCATTAGGGTCATGAATATCCAAATTTTTGGTTTGACCATATTTCCACCATCCATCACTAAATTGGAAGGTATATCCACCTATAGCATTATTCGCTTTACCCATGCCGGCTGCGTTTTCGTAAATTTCCTGCCAATTGCCCAAGGCAAACATGGCTTGTGCACGCTGATCCTCATCTCCTGCTTGTACATTGAAAGCATCAGCCCCGAATTCTGTAAAAAGTACAGGTTTTCCGTATTCCTTTTTAACTCTGTCAAATAAATCTCCAAATGAGATACCTCGATATACATTGGTACCAAATATATCTACATCCTTACATTCTTTAGCAATGATGTCTAGAAATAGCAAATCACCATTACACAATGCTACAGGATGATTCATATCCATTCCCTTAATCGCCTTGGCTCCTTCATTAAATAAAGTGTACATTGGGTAGGCTTTCTGGGTAGATTTACGATCCTGCATAGGAATATCTTCGGTTTCTGCACCTTCCCAAAAAAGACCATAGTTATTTTCATTACCTAATAAATACAGTAGAAGACCTGGCGTATCTTTATAATCTTCAGCTATTTTTTTGACTTCAGAAATTAAGAGCGCTCTTACTTTGGGATCTGAATAATCAGTATTGGCATACCAAACACCATCAATACTCAAACCATATCTACCAAAAGCGTGGTTGAGCATGGTATAAATACCATAAGTCTCATAGATATAAGTAATCCATTTTTTGGGGATGCCTGCATAAACTCTAATTGAATTGACACCCATATTGGCGAGTAGAGACATTTCATCATCTAATGCAGCTTTTATAATAGCATCCGTTTGATCCCATAAACTGTAAGAATAATTGGTTCCAATAGGGAAATAATCCCAATTCATACCATTGATTATGGTATTTTTGTCGTTTACCTTCAATACGGTACCGACATCATTATTGACTACGGTGACTTTAGTGGTTTGAGCGTTGCTCTCATATGTCACCAAACTAAACAAAAATAATATCCATGTTAAATTGTACTTCATCATGTGGCTTTTAATGATTATGAAATGTTTAACAAAATTAACTTCAGATTATAATAACTAAGCGTTTTAGAATACATCAATACTACATCAACCTATATTTAATTCATAAATCTGATGTATTAATCCCCTATTTTAGGATTTTATGAATTAATATTGCTTCACAATTCAATTACCAATTTATTAACAATAAGTTTTTTATTGTTGTGTTTAATAAATAGGTAATAAATTTTCACTTATTTTTAAAATCATTAAAGTCTAAAAATATCAGGTATGACCAATACTGATGTGAGAAGCATTTATCTTCTATCGCAGAAAGCTAAACTTTGGAACGCAACAAAATGGTGTCTAATTATCCTTTGTACTACATTAATTGAAGTTGGTAATTTATGGAGCCAAGACTTAGATTTCAGTATTCCAGAAATTGAAAATTATAACAGATTTGATTATAAAGGTGGTACACAAACATGGGACATCATTAGTACTTATAAAAATAGAGTCACCGCTGCCAATAATGAAGGGCTTCTCGTTTTTGACGGTCATAAATGGGAAAAATACAGCCTACCTAATAAAACCATACTGAGATCTATTGCTTTTGATCCACTCACGCAAAAAATATATGCCGGCGGTCAGGATGAAATAGGCTATTTCCAAGCTGATGAAAATGGGATACTGAAGTTTACGGACTTAAAATCTTCCATACCAGAAACCTTTCGTCAACTTGAAGATGTCTGGAACATCACATTCAGCAACAAAACACTGTATTTCAGATCTTTAAATAAAATATTTGCCTACGATGGTAGCCAATGGAAGGTGTTTTCTACAAAAGAAAGTACCCAAATGACACTCATAAATCAAACCGTGGTGTATAATGATACTGAAAAAGGACTTTTTAAGATCATAGACGGCAATAGTGTTTTTATAAAAGGTAGCGAAATATTAAGAAATAAAACCATCACCAATATTATTGATTTAAAAACCCAATGGTTTGTTTTAAGCGAAAAGGATGGAATCTTTACATATAACAAAGATCAGTGGCAAGCATTAAGTAGCTCTGCAAATACTTATTTAAAAACCAATAGAGTACACTCAGCTTGTAAAATAAATGATACCTTAATGGCTATTGGTACATATTTAAAAGGTATCATTATTATGAATATTTCTGGCAAGACAGTCTTGACCGTCACTAAAGACGAAGGTTTACAGAACAATACCATCAGTAGTTTACATTTTTCAGCCAACCACCAACTATGGGCTGGGACTTATAATGGAATTGATATGGTGGACCTGGGCAATACTTTTACAAACATTTTTCCAGATGGCGATCTTCAAGGTACCGTATATGCCACAGCCATTTATGATAATAAATTGTATTGTGGTACCGAAAATGGGTTGTACTACAAAGAGCTCAATGATAAGCTATCTAAACAATTCAAATTTGTAAGAAATACAGAAGGGCAAGTGTGGGGATTGGATATAGCTTTGGGAGATCTCATCATGAGTCACAATGATGGGGCTTTCGTCATTAAAAAAGATGTAGCTCAAAAAATCAGCAAATACAATGGTTCGTGGAAGTTTCTAACCTTTGAAGATGGCCAATTCTGTATAGGTGGTTCATACAACGGGTTACATGTGTTTAAAAAAACCAATGATATTTGGTACAACACAGGTAAAATTTCAGGTTTTGACGAATCTTGTAGAATAATGGTCAAAGATGGCAATAACATATGGGTTTCGCATCCTTATCGAGGGCTCTTCAAAATAGATGTCAATATTGAGAAGCTATCAGCAAATATAGAAAATTTCGGACAAAAAAATGGATTACCGGGCAACCTTAGAAATACCGTTTATAATATTGAAAATCAGATCATTGTTACTGGAGAACAAGGTCTCTTTAAATACGAACCAGCTCAAAACAAATTTTTCCCATTCCGTCTGCCAGGCATCCCTGCTGAAAACAATGCAGCGATCAAGACTATAGAACTGTCTGAAAATAAACTGTGGTTTGCTACAGAGCACCATTTGGGTTATATCCAATACACACAGCGTTTCTTTCAAAGTAAGAACTATAAAACTCAAATCATCAAGCTCAACAATAATTTGGTTCCTGGTTTTGAAAAAATATTCCCTCTCCAAGGTAATGAAGCACTCCTGCTCACTACCAAAGGACTTAAATATTTTAAGAAATCTGATGCTGCCGCAAAAAAATTGGAAGCGTATATTTCCAAAATAACAGACATTAACAATCAAAAACTTATCACCGAAGGATTTGGAAGTAAATTAGGATCAGAGTCTGATTATATGACGCTCAATTATACCAGCAATGCATTAGTTTTTGATTTTGCATCTAATAGTTGCACCAATAATATCAGATATCGCTATTATCTGCATCCAGTCCAAAACGATTGGTCGCCTTGGGAACACAAAAGTGAAAAAGAATTTAATAACCTGCCTCCAGGAAAATATGAACTAAAAGTAGAAGCTTCGGATATGTTTGGCAATACATCTCCTACCCATAAGTATTCCTTTATTATATCTGCACCATGGTATAAATCCAAAACTGCCAAAATCCTATATCTCTTAACTATAATCTTAATCATCCTTTACAGCAGGAGACGCTTGGTCAAAAAATATGAACAAATTGCAACCGATCTGCAAGAACAAAAAAATGAAAGTGAAGCCCTTGTACTCCAACTCCAAAAAGAAAAGTTGGAAGCTGAGATTTTATTTAAAAATAAAGAATTAGGGCTTTCGTCCATGCACTTGGTACAAAAAAACGAAGCCATTGCAAAGTTGAAATCTGAGCTCAACAAATTTGTAAAAAAAATCAGTGACCCCGAAATCAAAAAAGAATTAAAAAACATGGTATCTATTCTGTCTGATGACGAAAGGCTAGAAGATGATTGGGAGTCATTTGCACAAAACTTTGATTCTGTTCATAATGAGTTTATCACCAAACTAAAACTAAAATTTCCTCAATTGACACCTAGTGATCTAAAACTTTGTGCCTATCTCAAACTGAATTTGACTACCAAAGAAATAGCGCCATTACTCAATATTTCTGTAAGAGGTGTTGAAATTAGTCGCTACAGATTGAGAAAGAAACTAGACCTTGGCAATGAAGTGAATCTAAATGAATTTATGATGCGGGTGTAAAAGCGCCTTTTTATTAGATTTAATAAGAGTACTTTAGTCAATTTTCTGCACTGAGTATATTTCAGTCATTATTTGTCTATAAATATTTACCAAATCAGTGATTATTTATACACACTAGAATATTATTCCATATCGCTTCAATCATACAGTGAGACTCATTTTAAAATACATTATCCTCAAACTTCTCCAGGCAATATATTTTATCGCTTCTAATGGGTCTACCTTCTAGCATGGTACTTTCATTATCCCTTCCTGCATTAAGTATTTAAGCTCCCTATCTCGCCTATGGATGGTTCGTCCTTGTACCCACCTTGCCCCCATATTCAAAGCATGTTGTCATAGGGTTGTCATAAGGTTGTCATAGGGTTGTCATATGTGAAACCTATAATAACCCTATATTTTTCATATAAAAGTCTTATTATTGCTATACTTAATGGTAGTAGCGATATGCTAGTAGCCTCTTACTACTGTGGGAGTATCATGATAAGATGATTGAGTAAATAATAATTAGGACTAATTGAATAAGTAATTGATTTTTGTCACATAAAATAAAAAGATCAACTTTTAAATCAGCAGCCCATTTATCATTCTGTGATTATTTTATTTACCATTCAAATCTAAAGGATAATGAGCAGATCAATATGACTTTGACGGAATATTTCCATTCGGTTTATGACCAATTTGTAAGGTGCAATTCACTTCCACCGACAAAATACCTGTAGAAACTGAATAGTAGCCATGATAGGGCATACACTTGGGTCAGAGACCATGTAGAAAACAGTTCTAAAGTCATAGCTTTTGGACACCAAGGAATTAATACATGCTATTTAAGCAATTTTTACATATTTACTCCATCAAATCAAACACATTTTTTTGATTGATCAGCTTAAAGGTACTGCCTTGGTAAGTTTCTACAAATATCTTTGGAAATTTGGCTTTGTCTGCATTGTATTTGAACTCAAAGGTGGAAAAATTACCCTGTAATTATTCTACATATACGAAAGATTTAAATCCCGGTTAATAAATTTAGCTAAATTTGTCAAGTGTAGTTAATAAATTTAGGTAAATTTGACAAACTTAGTTAATGAATTTAGCTAAATCACACAAGTATAGTTAATAAATTTAGGTAAATTTATTCAAAAACAAGAAATGATGGAGAAATTTACAAGATTTCTCACCTACCTCTTCAACCACCCAGTAATGCTCATTCTGGGTACCAGCGTTTTCAATACTTCATGTTCGAGTTCATCGCTTTTGAAAAATACACTTTTCCCATTCGTTGGACTAACATTTTGAGTCTGGCCATCATCATGAAAAATACTGAGTTCGCCGCCATCACCTTCTTTCCAGTCATTATTCAAATAAGTGATCATAGAAAAAAGCCTACTGTCGTCATTGCGAAAGCGATCCAAATGTCTTTTGTAGAAACTGCCTTTCTCATATAATGCATAATGGAATTCATAGCCCGTGATCCCCGTGTAACAAGTTTCGTTTAGATACCGAACAAAATCATCCATCAGGACAAAAAATGCATTTTCATGCACATTATCATGCGACTTGTCCAACCAATAAATTTTATCGCTTCTGATGGCTGTATCTTTGAGTATGGTGCTTTCATTACCCGTTCCCGCTGTAAGTAATGCATTTTTGGCAAACAAAGTCATTAGATTAACTTTTAGATCAGCTGACAATGTATCACTCAAAAAATGCTCAGAAATACCTACTTTATCCCTCAGATAAGTTTCTATCAAAGTTTCAAATATCTTTTGCAAAATGCTCTTTATTTATTGCAATGAATGGCAAATTGCCCGACAGGCCACAAGGTAACTATATGAAATATATAAATTCTATTTTACGCTTTGTTTCGCTAAATGAATTTATTTTTTGTAAAAAAACTAGGTCTTAAACATCCAAAATTTATAATTAGCCGTACTTTTATACGATAATATTAAACAGACACATTTGAATAACCAAAATACAGCCATACTTTTTTTTAGTCGCACGGCCAAAACTGAAGCAAAAGTCAAACCTCTTGCTCAGGGAAAACGTGCGTCTGAATCGATTGCTGAGTTTACCATTCAAACCATATGTAGTATTGCAAACCAAACAGCTATTCCACTTTTTGTTATAACCGAAAAAGATCAGCGTGGCAGTACGTTTGGAGAGCGTTTTGCGCATGCTTTCGAAGATATTTATCAGCAGGGTTTTGAGAAAGTGATCGCTATAGGCAATGACTGTTTGACTATTTCTGTCAAAGACATACTCCATGCGGCTAAGCACATAGAAGCCAATAAAAGTGTTATCGGACCAAGCCCTGATGGTGGTGCTTATCTTATAGGTATACACAAATCAGGCTTCCAAAAACAAGCTTTCTGCGATATTTATTGGCAGTCGGCCTTTACATTATCCAACTTAAAAGACTACTTTGAAGAGCAAAAGTGCGACACCATTCTATTGTCTGAAAAAGCAGATATTGACACCATTTCAGATTGGAGTACCGTTCTCAATGTCATTCCTTTTCATATTAAAAAACAACTTCTCACTCTTTTTGCTATTGGTAAAACAACGCTGGTGGATAGTTTAAATTTAGCTATAACGCTACTTTATATCTCAACTGCCAAAAGCTTGCGCGCCCCACCGTACAACATCTAAAGCAAAGATTTTTCACATTTTTTTTCGATGTATGCTCTATTCAGGCATCATCATCTCTAAGAATTATTAAATTTTGCAAGAATGTTTAGATATATATTGTCAAAAAACATGATATATGGGGTGGTTAGTATTTTTTTATATTCAGTTTCCCTGGTTATGCATCCATTGGCTGCACAAACCATCAGTGGAAATATCTTCGATGCCCAAACTAAAGAAGCTATTATAGGTGCTTCCGTTACGAGTCCACAAGGAGGATTTAATTTTGGTACTATTACCGATGAAAAAGGTTTTTTCCAACTCAACATCACCCGAGAAATTCAAGTGATTACGGTTTCGTCCATTGGTTATAAAACACTAGAAATCACACTCCATGGACAAACCCAACTCAAAATTGAGCTTGAACCAGGCATCAATTTATCCGAAATCGTAGTGACAGCACTTGGTGTGGAAAGACAATCCAAAAGCCTTGGCTATGCAGTACAGCAATTGGATGGTAACGCTCTAAGTAAAGTCAAATCGGCCAATTTTCTGGATAACCTAGCCGGAAAAGTGGCTGGACTTACCATAACTAGTGGGTCCACAGGCGTAGGTTCTTCCACCAAAATCAATATCCGTGGCGAGTCTTCATTTACCAATACTAATCCCCTTTTTGTGGTCGATGGCATCCCAATCAATAACAATACGGTAGTCAATACGACCAATGATGATGCCAATGGCTTTATGGAAGTGGATTTTGGCAATGGAGCGATGGAAGTCAACCAAGACGACATTGAATCTGTCACAGTGCTCAAAGGACCAT
>Ga0075154_10002062_pt1 | contig 13434 bp, 9 predicted proteins | sample JI71714BDNA_FD_70965 | JGI IMG/M metagenome (GOLD analysis project Ga0075154, IMG submission 70965) | Wastewater effluent complex algal communities from Wisconsin, to seasonally profile nutrient transformation and Carbon sequestration -... | ecosystem: Engineered > WWTP > Effluent > Algae... | reverse complement strand
GGTGGCCGACGGCGACATCATCCGTAACCGTTTCAACAGCCGCGAAGGCCAGCCCGAACCTTTAGGCTACGACCGCAAAAGCAATGAATATTTTCCCGCAAATAAAACTTTTTTGCTGAACAGCATTAATTACCTGATGGATGACGGATGGCTCATTCCGCTTCGTACAAAACAGTTCAAGGTTCGCCTGCTCGATAAAAAGCAGGTGAGGGAAGAGGAATTAAATTGGAAACTCATCAACCTGGCAATCCCCATTGGGTTTACACTGTTATTGGGAGTAGTTTTTATGCAGATTCGGAAACGCCGCTACGGTAAAAAATAAAGGAGGAAATATGAAACGCAAAAATCTGATTTTAATTCTGGTATTTGTTCTTTCAATTGTGGGAGCTGTGGTGGTCTACATCACCGGATCTAACAGTTCAATGAAACCCGAACTCAAAAATTTTGCGATTGAAGATACCTCCGACGTGGACAAAATATTCCTGGCCGACAAAAGTTCACACCGGGTTTTGCTTACCAAAGAGTACAGCGGCCAATGGATGGTTAACGGCCAGTATTATGCCCGTGAGGATATGATGATAAATCTGATGGATGTTATTCGCCGGATTACCGTACGTTCGATTGTGGCTAAAGCGGCACAGGAAAACATCATAAAACGTATGGCTGCAGGTTCCATCAAAGTAGAAATTTATAAAAAAGGCGACTTACACAAAGTGTATTACGTAGGTTCGGGTACGCAGGATAACCTGGGTTCATTTGTTTTACTCGAAGGTTCATCGGCGCCATTTATCTGTTTTTTACCCGGGCATAAAGGCACCATCACCAACTTTTATATGCCGTTGGAGGAATCCTGGAGAGACCGTGTAATTTTTAAATACAAGTTTCAGGAGATGGAATCAATTTCGGTTGATTATCCGGCCGATAAGGAAAATAGCTTTTCCATTGAAATTAAAGGGAATAACGAATTCCGTTTACGTTCTGCAGCCACCGGGGCCTATGTAAATACCTTCGATACTTCGCGGGTAAAGGCTTATTTATTGGAGTATAAAAACATTGCTTTTGAGGATTTTACTACCGTTTCGGATCAAAAAATGGATACCGTGCGCACCAGACATCACTTGTTCAGCATTTCGGTAAAAGAGAAAAACGGCGGGAATGTGAAAACCGTAAAAGGCTATCGTTTGCCTTTGCCGCCTAATGTTACCGACGATTTCGGCAAGCCGGTTCTGTTTGATGAAGACCGCATGTACGGTGAAGTTTCCGGAATCAACGAAAAGGTAATTTTACAGTATTATACCTTTGATCGAATAGCCGTTCCCATTACTTTTTTTATGCCCTGAGGCAACAGAAATAGTCTATCTTTTCATCAAGAAATTAACAATACGCATTTTCCTCTCGGAAGAATGATATATTTGCCTTTCTAACGAATTATATAGTATGAATTTTGTAGTTCAAAGTAAAATTCTCCTCCAGCAGTTACAAACGGTGGGCGGAGTAATTTCCGGTAATAGCACATTACCCATTTTAAGTGATTTTCTTTTTGAAATAAAAGACGGCATATTAACCATTACCGGTTCAGATTTGGAAACCACCATCAGCGCAACCCTGCCGGTTAATGCCAATGAGAACGGAAAAGTAGCCATCGGGGCTAAAATGCTTACCGATGCCTTAAAAACGTTCCCCGACCAGCCGCTGACCTTCTCTATTCAGGATGATCAGCATGCCGTTTCAGTAACCAGTGAAACCGGTCGTTTTAAAGTGGCCGGTCACGATCCGTCTGAATTTCCAAAATTGCCCGAAGTATCCGCTACGGCCGAAGTTGCAGTTGATTCATCAACGCTTAGCGTAGCTATTCATAAAACCATTTTTGCCACTGGTAATGATGACCTTCGTCCCGTAATGTCGGGCGTATTGTTTGAAATTGGCGGAGACCGCAGCAATTTTGTGGCTACCGATGCGCACAAACTGGTTCGCTACAGCCGTTTCGATATCCAGTCAGATACCGTGCAGTCCATCATTATTCCTAAAAAACCGCTGAACGTATTGAAAAACATACTGCTCAGCTTTGATGCTCCGGTAAGGGTGCAATTCAACAGCCAGAACATTGTGTTTTCGTTTGAGAATATTTTGATTACCAGCCGTTTGATTGACGGAAAATACCCAAATTACGAAGCCGTAATTCCAAAAGATAATCCGAACAAGTTAACGGTTGACCGTACGGCATTTCTGAATACGCTACGTCGTGTTTCCCTGTTCTCAAACAAAACTACATATCAAATTCGTTTGCGTGTAAACGGAAGCCAGCTAAACATCAGTGCCGAGGATTTAGATTTCAGCAATGAGGCCGCCGAAACATTGCCATGCAGCTACGAGGGTGAAGATATGGAAATTGGTTTCAACAGTAAATTCCTGATGGAAATGCTGAGCAATATGGACAGTGAAACCGTAACCATCAATATGTCTGCACCCAACCGTGCCGGTATCCTCGTTCCGGCCGAAAAAGCCGATGAAAACGAAGATATCATGATGTTGGTTATGCCCATCATGCTGAATAACTAAAATTGAATATCAGAAGAACTGAAAAGCAGACCCTCGGGTCTGCTTTTTTTATGGTATGAAGTGTCTGGTATTGTCAATCGTTCCCGATTCGGTTTAAATCATACCTCTTGATTTAAAGCCCAGGTATTTATTAATGGTATTCACGGTAAGGTTTTCAGGCTCGGTAAGCAGGGAATGTATTCCATAGGCCGCCAGTTCGCGAATGATGCGGCGTTTTTCGAAATCAAATTTTTCGGCAATGGTTTTTTCGTAAATCTGCTCGGTAGAGTCGGTTTCCTGTTCTAAAAATTCTCTAAGTTCAGTGTTTACAAAAAACACCACCAACAGCAGGTGTTTTTTTGAGATGGCCCGCAGATAGGCCATTTGTCTTTGCGCCGATACCAGGCTTTCAAAATTGGTATACAGAATGATTAAACTGCGTTGGTTGATCTGTCTACGTATGCTGATGTATAATGCTTCAAAATTACTTTCCAGAAAACCGGTCTGTTGCTTGTAAAGCAATTCCATGATTTTATTGATTTGGTCGGCTTTACGATCGGCCGTAAGTATGGTCTCCGTTTTGTGTGAAAAGGTAATAATGCCTGCTTTATCAAACTTTTTCAGGGCAATATTAGATAAAACCAACGAAGAGTTGATGGAATAATCGAGCAGACTGAGTCCGTTGAAGGGCATACGCATATTGCGGCCCATGTCGATTACATTGTAAATGGGTTGGGCCCGTTCATCAATATACTGGTTTACCATGAGCGTGTTTTTCTTGGCCGTGGCTTTCCAGTTTATGGTGCGGATATCATCGCCCTGTACGTATTCTTTAATCTTTTCAAATTCGGTATTCTGGCCCAATTTCCTGATTTTTTTTACCCCGTAAAGGGTAAGCCGGTTACTGATGGCCAAAAACTCGTATTTCCGCATTTGGATGAACGAAGGATAAACGGGTAATGTTTTGGCCGCCGGAATAATCACTTTACGTTGAACCAGCGCGATGGGGGAGAGGATGAATACGTTTACATTGCCGAATTCATATTCGCCCCGTTTAACCGGCCTGAGTGCGTATTCAATAATTTGGGTGCTGCCGGCTTTGGCAGGAACATCAAAGTTTACGTCGCGTTTTTGAAACTGGTGCGGAATTTCATCCACTACCTTCAGTTGAACATCAAAAGCAAAAAAATTACTCAGATAAAGCGTTATGGGATTCGGATCACCATTGGACAGTTTTTCGGTGCTGTTCCGCTTTATTTCAATGGGTGATTTAATGCGATACAGGATAATAAAATCGAATAAGCTCAGCAAGGCGAGTAAACCTATTCCAAGCATGGCTACCCAATATAAAGAAGGGATATAAAATCCAAGCACGGCCAGGAAGAAAAGCAGGCCACCGGCTATAAAGAAGCGGTTACTGAAATAGATGGATTTAAAAAATTGGATCAGTTTTTTCAAGGTGCTGAATTACTTTCCAAATATGCTTATAATATTGATGTTTTGGAAATATACCGATGATACATTCAAATTATTTTAAATTCAATTTTATCTCATTACTCATTTTCCCTTTTAGATCGGCATTACCATTGTAAAATTTTGAAATAGGTTGGGCTATTTCAAAATTACAATTGGTAAAAAAAAAATCCCCGGCTTTTGGCCGGGGATTTTTTGATAATGATTTCGATTTATTGTTCCCAGAGGTCGTGTTCAAAGTTTCTGATTTTGTCTTTGATGTCTTCTGATTCCAGAAGGGCTTCAAGTCCATTTTTCAGATACTCTTCAATCCTACGGTCATACACGTTATCTTCTTTGTGTATGTAGGAGGCGAACATACGCTTCATGAACACGTCATCATACGTAATTTGTTGTGCAATGTTATTAAAGCGGTTGTATATTTCCTCATTGGCAATTACGCGGCGCAGTTCAGGGAAATAAATCCAGAACATATCGGAGTAACCGCGGAATTCACCTGTTTGTGGATCTACACGTTCGCGTACCGGACAAATACCAATGATACGGGCCTCCATTACAGATTTTTGTTTGTCGAACACCCATTCTTCTTTTACTTTAAACTTCTTGATGGTAGTTACATCCAGTTGTTTAATGAGTGTGGTGTCGAACGGATCGTAAGGAGGATAATCACGGTAAAGGGTGGTGTTGATGGTATCCGCACCAATTCCGTTCACTTCCGCCAGCGTCATTTTCATTTTAAAATCATCATACATTGGATCATAAGCCGCCACGGTTTTATCTTTCAAAATCGCATCCATAATAATGGTAATGAGATTTTTACGACCGTTTGTGGGCTCCTGCGGGTAGTAGAAGAACTGGTTCATCTTTTCACGCAGGTCAATGGTACGCCAAATTCTGCGGGACCACATTACATCGGCTTCACGAAGCGATGTGTAGGGCACCACACGGCGGGAATCCGTATGAACTTTTTCCCAAACGCCGTCTTGAGGCTCTAATACCTGAGCATCTGCTCCCGGCATAACGCTCATCAGGATGATGAACAGGGCGATGATGATTTTTAACGCTTTCATATTGCTCTTTTGTATTATCTGAGTGTAAATATGGCCGACTGCGTTCTCACGGTATTGTCAGGCATATTAATCGCTATTTTGTCGAAATAGATCTTTTTACCTTTTGGTATTCTGGCCAATTCGGATGCAACCGTTGAAGGGATTTTACCTCCGGTAATTGGTCGGTCAACAATTGAACCATTCAACTCATAAGATAAAACGCAACTTTTGATCGTAGCATATACGTTGAAGTCAAAATTTTCCATCATAGGAATCAAGGCTCCGTTTTGGGCTTCTACTAATGGAATTACGTCGCCTGATTTTTTACTACCAAATTTAATGGTAGGGTCAGGAATACGTTTAATTCTGAATTTGGCGGCACCCATGCTCTGAACCTTACCATCAGAAAGTTTAACACTTACGCTGATATTGGCTTCATTACCTTCGCCTGGTTTAACCATGTATTTTCCATTACTTCCTGAGAAGGATTTACATCCTGAACAGTTGGCGGAAATTTGGCTTGGGGCAACACCGGGTACTGAAATGGTAACCGGGTTATCCAGACCGCGGTAAAACACGTTCATCTGATCGGCCGTAACACTCATCATGGGTTTAGCCACTTGGTATTTGGTTTCAAATGGTTCTTCACGTTCAGCTCCGGTAATTGGATCTTTAATTTTGATTACCCCTGTAACTGTTTTTTCTCCTTCGCCGGAGGCCTGTACTTTGTAAAGACCTCTTCCGTCTTGGAATTCAGTAACCTGAGCGCCGTTTACGAAAATATTCGGTTTTTCACTGGTATTGTATGCGGCTAAGAAGATATCTGCTTCGAAGGCATTACCGGAGAATACTACGTTAGATTTTGGAATAATCGCCGCTTTAATGGCATCAAATTTATATGAGCTGGCAGCAATTTTATCATACAGGTAGCTCAGCATGATACCCTCGGCGCCACGTACGTTGTTTTGCCATTTGGTTAACTCAGTCAAGGCAGCCGGCATTGGTAAATGGTAGAAATAAAACATTTCCCAGCCTACAGTTTGATTCGTTTTGAAATCTTTGGGATCTGAAGTCTCCAAGTTAAATTTAACCTTAGAAGTATCCTTCATATCCAATAAGAAATCTTTGCTTAACAGTTTGTCCCGATATTCTGCTATTTTCTTCTTCAACTCGGCGGCTCTACCTTTTCCGGCAATTGGATTGGCAGGGTCATTTGTACCGAAGTATGTAGTTGGAATATCATAGTTATCAAGATTCTCAAGATCTCTGGCTCCCAGTTTTTTGCTTTTAACTTCTTCGAGCGGAATACCTTCTGCTTCTGAAATAAGCTCAAACTTCATGTTTTCAATGTGATCTACCAGTTCGGTAGACATTTTATTCAGAAGCTGTGCTTTTTCATAGTATGGCTTAATACGCTCAAAGTTATCTTTGTACAATGCTTTTTGTTGTTCAAAATCACTGTAGATACGACCGTTGTTACGCTCGATGTTTGATTTTTGTAGAATCATTCCTTCATTTACCACAATGAAGGCCTGAAGAATTTCTTTAGACACGTTTAGTGCGAGAAGGGCCGTTAACACGAGGTACATCATGTTAATCATCTTCTGCCGTGGTGAATCGCTTCCTCCTGCCATTTCTTAATCTCCTTTTTTTAATTTAAAAATTAAGCTCCTTGCGGACGCACATTCATTGCAGACAACATGTTACCGTACACGGTATTCAATGCGCCTAAGTTCTCACCTAATTTGGCAATCTCTGTTTTGTAACGTTTGGTATCGTCAACAGATGCACCGAGGGTGTTCAACAATTCTGCAATATTGGTGTATACTTTAGAGGTTGCCTCCAGGTAATCGTGTGAACCTTGTAATTGCAATTCATATACATTATTGAGTGCAGAAAGGTTTTTAGATACACGCTGAAGTTGCTCACCGTAGCTCTGACCGTCAGAATTTGATACACTTAAGCCTGTTAACGATTCAGCCGCTTTTACGTATGAATCAGATAATTTGGCAACAGTGGTGCTGGCATTGCTAACGCTTTTCACATACTCATCGGTAGCTGCAGATGCATTAGAGATATCAGCCAACTGATTGGTGTTATCGCCTAAACGTTTGATGCTTGAACCTAAACTTTCTAAAAGCTCAGGACCAATTTTGGCTTCGGCTAACATTTTGTCTAATTCTTGTGTAACAGAATCTTTCAATACAATGTTACCTACAGCGCCACCGCGGCTACTGCCTTTTCCTTCTTCAGCAGGTAAACCGGCTAATTCTGGATAAACCAATGTCCAATCCAAATCTTCTTTTGGTGGATCGAAGGCGGAAATCGCGAAGATTACGGCCTCAGTTAATAGTCCTACGGTAATCATGATGTCGGCTATGGGTAGGTGAAGGATCTTTGCCCACGCTCCAACGATTACTACAGCTGCCCCCATCCCGTAGATGAAGTTCATTACAATTTTTCCTTTTTTTGTGTGCAGGAATTTCATAGCTCTTCTGTTTGTTTACTTTTTGTTTATGATGTTTGTTTACTCCCGATTGCTAAAGTAATACCTTTTCCAAATTCACAATGTGAAGGAATGTAGTAATTACTTAAAAAATTAAAAAACGATACGTGATGGGGAAATATAGGCTTACTTATAGTCTTCTTTGGCTCTACCCATAAAGGTTTGAACACAACGGAAACCAATGTAAGATTTAGACGAATCCTGATACTCATAAGAGCGGGAAGATACTTGCAGGTAAAAACCGATATCTTTCCAAGAACCACCACGGATTACTTTTCTGCGTAATGCAGGAACTCCACCGTCGGCAGCATCTTTTGCCTCATAATATAAATCAGGGTTCAAATCGTGTGAGAAGCTGTATCCGGATTCTTCGAAAGCATCGCGGCACCACTCAGATACGTTACCGGCCATACAGTATAAACCGTAATTGTTCGGGTTGTAAGAAATGGCAGGTACGGTATGGAAACCACCGTCATCAATGTAGTTACCACGAAGCGGTTTGAAGTTACCTAAGAAACATCCTTTTGAGTTACGGATGTAAGGACCTCCCCAAGGGTATGGGTTCAAATCCAAACCACCACGGGCGGCGTATTCCCACTCAGATTCTGTAGGTAAACGGAAGTCGTGTACCGGGAAATCTCCACGCTGCTGAAGGAATGAGTTCATTAAGTTGGTTCTCCAGATAGAGAATGCATTAGCTTGTTTCCAGTTGATACCTACTACCGGATAATCGTCATAGGCCGGATGCCAGAAATACATTTTTGAGAGCGGCTCATTGTATGAATAGGTGAAGTCTGCAATCCAAACCAATGTATCCGGGTAAATGGCCACCTTATCTTTACGGATGAAAGATGAACGGTCTTTTAAACCTTGCGGACGGTTGTTGGCGGCTGCTTTGTAGTCAATCCAGTAATAATCATAAATGAGTTTACGGGTATCAATTTCACGTTTTCCGTAGAAACGTTCGTTTGGTTGGTAATACATCTCTTCCAAAATCTCCGCTTGTTCTGTTTCATCCCAACGGATTTTGGTACGGTAGTTCAGTACCGGTGGATCAGGAACGCCTACTGCGATATTCCAGTCTTCGTATTCTTCTTCTGCAATAAAGAAATCTACATCCAATCCATTATCACCCAATAAACGACGGGCCATTGAATCTTTTACGAATTCAACGAATTGGCGGTACTCGTTATTGGTAATCTCGGTTTGGTCCATATAAAATGCCTGAACAGACACTGTTTTGGACTGGGCGGTAAAATTATTGGGAACATCCTGGTCGGAAGGACCCATGTTGAAACTACCCATTGGGATGTAAACAGTTCCGTATGGATCTGGCTGATACCATTTCGGACGGTTAGGCACACCCGTAAGTTGCCCCATATTACCATTGTTACAACTTGCTAAAATTGCAACTGCTGATGCGAGGATGGCAAACTTTTTGATTCTGTTCTTTTTCATATATAACCCAGATTTCTTTCTAAGAAACGTAGCCGATGTTTGTAATGTTATATAAGTGATCTTTATAATTCCTTAAAAAATATTAACTGACCCTATTACCAATCACGTTTTGAGTCAAGGTCACGTACACGGAACCCGCCGCCCATTGGTGGTGTAGATAGTTTGAAGCAGTATTTCAGGAACAGCTCGTGTGTACCGTAGCTGAACTTTAATAAGCGGGAGGTAGTCAAGTCATATGAATAACCTGCGGTAAACGCATGCTGTTCTGTTTGCCATAAAACCATTCCTAAGTTCAAGGCTACCGCATCTTGGAAGCGATAGGTTAAACCTCCCCAGTATTTTTCTCTGAAAATCAAGTTTACGTTCACGTCAAAAGATACGGTGGCTAAGTCTGTTTTGATAATGGCATTCGGATTGATGTCAAAATCGGGATTGCCTCCAACAGCCCTGAATGTATAACCTCCTGTAAAGAATAAGTGCCGGGCTGAACGGTAAGAGAAGTTTTTAAAGCGCATGCCCGGTAATTGTTTAGCGGATATACCGGCATACCATCTTGGGGTATGGTAAAATACACCCAAACCAGCATCAAATACCATGGATGAACCGCTCAAAGGCAGTGAAGCATCTAACAACGGATTGTTTGTTTGTGGAGCATTCCACTCGGCACCATTCACGATCATGTTCTGGAAACCTAAATCAAGACCCACACCAAAGCGACCCGGCCCTAATGGGAAACGGTAAGCACCGGCTAACCTGAGTCCGGTAGTATTAAAGAAACCGATATTATCGTTAAAAACGGTCAAACCTACACCGATATCATGTTTGATGAATGTCTTCAAATTTGCATCAACCGAAATTTGGTTAGTGAAGGGCGCTTTTTCAAAACCGGTCCATTGGAAACGGTTAAATACGTTCACGCAGATATTATCATGATAACCCGCAGTAGCCGGATTTATCATCAGTTTATTGAAATAAAACTGCGTAAATTGAGGATCTTGCTGTGCTTTTACGTTCCCGATAACTGCAAATGCCATTGCGGCTGCTACAATTGCCCTTAGCTTCATAAGTGTAGAGTATAGTTTTCTCAAATAAAACATCTATAGTTTTAAGTCGTAAATATAAAGAATAATTTCTCAAACAATACCAAATACAACTTCTAAAAATGTTTATAAACTAGTTGAAAACTGTGTTAATGTTATGTTAATCAGTTAATTAAAAATTAAGTTTTTTTTCAGCTTTAAACCATCTTTCAGGGATTCCACCCCCTAAAGTCTCTAAATAGTCCTGTTCTGAGCAGGGAATAATGAATTCCCGGAGGCCGAATTTTATCTCTTTTTCTTCGTTCAAGGGCAGGCTCATCCACCATCTTCCCGTGAGTCTGTTTTTATAAAAACGAACATCAAAAGCCGTATCAGGTGATGATACATCATACCGTATATACTCGGTTGAATTAAAATCGACCGATTCTTCTAAGCGGCTGTAGAACCCGTCAAATACGTGCCAAAGCGTTTGGGCTGCCAACCGGATCGTACTCTGGTTTATTTCGGCTGCCGAAAGATTGTAGATACCCACACTGCTCATTTTCTTGCTCATACCGCAGTAACGGGCCATTTTACATATTTCATCACTTGTAAATCCGTTTGGTTCGGGCATCAATACGCCGGCAGCATCAGCCGCCTTAACCGATCCTAAGTCGATGGAAACGCAATCCGCATCCCTGATAACGGGCTCTGCGGTTTCGGGTAATGCACGTATTTCGCCCAGGCGATGTAACTCAAAAAAGAGTTTATCCATCGTATCTACCACCGATGGCGAAACCAAATAATTCTGATACCCGATAATACTGTAATTAAACATGTAATTATCTGTATCAAATATTATGGGAGTCAGGAAGTTATGCTCATTGATATCTTCGGCATCATCCACAAAATCGGGTTTGGGGTCAAAACTCAGAAGGTTGAAATAACGTTTGTTCTTTTTGTATGCCAGGTAGTTAAGATAGGTGATTTCCTGGCTGCCGCCTATGATTACCGGAATGATCTGCTGTTTTAATGCCTCGCTGATGGCTTCAATTACTTTTTCGCGGTTTTCGGTTTCGTTTTCTCCTGTTCTGATATTGCCCCAATCGGCCACCCGGATATGACTGAAACTTCCGGTAAAAAGTCCGTATAGGTGTTTTCTTACGGAGTTTGGAATATGAATAAGCTCATTTTGGGCCGGCTTAAAACGATATAAGTTTACACCGATTATGGCAAAATCAGGCTTCTGTCCTTCTTCATAAACCGGAAAACCGTCTTTGGCGCTGAATGCTTTCACTCGGGAGCCCAATTGTTCCCGGTGGAAACTTTCCGGCAATATTTCGGTAGGTACCGGATGAAATAATGATAAATAATCCATCGGATCAGCTTATTTCTTTTTGCTTGTTTTGGCCGCCGCTTTCTTAGCCGGCGCTTTTTTGGCCCCGGCGCTCTTGGCCGGCGCCTTTTTTTGCTTTTTCTTTCTTTTCAAAAGCATCGGGCATCTGGGCCACGATCATCTTTTTTACGTCTTCTAACGAAATTTCGGAAAGCTCTTCAGGCGTGTATTTCGATTTATCGGCTTTGCCCGTAATTTTCAGCATGTTTTTGCCGAAGCGGATGAACGGACCCCAACGCCCGTTTTCCAGGGCGATTTTTTCATCCTCCCACTGGCGGATATATCGGTTGGCCTCTTTTTCTACTTTTTTACTGATGAGTTCTTCTATGTCGCTCTGCGAAAGTGTATCGTAATTATAGGCTTTGGGAATATTGATAAATAAATCGTCCCACTTAATGAACGGACCGAAACGGCCTTTGCCTTTCGTTACCGGTTTACCTTGATAACTGGCTATGGGCGCATCAATTTCCTGTTTCTCTTTAATTATCTCGATAGCTCTTTCCATGGTTACGCCCAGCGGGTCTTCGGCCCTTGGCATTGAAATGAACTGCTCTCCCCATTTTACATACGGCCCAAAACGTCCGGCACCGATAATGACTTCTTTGTTTTCGTATTCACCTAAATTAAATGGGAGCTTAAACAAGTCAAGCGCTTCGTCAAGCGTAATGGTTTCAATGCTTTGGGTTGATTTCAGGGTTGAGAATTTAGGTTTCTCTTCATCCTCAATTTCGCCAATCTGGGCCATTGCCCCATAACGCCCGATGAGGGCATATACATTTTTACCGGAGGCATTGTCAATACCCAGTAATCTTTTACCACGGGCACGCTCCGCATTTTTTTCGGTAAATTCAACCGATGTATGGAATGGGCCGTAGAATTCTTCAATCATTTTATTCCATTCCAGATTGCCTTCGGCAATATCATCAAACTCCTTTTCAACCTTGGCGGTGAAATTATAGTCCATGATCTGCTTAAAGTTTTCCAATAGGAAATCGGTAACGAGCGTTCCGATGTCGGTAGGCGAAAGTTTTCCTTTTTCGGCTCCCGTATTTTCGGTTTTGGTTTCGCTGCTGAGTTTATCGTTTTTAAGCGTGAATACGCTGTAGCTTCGTTTTACGCCTTCAATTTCTTTTTTCTCAACGTAGCCTCTTTTTTGAATGGTGCTGATGGTAGGCGCATAGGTCGATGGTCTTCCGATGCCCAATTCTTCCAGTTTTTTTACCAGTCCGGCTTCCGTGTACCTTGCCGGAGGCATGGAGAAGCGCTGGGTAGCCACAATTTCAGAACAACTTAGTGCTTGGTTTTCTTTGAGTGCCGGCAGGTTTTGTTCCTGGGTATTCTCTGATTCCTGATCTTCTTCTTCTTCGGTAGTTTCTATATATACTTTAAGGAAGCCTTCAAATTTGATTACTTCTCCGCTGGCTACAAATTTTTCGTTTACGCCTTTTGCGGTGATATCTACCGTGGTTTTTTCCAGGCGGGCATCGGCCATTTGGGAAGCAACGGTACGTTTCCAGATTAAATCATACAGTTTTTGCATGGATGAATCGGAAGAAACCTGCGTTTTTTCAAAGTAGGTGGGGCGTATGGCTTCGTGTGCTTCTTGCGCTCCCTTTGATTTAGTGGCAAATTTGCGTACTTGGTGAAACTCTTTTCCATACATACTTCCAATGATGGCCTCCGTTCCCTGAAGGGCCGTGTCGGACAGGTTGGTGGAATCGGTACGCATATAAGTAATGAATCCTTCTTCGTATAAACGCTGGGCAATCTGCATGGTACGCTGCACGGTATAACCCAGTTTACGTCCTGCCTCCTGCTGAAGGGTAGAAGTAGTAAAGGGCGCCGCCGGTGTGCGTTTGGCCGGTTTGGTTTCTACTTTTTCAACGATGAAATTGGCCCCGATACATGATTTTAAAAAGTTCTCGGCTTGGGTTCCTTCATCAAACTTGTTGGCCAGTTCGGCTTTGAAATTTGATTTTCCTTCCGAAAAACGGC
>Ga0075154_10002059_pt1 | contig 13439 bp, 13 predicted proteins | sample JI71714BDNA_FD_70965 | JGI IMG/M metagenome (GOLD analysis project Ga0075154, IMG submission 70965) | Wastewater effluent complex algal communities from Wisconsin, to seasonally profile nutrient transformation and Carbon sequestration -... | ecosystem: Engineered > WWTP > Effluent > Algae... | reverse complement strand
AAGCCAAAGGAAAAACAACCCAATATACAGCAATAGATGAGGCGATTAGAACCGCTCAATTTGTCCGCAACAAGTGCATCCGTTACTGGATGGACAACAGAGGTGTTGGACAGAAAGAGCCTTATCGCTACAACACAGCGCTGAGGGTTAAATTTTCGTTTGTCAAAACTTTAAATGCCCATGGTTGTCAAGCCTCTGTCGAGCGGGCTTATAGTTCACTAGAATACACAATTGTCAGTGTGGACTTGAATTAGATAGAGATTGGAATGCGGCACTTAACATCCTGAATTTAGCCTTGGGTACTACAGGTCATGTAGGAACCTGGATTTTAAATCCGAACGCTTCGGGAGATTTGACCTCTACTCAGGCTGGAGCAATCTTGTCTAAGCAAGTTAAGTCTTTGAACGAAGAATCCTCACGCCTTTATGCTGAGGAGTGTCAAAACATTAAAATTAATTCAGAGGCGGCAGGAGTTTTACTAATGAGTAAGCGTTCTTCGGTTGAATCCCCAAATCATCAATCATCTTCAACCCCTATCAATCCTGCTTTACAAGCAGCGCTGGGGTGCTTGGATGTAAACCTGGAAACAGAACTAACAACATATAGACGACACAGGCGACGAGCCGAACAGTGGGTGTCTCCATCCGTGCGTCCCAGTACCAAGACAGAAACAACCAACCAACAGCCTGGTCAAAATCAACCACTAACGGCTGCGGAGCCAACCCAGCAATCATTCTCGATACCCCTATCCCTTGGCGGTAGCCCTGGTGAGACCCCAAGAACAACTACTGCCGGCGGGAGCCAACCTATAAAACCATTTATCAGCACCCCACCACCAAACAAATATCTCGAATCTAGCGAAAAACTGATCGAAAGTTTGGACTCACCAACAGCCGAGGCGACCGAGGAAAGAAGTTTAGCAGCCAGTCTGTTGACTCCCTTGGGACTAAGTTCCATGCTGCTGTTTTTGCTATCCTGTACAGCCTTGGGCTACGCAGTCTTTTACCCATCAAGTCTAGCTAAAATGGTAGGCCTCAACCGTTTGGTGGGAAGCAACACACCCTCGGAGACCCAAGGTAGCGCTAGTAAAGTAACTGATACCGGAAGCAAGGAACTACCAAAAGCTCCTAATCTGGTTTCCAAGGAATTTATCGAGCTAGACTTAAGTACCCTGAGCAATGTCAAGCCCACCGCCAGCCCCATTGCTTCCCCCTCTCCCAAAGCCTCAATCCCGCCCACTCCAGCAGCAGTCAGCGACTCCAGCGGGGCTGTCCCCATCCCGACAGAAGACGGCAACCCACCAACAATTAAGGAAAAAGGACTGAACAATCTCAGTACGGCGTTGCTTCCGAGTCCGACTAATGTGGCACAAACAGTCCCAACATTGCCAACACTGCCTCCAACGCCTTCCCCATTGGCGTCGAATTCAGCAACTCCTGCGGCTGCATCTCCTGCTGTGCCATCCCCAGCCCCCGCAGCCACACTGGGAAGCCCTGCAAGGGCTAGCGACGGTTTTTATTACGTGGTTGTCGATTACACCGATGCCAAATCCCTAGAGCAAGCCAGAATTGCAGTACCAGATGCCTACGTGCGGAAATTTTCAAAGGGTGTCAAGATCCAAATGGGAGCGTTGAACGATGCGGCCTCAGCACAACTTTTGGTGAAAGAGCTGCAAGCAAAAGGGTTGAATCCGCAATACTATCAGCCTTAAATTAGTCAGCGGGAATTAAAAATTTAAAAATTAAAAGAGAGCATAATTTAAAAGTTTTCATTTTTAATTTTTAATTCTTAATTCCTATTCATAAAATTTAGAATTGAAAATTTGGAGAAAGGCAAGATGGGATTATTCGATCGCCTTTGGCGAGTAATTCGAGCCAACATTAACAGTTTAGTGGGAGCAGCGGAAGATCCAGAGAAGATTTTGGAACAGGCAACCATGGATATGCAGGAAGATTTAGTGCAGCTCAGACAAGCTGTGGCTGGGGCAATTGCTGCGCAAAAACGCACGGAACGGCAGTATTCCCAAGCGGAGTCCACCGCCACAGAATGGTATCAGCGCGCACAGTTAGCTTTGCAAAAAAACGAGGAAAATTTAGCACGGGAAGCCCTGACTCGCAAGAAATTCTATCAAGAAACGGCTATCACGATGAAAGCTAGTCTGGAACAGCAGAAAGTTGTGGTCACTAAACTTAAAGAAAATATGCGGGCACTGGAAAATAAAATTTCCGAGGCAAAATCGAAAAAAGATATGTACATTGCCAGAGCTCGATCGGCTGCCGCCTCGGAAAGACTAGACAAAATGATGGGTAATCTCAATACAGGTAGTGGTTTGAGCGCCTTTGAACGGATGGAAGAGAAAGTTATGCAGCTAGAAGCTCGCTCTGAGGCGATCGCAGAACTCGGCACCAATGACTTAGAAAAGAAGTTTCTGGCTCTCGAAAGTGGTGGCGATGTCGATGCACAGTTGGCGGCAATGAAAGCGCAAATGCTTCCGGGCAATAATACGCCTAAGTTACCATCGGCGGACTCACCCACATCCTGAAGGTGAAGCCTGGAGCATCCATCCTATTTGAGACTGCTGTTGCAGTAGCTACAGATAGCTCGAAGCGAGTTGGGGAATTCCCGGATCAAAGCTAAACTCAGTAGATAGAGCTGGCAAAGCTTGGCGACACCACTTAGGAAGATCCCTTTAAACTAGATTAATATGTTTGCAAAAATTGCCCAAGGCTAGATCATCGCACTAAAAATCTGACCAACCGAATTTCAAAACCGCAGGCTAGTGCCTAAAGCCTGCTTTCCGCTTACTTCGTACACCTCACCAAGGAAAAATAGGATTATGGGATTATTCGATCGCATTAGCCGAGTCGTCAGAGCCAATCTTAACGACATAGTGAACAAAGCTGAAGACCCGGAAAAGATTTTAGAACAGTCTGTGACGGATATGCAGGAAGACCTGGTGCAGTTGCGTCAAGCCGTGGCCGCGGCGATCGCCACTCAAAAGCGCACCCAGACTCAGTACAATCAAGCTGAGTCCCAGTCGAACCAATGGCAGCAGCGGGCTCAGCTTGCTCTGCAAAAAGGTGACGAGGCTTTGGCGCGCGAAGCACTGGTACGCAAAAAGTCTCATGCTGAAACGGCTGCTACTCTAAAAGCTAGCCTAGAGCAGCAATCGACTCAGGTGGAAAGTCTCAAACGCAACTTGATCGGTTTGGAGAGCAAGATTTCAGAAGCTAAGACAAAGAAGGATATGCTCAAGGCGAGAATATCCGCAGCGAAAGCTCAAGAACAACTCAACAACACCATTGGCTCTCTGAATACTGGCAGTTCCATGGCTGCGTTCGATCGCATGGAAGAAAAAGTTTTGCAGATTGAAGCTCGCGCCGGGGCGTCAGCAGAACTAGCCGCTGGTGGTAGCAATTTGGAAGAACAGTTCCGCTTGCTCGAAAGTGGCGGGGGTGTCGATGACGAGTTGGCGCAAATGAAAGCCCAACTTGCTGGAAGTTCTGTATCTCAACCTCAATTACCAGCATCGGGTAAAACTGCTGCGACTAACACCTCTGAATCGAGTCCGGTGATTGACGCTGAGTTGGAAGAATTACGATCGCAGCTCAATAAAATGTAATCTGGATCGAAACTCACAGATTTCTCTGATGGTGCGATCGATCGCTCCGTCTCTCTAAAGCACATAGCTTGTGGAGGTCGGAGCTTTTTGATTGGCGATCGGCGGCTACAGCCGGACTAAATCTTACCGAAACATGACAATTTAGCTATATAGTAGTAAGTATCATTTAGCACTAATTTTTAAGTGCAAAACCCAATTTTAAGTGCAAATTTAAAAATAAAATTATGTCGAAAGTGCAGTTGTTAGTTCTCAGTTCTGTTGCTTCTGGTTTTGGGCTTTGCTCAAGCATTTTTGCCCTATTCAAAATTACTTCTGGACTTTCACTGATGTCTTTTTTTGTCTTTATTTTAACCTTGGGATTTTGTGTGATTAATGTTTTTTTTACATTGCATTATTATACATTCATTGCTAAGCAGTTGAGTGCCAAAAACCGAGGCAAATCTAGAACCATAGGCGGTTGAAACCACTTCTCAACAAAGGAATTCAGCGTGAGCTATCTCATAAATAACGTGGCATATAGCCTAAAAACAATCAAAGTTTAGGCAAAATCCATTCCACCGCAACCGCTAAATTTTCTGCAACAAAATCCGGTTTAGTATGATGCTGATATTCCCCATTCAACACACTTTCACCGTAACCAGTCTGCACCAAAATACCAGTACAACCAGCATTATGAGCCATATCTACATCTGTTGCTTTATCCCCCACCATAAAACTATTTCGCAAATCTAAATCCTGTTCCCAAGCAGCGGCTACCAGCATCCCTGTATTCGGTTTGCGCCAAGTTGTATACCGCGTAAATTCTGGGTTAGTTCCCCCTTCTGCTTCACTCAAATAAGGGCAATAATAAAGAGCATCTAATTTGGCTCCGGCTGCTTGGTCTAATAGCTGACAGAGCCGTTCGTGCAAAGCTTCTACATGACTAACCGGATAATATCCCCTGGCCGGGCCCGATTGATTGGAAACTAGACAGCAAAATATTTGTTGGTCATTTAATTTGCGTACAGCTTGGGCTACTCCAGGGATTAAATGCAAATCTTCTACTTTGTGGATGTAGCCTGCTTCGATATTTAACACACCATCTCTGTCGAGAAATACTGCTGGTTTCATGGTTATTTACTAAAGATTGCTATTTGCTGGGGCAGCTAGGTACTCGCAGGCTGCAAGAGGCAATAGAGTTTGGGCTGATGAATTGCTCGGAGAAATACGCAGGCGGTAACTTAAACAGTTGACAGTTTCCTCGTCCCCAGGCTTTGCCTCCTGTGAAGCCTAGATAACCGAGGCAGAGCAAGAGTGATATGGGTTCCCAGGCAGAGCCGGGGAACCAGCTAACAGAGCCGGGGAACCAGCTTGCATCAGCTAAGATATCCTAGTTTTTAGCCGCCCCAAACTTTCTTTAAAACATCTTCTGGAGAAATGTCCGACATCTTCCCCGTAGGAGATTTAATGCCCAAAAATCGATCGCTCTTAGGTAACAATTTTGCTGGATCGGTGGGACCGAACAAAGCTATTGTATAAGTTTGAACCGCTACAGCTAAGTGCATGGGCGCACTATCTGTACACATCATCAAATTAGCCGCAGCAATCATCGCCGCTAATTTGCCAACATCATCGGGTGATGTCACTTTCACCTGGGGACACAACTTGATTAGTTTGGCCACAAAACCAGCATCTTCTGGCCCTTGAACCACCACAACTGGTAAATTTGGCTGTCGCTTTTGACAATCTTCTATTATTTGCTTCCAATTGTCGATCGGGTAAATTTTGTCAATACCTTTAGACACAGCTAACTGACTAGAACCGCCGTGAATTAAAATGTAACCACTTTCTTTAATCCCCAACTGTTGCTGTTGGGCTTCCGCCCACTGAATGTCCTGTTTTGGTACATTAATTGCGATCGCAGGGCACGGATTTTTAATGTTGAATCCTTGCAGCAAATCGTGGTACATTGAAGCTGCGTACTGTTGTGTTTTCAGCGGTACGGGATTGGTGAGAAATAAACTATTATTGCTTCCGGCATAGCCAACTCTCTTGGGAATGCCCGTCAGCCATAGCAAAAGTCCGACAGTCCAACGCTGACCCAGGGAAATCACTGCTTCGTATTCGCGATCGCGAATTACACCTAGCAAATTACCCCAATCCGCCATCGCATTCCGGTCTTTGAAATTGTAAGTCAAGACTTCTTTGACCGACTTGCAGACTCGGTAAGCACTTTTTGCCCTCGGTTCCACCATGACATCAATTTGAGCATCGGGATAACACTGTTTGAGGTCATCAAGAGTGGGAAAAAATAAAATTTGGTCGCCAATTCCACCAGGGACAAGTGCTAGTATTCGCATCATAAACGATCGGACTATTATTTATACAAAGTAGCTCTCAGCGATCGGCTTTCAGCTATCAGCTTATAGTATTTCTAGACCTTAAAAGCTACGGGCTGACAACTAAACCACTGATTGAAGAGTACAGGACGCTCTTATTATATATATGTAGTTGGGTTAAAAACGGTTAGTAAATGCACTTATTAATTCCTGCGGCGGGTTCGGGGCGACGGATGGGTAGTCAGCGGAACAAACTGCTGCTGACTTTGCTTCTTAAACCTTTGTTGAGTTGGACTTTGGCGGCGGCTGAGGCTTCGCGGCACATTACCTGGATTGGTATCATGGGCCAGCCTGATGATTTTCCCGATTTTGAAGCAATTTTGAGCGATTTATCTTTGACTAAGCCTGTGAAACTGATTCAAGGTGGTGCCACCAGGCAAGAGTCAGTTTACAACGGTTTGCAGAGTTTGCCACCAGAGAGCGATCGAGTGTTGATTCACGATGGGGCGCGATGTTTGGCAACTGCTGAATTGTTCGATCGCTCCGCCGAGGCACTTTTGACCTGTCCCGGCTTGATTGTTGCCATCCCGGTCAAGGATACGATTAAGGTGGTGGATGAGCGTCTAATTGTGCGAGACACACCGGAAAGAAGCAATTTGTGGGCGGCCCAGACTCCCCAAGGATTTGAAGTGCAACTATTGAAAAAGTGTCACGAAGAAGGGCGAGAAAAAGGTTGGGAAGTTACCGATGATGCCGCTTTGTTTGAAAAATGCGGTTTACCAGTGCGAATTGTCGAGGGAGAAGAGACTAATTTGAAGGTGACAACTCCCGTTGATTTAGCACTAGCTGAATTTATTTTGCGTCAGAGAACACTGACAGTTGACAGGTGAGAGTTGGCAGTTCGTAGTTGGCAGTTATTACCAATTATACAAATTTAATGGGTCGTTGCACAGATCTCGATCTCCCTCGCATCCCCCTTAAGAAGGGGGACGAAAGAGAAGAATCTTGTCCCCCCCTTATTAAGGGGGGCTAGGGGGGATCAGATTCGGGATCTGCCTCATAAAAAATTGGTATTACCAATTACCAATTACCAATTACCAAATCTAAAATCGATAGTGTTATCCTATAAATATCATAGCTGGAAATAAACATATGATTTCTGTTGTGCCGATCGCACCACCGTTAACCCTAGGCGAACAGCGAGTGGTGTTTAGAGATATTAGTTGGGAGGGTTATCAACAACTGCTCAAGATTTTTGGCGATAACCGAGCGGCTAGATTGATATTCGATCGAGGGACTTTAGAAATTACCAAGCCTTTACAAGAACACGAATTTTCGAGATGCTTAATCGAACAACTGATTCGGATTTTGGTTGTAGAACTAGGTTTGAAGATTAAAACAATGGGTTCTACAACCTTAGATCGATCGGACCTAGAACGCGGTGCAGAACCAGACAATGCCTATTACATCCAAAATCAGCCCCTCGTAGCCGGTCGTACCGTAGATTTAGCCACCGATCCAGCACCCGATTTAGTAGTAGAAGTAGATATCACCCATACTGATATTAATAAACTAGCTCTCTATGCTAGTATGGGAGTACCGGAGTTTTGGAGATACAATGGTAGAGAATGGCGGATTTATCAGCTAGAAAACTCTGAGTATTTAGAAGTGTCTGTCAGCCCCACTTTTCCGATTCTCCCCAAAGAAAAGCTCTACGAATTTTTGGCCGCAGCGCAGCTAGATGAGGTAGAAGCAGAGGTGAATTTCCGCAACTGGGTAAAAGAGATGACTAAATCTAATCAGTTAAATAATCAATAACCCATAACTAATAATCAATTCAAGAAGGATTAATCGGAAATTCGCCCCCACTGTCAATCTCTGCCACACTGGTAACTAAATCCAAAAACGCAAACACGGCTGGAATTAACAGCCCCTCCCTTAAAATAGCCACTCCAATTACCCTCTGAAAATCCGCGGGGAAACTACAAATTTTCACCTGAGCAGGTATGGGTTCCGCCGCCAAACGAGGCAGAATTGCTGCACCCAAACCTTGTAGTACCATACTGACAATAGTTGAATCTTCGCTGAGTTCGTAAGCGATATTTAGGGGACAAGGGGAAGTTGCTAAATACTTACGAAGTGGTATGGAACAAGCTGTTTCTGGCGGCTGCAAAATCAACGGGTAATTCGCTAATTCTTCCCAGGTAATCTTAGCATTTTTACATTTCGCAGTCGGTGGCAATAAAACCAGATAGTTGTCTCGCAAGATTTCCCTTGTTTCAAATTCATCGGAGATGGGAAGAGAAACAAAGCCGATGTCTGCTTTGCCCGATCGCAAAGCTTCTTCCACAGCTTGCGTATAATAGACTTCGGTAATGCTGACGGCAATTTTGGGAAAGCGATCGCGAAATTTAGCAATAATACGCGGTAGGATATGAGTGGCAACACTGCGAAAACTAACTATCCGTACCTGACCACCCTGTAAACCTTTTTCTAAATCCGCTTCTTTGACCATATGTTCTAACGATCGCACAATTTGACGCCCGTGAGTCACTATCCTTTCTCCCACAGGTGTCAGTTGAGCACCATGTCGCCCCCGATGAAATAGCTGCACTCCCAATTCGGTTTCTAAAGTGGCGATGGCGTGGCTGACTGCTGACTGGGAAAGTTCTAATTGCAAAGCTGCTTCGCTAAAGTTTGCACAATTTGCTACTGCTATTAAAGCCTGAATTTGAGAGAGTTTCATCCGTCGCGTATTGATTTCTTTCATATAACCAATAACTGATATGTCTAAATTTATTCTGGAATTCCATGACACTTGTTACTCCTATCCCTGTAGTTCGCGAGCGGTAATTCATGGCTTAAATTTCAAAGTACCCGCCGGGAAACGTTGCGGGCTAATCGGCCAAAATGGTTGTGGCAAAACTACATTTTTTCTATTAGCAAATGGCTTGTATCAACCGCAACGGGGAATCATTAGCTGGGAAGGTGAACCCTTCAACTACGAGCGCAAATATTTGATGCAATTACGCCAACAAATCGGGCTGGTATTTCAAAATCCTGAACATCAATTAGTTGCTTCGACGGTGGAAGAAGATATCTCCTACGGGTTGTACAATTTGGGTTTGCCCCAACCGGATATTGCTAGAATGGTTCAGGAGGCGATCGAGCAATTTGATTTAACTGAATTAGCTACTCAACCAATTCACAATCTCAGTTTAGGACAAAAAAAGCGCGTATCGATCGCTGATATCATGGTTCTCAAACCCAAATTACTGCTATTAGATGAACCTACAGCCTATCTCGATCCGCGCCATACGGGACAACTCATCGGTTTACTCCAAGAAATTCACGCTCGTGGTACTACAATTCTCTTAGCAAGTCACGATCTAGATTTCATTTATCGCTGGGCTGATTGGGTGTTTGTGATGGATGGGGGACAACTGATTTTAGAAGGAACACCGGAAAGCGTTTTTGCTCAACGGGAGGTTTTGGAGAAATTGCAGCTTGGTGTACCCCTGGCGATGGAGTTGATGGAGCAAATGAGGGCTATGGTTGAGAAAAATGATAGCTCACAAATGCACACTTTTGAGCAATGGCAACAACAAATTTTACAAAATCGGCGACTTTAGTTATGGGTTTTAGGTTCTGGGTGATTGATTATTGGTTTCCGAAATTGATGTTATGTATGATTTTTATCACTCAAAAACCACTGTTTTACTCCCAATTATATGCTGATAAATAAAGTTGGCAAAGGTGGCGACTAAACCGCGTCTATCTGGACAAGCAATCAAAAGAGTTGCTGTAGGAAGTGTCATAGAAAGTCAAAGTCCTGGGGATTAGTGTTGCTCGCACTGTTGTCAACTCTCAAACAGATTAATCTGCTACTCTTTCGGAGACTTCACCTTCGCAAATGGTGAGTTGGGAAGGCTGACATCGTTTAATGATTATACTAACTCTTTTTGCTCCTTCGCTTTCCAAGTCTTCGATATAGCCTGGAGTATGGATTAAGGCTTCTTTATCGCTGTCAAAGGGACCAAAATAGTAAGTGCAGCGGGGAAAATTGGTAATAATTTCTACCCACCATTTTTCTTGTCCTTGACTCTGGGTGGGCTGGGCAACGAGGCACAAGACTACAACACATATAAAGAATAAATAAAATCCGAGCATTGTTCTTCTTGGGGTAGATTTATGTATTATTTAAATTTATCAAGGCAATTTAGGCGATCGAATCAACCTCTGTGCTGATTTTGACTCAATTGAATCAGCAACCCGTCTCACTTTGCGTGTAATCTCAAATCCGGTAGCATCTGAATTATTCATCCCTCTATTCTCTCCCTCTGTGTCCTCTGTGTTCTCTGTGGTTAAATCATTCCAATGCTACCAAAAACGATATAATCTCAAATCTAAAGCAAAACCCGCCTGTGCGGGTTGTTTGCTTGCTGAATAATTGTCTTTTGCCAAAGCCGGTTACTAGGTAGAACTCAGAAGGCTGAAGCTTAGGACTTACCTTTGGGGAAATGGTCAATCCCAGCCCAACCATAAAAAACCAGTTCGTTGTTTTGGACTCGACACCTGTCTACTCGTAGTTGAGTGCCTTCGAGAGCAAATTTGTCTAAATCTAGCAAGTTGTTGACGTGGGCAATTATCGCTTTTCCCAAGTTGACTGCTTGCTCGTCGCCGCCGTAAGAAACGCTGACAAATTGGATTTTACGTCGTTCCTCGACTTGCAGTTGAGCAGTAATATCTATCTTGACTGGTTCGCCAGCATCGCCTACGGTAATTTCGGACTGAAGGCGAATCGATTTATCAGCACCAAAGCTGACTTCGGTGTTTTGAAAATGCAGAGACTGGTCTTGATAATTGAGCCGTTGTAATTTTTCAACTACAAAAGGCGTATTGAATGAGGTGGTTAAGTCTGATTGGCTCAAAACTATTCGCATATTTGCCTGGGTAGGCTGTCGTAATTTAACTTGACCTGCAAAAATTGCCCCAAAATCAATGGAGAGTGCTTGCAAGTAGAGTTCCATTACTTCGATGCGAAGACCGTTGTACATTAACATTCCTTTGCCAATGAAGTCGAAACCGTCGATGCTTCCCTGCAAGAGTTTGGCTACAGGCTCGACTCGGATATTGGCTTGGGCCTGTTCCGAACGTTTGAATAAGGCCGCAATCGCAGCTCCTGCTACTTTGCTGACAAGGCGATCGCCACTTTGACCTTGAAAGGATGTACCGCTAAACAAAGCTGCTACCATTTATTCGTTTGCTCATCTACATTGGCTATTATAACCTCCTATTAAGAAATGTTAAAATAGCTTGTGCTTATGTACATTATAAGAATGAATTGTTTTTTGGCTGGGTCTGGAAAATAAAACTTCTAGTACGCCAGCGTCTAGGACATTCTACAATTTTACAGGCTCAGGGGCGTGCCTTGGACACAGGCTCGATCGAGTAATGCTCCATCCCAGACTGTGTGTTCGATCGCAGCACAGAGCAAATTAGCACCTGTGAGATTAGCGCCACGCATGACGGCTCCATTCAGGATAGCTTCTTCCAAGTCCGCACCGGACAAATCTGCGCCGGACAAATTGCAATGACTCAAATCTGCGTGGTGCAAAATTGCCCTCGCCAAATTCACAGCCCGCAAATCGGCGCCGCGAAAATCGACACCGCTCAAATCCAAATTCCCGATCGTCGCCCCAGCCAAAAAAGCTCCCCCAAAACTGGTGTCACCAACTTGAGCATTCCCAAAGTAGACTCCACGCAAGTCAGCATTCCGCAAATCTGCTCCTCGCAAGTCAGCGCCGCTCAAATCAGCGCCTCGCAGGTTGGCGCGCAAGATGGCACGCTGCAAATTCGCACCAGCAAGATTAGCTCCACTCAAGTTAGTTTGAGACAAATCGGCATCGGCGAGTTCGGCTCCCGATAAGTCAGCGCCAGCTAAATGATAGCCCGACAGCATTTTAATTTTGCCTTTGCAAATGGCTTCTATGTTAGTCATTAGTTATTGGTCATTGGTTATTGGTTGTTGGTTATTGGTTATGGGCGGTGCCATGGCCTTCGACTCCGCTGACTTAATCGCGAAGTCGAAAGGTTATTGGTTATTGGTTTGGCAATTTAAGTTGCAGTTACCGAGGGAGTGCGATCGCCCACATCCTCCAACCAGACATTAGGTAATTGACTAGGGCGAGTTGGTAATTCCATCAAACCCATTTCTGCCAACCTCACGACGTTGCCGAGGGTATCCACCAAGGCTGGATCGAAACGACTGCCACTAATTTCCCGGCACTTTTCCCAAGCTGCTGTCAAACCCAAAGCTGGACGATCGCCCCGCCCTTGAGTCCAGTCTTGAAAACACGCAACCAAGCCCAAAATCCGGGAAGAGATGGGTATTTCTTCCCCTCGCAAACCGTCTGGCCTGCCGCTGCCGTCCCAGTGTTCGAGTTTATGCTTGACAATTTCGGCTACAGGTGATAGTTCCGGCATGGCTTGCAACAGTTGGGAACCGATGAAACTGCGATCGCGCCAAAATGTTAGAGTCTGTTGGTCAAAGCGATCGGGAGTTTGAGTAAACACCTCATTGGGGGCGGAAACTAACCCGACTCGAAACAGCAATCCCGCCAACCGCAACCGCCGCAACTGTAAAGCGGGCAAATCCAGAAGTTGACCCAAAGTTTCCGACAATGCGGCCACTTGCAAAGACGCGGTGGGATTTGCGGTATCGCGTTCATCCACGCGCTGGGCCATCCGCAGAAAAGCTTGAAGTTTATTGGCGTTCAAGTTGCGGCTAACGCGCAGGGCTTGACCTTCCAATTCCCATAAGTCACGGGTTTGGCGGTTAATTGCCACCATTTGCTGCTGAGAACTTTGCAGGTAAGTCACGATCCGCGACACTACCCCGCTAATGTCTGCTAGGGGTGGGCCTACGGTGGTGAGGATTTCTCCGTAAAGTTGCAACAGTTGGTCTGCCAAAGCCGTATCGTAATGTCGCGTTTGTTCTATAAAAATTTTTGCAGCCTCCGACACCAAAGATTGGTCAAAGGACCACAAGCCGTAGAATTTTCTTTCTATATCGATTTCTGGCTTACCTTGGGGCTGGTATTCTTGGTGTGAAAGTTCGCGACAAAGCACCATGGCTTTGTAGGTTGGGGCGAGGATAATTAAATTCCATTCCTGGATTATGGGGTCGATCGGATCGAGATTTATTAAAGATACATTTTCTAATTGACCGGTTTTGTGGTTTGCAAAACCGCTGTCGGCTACTGCACCGATGACAACCTGTCGAGATGCCTTAGCAATATCAAAGTAGCGATCGGCTTCTTGCAAATACCATTTTCCTTGCTGGAATGTGACCAACACTAGGGGTTTGACTTCTTGTTCTCCCCCCCCACTGGTTTGCAAGATGTGGTCTTCTAGGGCGTGACACAGGGCTACTAAGGTATTTTTGAAATAAACGCCGTAGCTAGAAGGCAGTTTATTGTCGGGAAGTGTAGCTTGTA
>Ga0075154_10002058_pt1 | contig 13441 bp, 9 predicted proteins | sample JI71714BDNA_FD_70965 | JGI IMG/M metagenome (GOLD analysis project Ga0075154, IMG submission 70965) | Wastewater effluent complex algal communities from Wisconsin, to seasonally profile nutrient transformation and Carbon sequestration -... | ecosystem: Engineered > WWTP > Effluent > Algae... | reverse complement strand
AAATTCAAGTTAGAAATAACCAGGTATCAGTAGTTTCATACTCGATGAGTTAATTTAAAGATTGAATTTTACAATAGTGCTTTGCAAAACTTCTCATGGTGTAAGCGCTTCTCAAGGATAGTGTTTTGGAATTTGGAATTCAAATAATGCTTTGTAGTGCGCCTTTATACACATTCATGAGAATTGGTGTTTTGAGGGGCGGTTATTTGCGCGCGATAGTACATAACCTGCTCCATCACAGCGTCGTTCTAATAAGAGGTTTCTATCTAAATGTAAAAATGAGTCTTGATGCAGCACGAAGAATATTAGCAAGACCTATTTCATTCCAATACAAGTTAAGAAAATTGCAAGGCAATAGTCTAATGGGTACTCTAAGGGTCATAATAACTTAGAAGCTCTATTATCCAGTTGCCCGGAATGAAAAGAAGTATTGCCTTGTCATTTTCCCAAGCAAGCGTATTGCCCAATTAAAGATACACATTCGAGTAAAGTCTTTTGCCGAGGCTCAGGGTTAAGGGTTAACTGCAGCATAACAAAGCAGCAGTATGCATATGTATAACATGTTCTAATGTGTATCGATCATATCGACACAATACCATCAGATACGGGAAGTATTGGGTTTTTAACCAAGGTTTGTTGCATAGCGCCGATCATCCCTCAAGAAGTTCATTTCTGGGTCATAGGAGCCTCAAAAGAAGCACCACCTACTAACATTAGGTGAATAAATAAGATCGTGGCGTATTGTTCTTCCGCATATAGAGCAAATTATTCTCTCTTTGCAGGACACTCAAGTTCTACTTCGAGTGTGCATAGGAGTTAGCTTCTGTTTCTAACGACATGTCCACCGAACTAGATCGTCCTCTTCCACCGGGTGGTTTGAGTCCAGAAGCGACCAAACCTGCTAAAGAAATTCCAGTTCCAAAGGTCGAGCCATCCCAAGTGAAGAAGTCACCAAGCGAACCACTAAGCCAAGAAGAATTGTTGTTCAAACTCATTCGTTATTCCACTGATGTTGGAAAAAAATGGGCTGGAGCTCAAGTTGGATGGTCTTCCACCGACATGCCTGGAATGGGTGAGTTTAAAAATGTGCTTGAGGCATGAAATTAATAAATTTCATCGAGATGTTGAATATAAGGGTAAACTTGACTGTGTTGATCTACATCCTTTTTCCATCACTAATGTTTATGGTCAAATCTCACAACTTACTGACTGATTTAATTATTCTTCCTTTTGACAACATAGCCAATCCGGCATGTGGATGGTCCCATATCGCATGCGATCCATACACCAATGAGATTACCAAAATCAATTTGAGCAACCAGCATTTGAAACTCACTCTTGCTTCTGAGTTGAGCCAACTGACAAGCCTCACTGAATTGAATTTGGAAGCCAATCAAGTCAGCGGAACAATTCCGAGTTTTTTATTTGAGTCTTTTGAAAAGCTTGAGTATTTGGTATTGGCCAAAAATGATCTTCAGGGCACTATACCACCTCTAACCGAAAGCCTGAAAAATTTGAGAGTCTTCGACATCTCAGACAACAGATTGAGAGGAGAAATACCTGAAGATATTGGCGATGTTCTGGGCCAAAACCTTGAGAAGCTCGATCTCAGTCACAATGGTTTGACTGGAGATATTCCCAAGTCTATTACTAAGTGCAAGAATCTCGGATTCTTAGATCTTAGCACGAATCTGCTCGATGGTATGTACAATTATCAATAGTATGGACAACTTGCTAAATATATACTGAGTTAACATTTTTATTCTCCGTATGAAGGTTCTATTCCAAAGGAGATTGGAGACTTGAAAGTTCTCAAAGGCTTGTTTCTCAACAACAACAACCTGATTGGCACTATTCCGTTCACGTTGGCAAGATCAGACTTGCCTCTGATCCAGATATTTTTGGAGAATAATGATTTGTCTGGAACTATTCCAGCAGGTTTATCTGATTTGAACAGGCTTCGTGATTTGTTTGTTGACGGAAACAAGCTCACTGGAACTGTGCCTGCTGACTTGTGTGACAAAAATCCTCCATTGAATAATGAATTCTTTACTGGCAAGTACGCTACGCCAGATAGAGATGGCTGTACATCAATTGCATGCCCTGCTGGAACAGTGAGCGTTGAAGGTGTGGCTCCATGCTTCGACTGTGACAATGGTCAATACAGATACATTGGACACGAATCACATCAGTGTCTTAAATTGTCGCAGCGTGACATATTGCAAACATTTTACGATCGAGCGAATGGTTTGAACTGGAAAGGAGATGATGGCTGGGGTCTTGAAAATGTTGATATATGTGCATGGAAAGGAATCATGTGCACACCTCAGGGGCACGTTGTCAACATAACCCTTCGTGATATGAATCTTCATGGTCAGATTGCAACTGAGCTTGGTCTACTTGAACATCTCAAGTATCTTGACTTGGCAAATAACTTCTTGACTGGTTATTTGCCTTCGGATTTACGTTTTGCCCCTTTAGAGCATCTTGATGTCTCTAATAATCATTTGAAAGGATTTGTTCCGCCCATGTTTTGCTTGGCAGGTAATGTAAATGGTAACGGTATGGATGGTCAGTTCAACTGTGATAGTATTGCGTGTCCTGTAGGAACTTACAACGATTACGGCCGAATGGTACTTGAGTACAACGAATTGGGCGAAGTTTCTCATCGCGATGAGTGTATCCCTTGCAAAGACTCAGAGGCTTCTTACATCGGAGCCACTCAATGCAATGAGCCTGTTGTTTTATCAACTAGTTATGGAGCTATTTCCCGAAGCGAGGCTGCATTCGGGACCGTTTTTGCGGGAATATTTTTGATTGCTGCAGCTCTAGGGGTTCTTCATCTAACTGACAAGATGCGCAAAGCACGTAAGAAAGCAGATATAGACCGTGCAGAAGCTGAGGAAACTTTGGCATTAGATCGCATTGATTATGACTTCGAAAGGTACCCCGATGCAGTGGTGGCGGCCAAAAAACAGGAAGAAGAATGGATGTCCATGCCAGGTTTGGATGATACCAACCCTGAAATTCAGCATCCACCTTCTGATGGTAATAATAATTATCGCGCCACCAGAGAATCTCCGCCGTCATCAACTGCTTCAGGAGGTATGGCATATCAAGCATCTCGAGCAGTACCGCTTGTTTCTACAGGATCCGTCACTGGAGGTGTTTCTCGTACAGGCTCGGCCACTCAGGGAAATGTACGTCGCCAAGACTCTGAAAACGAGCTCTGGTTGGATGTTCCCAAAATTATTTAAAAAGGGCACTGGGAAGTTGTATTACGAATTAAACTGTAGATCAATCAAAAGTTATTTAGTTGCCGAACTATATTTGTTAATTGGCTTACATTAATAAAGCTATTCAGCCGTAAACTCTCTGGTTCAGATGCCAATGTACTTAAGATATTGACAACGCAATTTATGGTGGGAATTGAAGTATGAGTATCATACAAAGGCCATGGAAACGCCGCTATTCTTAATGTAAATGCGGTCATATTGTGCGATTAGAGGGAAGAATATTCTGATATGCTTGATTCTCGAGCTAGCAGCAGTCTTATGGTATTTGCACCATGTGTTTTTGTACAATTTTTCGCGCTCTTTTTAGAAAGTCAGAAAGCGCTGCTCGAATCCAAATTATGTGTTATGCATGCTTCCCTCGTTTTGGGGTGCGCGAGTAAACGCGGGCAGAAAAAATACAGGTAACGCCCAATTTTAATATTTCATTTTCATTTTCAATTTCAATTAATCAACAAAATAATCATAAACTACGTTTGCTAGATTTAATCAAATAATTTGCTCACGATAATGTCGGCTTACGCTAGAAGTGCTCTTTACGGAGGATCAGTCTTTGGGAATAAGGTTGTGCATTCAAAAGGAGATAGCAATGAGCCAAGGAGTGTTAATGCTATGGGACATAATTATGCAAATGAAGGTAGGGGCAAAAATGAGACGCGACCCGAGTTTATGGATCCATATCCTAGAAATATGTGGCGCCGGCACGCCCGAGCTCCGCAAACGCTGTTATCCCAACCGTCACCTCATCTCTCGCAACAAGGTCCATTTCGTCCGCGGCAGATAGATCAGCATACGACAGTTGAAGAGATTGAAAATTCAGACGAAGATGAGGATCAAGTATCTTTTGCTCAGCAGCGTACCTACGCCCCTCAACAGTCATCTCAAGCCCAAGATGGAAGTGAGACACAATTAATGCATAATTTTCCTGAATTTCTTCACCCACAGTCATCTACAGCAAATCAAACACACTCATCCAAGTCTCAAAATCAAGAGCAGCCACAGCAGCTCCAGCAGATATACTCGTCACAACAATTTTCTAAAAAACAGAGCCAAAGCATCACAGGAACGTTAGCCGCTTGCAGTACGAGTTTGCATGATGCAACTTATACCAACAAGCTAGAATCGTATTCATCAAATCCCAAGCCTTCAGACGGACAACATATTCTATCTCAGAAATGTTTACATTCACAGAAATCCCTCACGGAAATTCGAAAAAACATTCTTTCCAAACATGCCCAAGGCTTTGAATCAGAGGGTATCTATCCGGTCGTGGAAGAAACACCATGTGAGAATTGTGATACTACTCAGCCAATCCAGTCCAATGACCTTAAAAGAAGTTCCAGTAGACCCTCAGACAAGAAGCTCAATGCAGGCGATTATCGCTCTCGAATACCGCTCTTTCTTAGCCAGCAATCGAATGCATCCACTCGCCATGACGTTCCTTCTGAAGGTAGATCTTCAAGACCGTGGATGAAATCCATTGAAATTTTATGCTCGCGCGCACGTTCCACACAGCCTGCACCTACGCCAGGGATAGGGCTTTCCAACACGAATGCATCACAAGCTTTTCAAAAGCATGTGATAAAGCCTTGGATGAAATCGTATCGTAGCACTAGTAACATGCTCACTAATACTGCTAATGCTGTTGTCCAAAACCTTACCAGAAGTGCTGGAGTATCTGCTCTCCAATTTTGCAGAGAGAATAAAACTGAGAATTCTACGAAGGAGATGAACCCACAGGCAAAACGGATGCCCGGATACGGCCAACTCAAGATAACTAGTATCAAGGCGTTAAGTCGTAAGAACACGAACAACAAAGAAGAAGATTCATGCATGGGGAGCCTTAAATTCAATGCTTTGCCGCGAATGGCGAAAGACAGTGACTTAAATGAAGACATTGATGAATTAGAAGATATATGCTCTAAGGATAAAGAATCTCACAAGGATAAAAACGATTATCCGGAAAATGAAAATCCAGAAGAGAGGATACTTGAAACTCCAAGACCATACAAGAAACATCGGCTTTCTGATAGGCTTGGATCTTCGAAAATGGCAGATCAATGTCATGGAAATACCAATCTAGAATGCCTTGAAGTCTTGCAGGAGAGGAATCTCCAAAAGAATGTGATAGAAAATACTTCTACCGAAATGAAATGTAGCGACCTGTCTGAAAGTAAAAGTACAAGTCCCTCTGCCAAAAAGAAAGTTGCAAATCGAGATGAATTTGATGGTAAAATAGATCACAAGTCACGCCAGGATCACCTCTCTGGAATCCGTTCGTCAAATTCGATTGTGCAAGACGTGGTCAATTCTGATGACCTTAAAATACTTATTCGAAAGGCGATAGAAGAGGCCAAATTTGAGTGGATAAATTCAATTAAAAATATGATCATCGAAGACATAAAGGACATCGTATGCGATACAATTCAAAGTGCAACCAAAGGAGATATGAAACCACTGTGGAGTGTGAACGAGAAACAGATAGAGAAAACGATAGATTTAACTTCTAAGGCGGAAGTAGATATGGTAACTTTAAAAAATGATGATTCTGAATTGACACGCAGGAAACTTGGACAAGAACAATCACTCGACAAATCGTATAAAAAGTACGACGAAGTGGACTCGCGCAGCTTCAATTTCCTAGAAGGATCATCTATCTCAGATGATGTACCAGTTAAAGAAATTCCCTTCAAGAACGCAGATAATATCGAGTGCTCCGACATATCATCTGTGACAGACCCATTCGCTGACGAAGGACGCAACTTTGGAGACAATCAAGATTGGTTCGATCTTTCAGCTCAACAAAGCGAAAAGAATTCCAAAGTCTTGAATGAAAAGGAAAGAAGCCAACGCAAGAAGAAAGTTCAAAAGAAGCAGAAACCGAGGGAACATCTTGAGACTAAATATAATGATTCTACGGAATCAAGGAGCAAGTCAGTGCCATCTAAAGAAAAACACAAACCAACAATAGATGTCCAAAGTGGAGAGATTAAAAACAACAAATCCTCTAAAAGGTTTGCTTTAACTCAAGAATGTAATATCAAGACTGCGAGCAAACAGAACGAGAGCAATGAGGACATAAATAACTCAGAAAGCATTTTGGAAACTCCATTTAGGCGAAGTATTGTTCAAACCCGGGCAAAGTTGTATGGTCAAGATTCTGATCTTCCTGGAGCTGGTAAATTATCGAACACAATCACTCCGCTAGTTGTCTTAAGTGAAGATAAAACCAAGTCTCTGGAAACATACAAAAAAAGAAACACTAACCTTGGGGAGGATTTCACGGTCAAAGAGGCAACAAAAGCAGGTTTAAATGCAGGCCTCGTCGATAACTCAGAAACTGACATCAAGAATCATTCGAGACATCGTAGGAAGAATATACACAGACTAACACAAACGGAAAACACTGAACCACGGCGACGTAGCTGCAGGTTGATTCAGAACTCTGGCGGAGATGTAAAAAGGCCTTCCACTAAGACCACAACTTTGGGCACAAGTGATAGATTTATTAGAGAGAATCCAAATAGTTCACAACCAACGTTGAAAGCAAATTCCTCTACAAAGGGAGACTGTAACAGGCGAGAAACAAATGAGCTAAAAAATTCTGTTATGAAACTATCTGCTATTGGGAGAACCAAGGATTCCGCGAAATCAAAGGGAAAGAGAAAAAGGAAAGATGCCGATGAAGGAGAATTTTTCTGTTCTGGTCCAAATGCTGTCCTATCAGATAAAGCTTCAACGTCAAAATCAGTAAATCGAATACCAGTAGTTTCATCAGACACTACTAAAAACAAGGCTTCACTTCATGAACCGAATGATAAAATTCCAGAAAAAACGATATGCGATCCTAGCACATGCAGTGGAACAGCCACATATAATAGAACTAGAGGACGATCATATAAAAGAAAGCGGACATCTGGATTCATCAAATCGTTTTTTGACAGCGTCTTTGATTTTGGAGCAAAATAGGGTCGCGATTTCGTGAGCATCTCTTGCATCACAAAAGTACCTATCGATTATTGATATTGCAGGCTTATGCAAGACAGAGTCCACAAGAATTCTAGATACAATCAATAAGAATTATGAATTTAGATTGATGTTGGCGCATTTTCGCCATGGTTGAAGATTCACCAGCCATTTTTAATGGTCTTTGGTTTTAGATCAAATAAGTTGGCTGTTTACTCTTGAAGAAAAGCCTTGTTTTAAATCGCTGAGCATTCTCAGAACTGCTTCAAATTGCATCAAAGAGACTCGCACCATATTTTTTTTAAACAATTTAGTTTTCGTCCAAATTGAAGAACCTGCTCTTACTCTTCTTCATTTTCTTCATATTCTCAACGCGAGCAAGCCTATCTCGTTCGTACCACTCATCCTTATCTAAAAAGCGACTATATGCTCCTTCATCCTGAGTAACATCAGCTCTTAGAGATTTTCGAAAGTCGGCTTCCTCTTGCCACATTTCTGCCAAGTCATCTGACCCACTTTCTTTTGCAGAATCTCTTAGATCCTTCGCAATGTGCCTTCGACTGCGTCGTTGGCGAAGAATATTGGCTGTTTCTTGATCTCCACGTGATTCTGCTTCACGAATGAGTAATTGGTTACGCACCGACTCGTCCAGAAAAGGAAACAAAAGTCTATCGATAGGCGCAGAAGAACCGCCACTCAATCGAATCACACGTGGCCTCGGTAGAACTCCCTTGAAAGAGTCAGTTTCCATCAAAAGACGAGCCTTACTGTTTATGGACATGGCATCAAAGTCACTTGGGTTTTGAATTGTGTCTACTATCGCGTTCGAGGCAAAAATGCTGGATCCTTCACCATCACCAATGAGAGCACTTGTAGTCTGAGAGACTTTGTCGCTGTTGTTTACCGGCGCTTGCAACTTAGGGGATGAAGTTGAGGTATTGAAATTATATTTTTGCGACAGTAATTTTTCGTTTACGACAACTTGAGAAAGAGCATCCTCAGAGTCACCTGTCTTTGAGTTTGAAACGCTGGAAATTGGAACAGCTAGGGATTCGTATAGAATAGGATCTATAGAAATCGGTCTTCCAGCAGCCATGGACCAAACCACACATTCCTCAGATTCGCATTCAACAATTCGAACATCTCCTGTCATAACCTCGTCATTATAGATTTCAGCGTCAGACTGGTCTACTGGAAGATCCACAACTTGACCATCTAACGATGTTACACCAAGACTCCCTTTATGCGGAGGGCGTCTCATAATAACACCTGCACCGCCTAGTGACATAACCCCTTCCTCCAATGACGTGTTTTCCAAGACGGTCCCAACTACGCTCGCGCGCAACTGTTTCTCTAATAGTTCCATCAAAAGATCCATAGGCCCTGTGTAGGGGTAGATCTGATCAACCGACTTCCCTCTTGTTTCCTCATCGGTATCAATCGTGGGAGCATAGCCATACGCTCCTCGATAAGGGGCGGTGTTATTTCTCCCATCCACTGTGGTAAGAGACCTAGACACTATAGTCTGCAACAGTCCTATAACGCCCTTCCTAGACTGATTCCGGTCAAGACCATTCTCATCTCTGCTTGCATGTCTATTGGATAGATCTAATACTCCATCATTTGTTTCAAGAGCCTGTAAAGCTTGCGTGACGCGCTTCTGTGCTACAAGAAGTGACCTTTCATATTGCAATCTTTCTTGAAACACAAAATCAATGGACGCTGGTACAAAATCGGATTCCTCGACGTTTATGCCATGTTCTCGAATGTGGATTGCCAAAATCTGCTCTGCTTCAGCCAATTCTGATTGAGCTTCTCTCAGTTCTAAATCCAGCACTCTCTTGAGAAGTGCCGAGCTGTTGAATATATCTTCGTTCGGATTATTTGATTCCTCTCTATTGCTGTATTTGGTCACCTGAGGGTTAATAGGCTTACTTGTGTTGAGCTCATACAATGCCTTTTGGGCCAAGTTGCCTAAACTCCAGCTTCTACCAGGCCAGTCTTTTCCCATGAATCTCTCAAATGCATCTCGTTTGCCTTTTCTGAATAGTTTAGCAATTCGATTCTTACCAGTCGCATCAAAGTCACGCGATTGATCATTAGATAGAACTGTCCATTCTGCCCAAGGGATGCTATCAAAGAGGCCTTTGTCGCGATTGATCAAAATTGAATTAAGTGAAAGACATCTCGTCTTACTGATTGGTAAATTGTTTTGTGTTGCTATCAATAAGGGCAGAAATTGGCGATAACGTTCCGAGGTCATGGGTATGGGCAAAGCCTCCTTAATGCCCTTTTCTTCTTTGGCCAAAAACAAACAAGGCCTTGATTGCATCGTAATGTTATTATTGCCTGAGAGTATTGGAACATTGATTTCACCCACACCAAGAAATCTAAGATTAACTAGTGAGTCCTTCCAGTTATCAAGTGCAAGGTTACGAGTTTTTGGAATAGTCGTCTGTAGTTTTGCAGTTTTGGTTGCGGGTTTCTCCAAAAACAAGTCAGCCAGGATCGCCTGCTGGATTTTAGGCGAATCCCATAGTTCAGGATTCACAGAGTTTACAATGACTGGATACTGTACTTGCACCACAAAAGAATCTTGAATTCTATCTGAGAATCCGTACAACTCAGCGAGATTCTTGGTGTTTATTCGATCTTGTTCATCTCCAGGAGTCCAAAACGATGCGTCCCTTGCCGGTATATTGGATTCGTCTGAAATCGATGAAAGTAATGATGACCCTCGCCGCCCATTTTTGATTCTACTTTGTAAGCTATGAACACTACTGAAGCATGATCTCGAATCTACAATCAAATCGGACAGGCTGGACCTTATTTGGAAGGAAGAAGCATATTTAATGTATTGGACGGCCAAGCAAAAAACAGACAAGACTTTCATGAAAACCCTATTCATCTTGTTATAATCTAATCTTCTTTTAATAGAAGAAAAGTATTGAGATGCGCATTGAAATGTATGCATAATACTTTCTCAGGATAGGCTTCGCACCAGCATTCTGGAGAACAAACATTGTGCTCGATTCAAGATCTGATGTCAGAACAGTATCAAGTTTATACACGAAACTCAAATACCCGACTATGTGTGGTAGCAACATACGATGAGTCATGTAGCAGCAATTGGAATTTTATAAGTATTCTGTAGATACATTATTTCTGCTTCTAGGAGAATGTATAAGCGAAGGTGCAAAGGATTTATTTTGCCCTTGACAAAAATCTCATGTTTAATCTCAAAGATTGGACGTTGCTTTGCTCGAGTGTTGTAGCATTCAGTTTTCTCACATTCCCCAGAAGCGTGAGTGCATTCCAACTATGTGTGCTAGCAAACCAATATACATCTACAGAATGCACGTCGATTCATACAAGAAAGCTGTCCAATGCAGGATGTATTTGCTCTGCACAACAACCTCGTTCTATAGAAAGGACACCAGGATTTCGTCGAATATTAACCAGACTACAATTAAGGAACTTTGATCTGCCAGAGGCTATGATTTTATATGGTACGGAAGTTTTGCTTGATAAAAATGGTGATGATTATCATAAACCAGATCTGCAAAGAGGAGTTGCTAGATTGATTCAAGAAGCCTGTGAGACAGGTACAGCGATGATATGGTTGTCTGAGAGAAATACAGTACAACAAATGAAATCGATGTTAGACGAATGCATCCCAAAAACAATATTCAACAAGCTGAAGTTGGACATGCGTCCTTCGTCCAACAAGAATCCTTCTATAAGTGAAATTGAAAATAAACCTACATTGTGTTTGAGGTCCAGCCTAGAGCTGCCTCTCATGTCTTGGCACACAGAGCCTAAATCTGATCATGAAGAAGAGCAACAATATGCATCGGCGTTTTCCATTCCCTCACGATGTGGTAAATCACACAGTCCTAGTCCTGCAGCTGTGTTGGATGCTCTTTCCAGTATTACAATCAAACCCAGAGGTTTTGGAGGATCCTCTGGTTTTGGAACAAAGCAAGCTGATCCGCCTCGTTCTCCGCTAGCCAAACATACTGTGGTGTTTGTTTCTAACAATGCAGATGCTAAATATCGTACATCGGCTGCACGAATGGCAGGAACACGCGTCATTCTCGTTGAAGGAACAAAAACTCGTGCACCTAGCGAAGTAGAGGATTTGGTGGATGGAGTGGTAGAGTCCCTAGGAGACGGAGCAATTGATTGGGACGTTGTGACATTAGATTCTATTTCTACACCGGGATCATTCTGGCTCAATCCACCTAATCCAAGGTAAAATCATCTAACTTTTAATTTGTGTTTGGATTTCTGAGCGACTAACTAAGTGTGACATGTTATTCTTGTCTAGAGATGATAACGGAGATCGAGTTGATCCGTATGCTGTTGCAGAGTCATTTTATAAAGAGCGCATTATGTCTGGTGGATCCTTCAACAGTGAGAATAGTGTTTCGTTTGAAGACCAGGCACACGTTAAGGCTGATGAACTTGATGATGATGCATTTGCTGCAATACTGGCAGATCTAGATCCGCTCTGAATTAGACACACACATTCGACAACCAGAGTGAGGTGTATTTACAACTATCTTGAGCTTGAGGATTGAATTTAAAACCGGGTTAGGATTCAGGATTAGCATAATGGTCCTCCTTCGGGTCTGTCCAAAACATGAATATTCCACAAGATGTTCGACAACAAAAAAACGATATTTTCCCAACTAAAACGGTCTGAGATATATCAAGACTAACTTACCTTTAATGAATTATCCTCAGACTAGGTATAAAGATGATTAATACTTATCATCAAGTTCATAAGGTGATCAACTGACAGTTATCGTGTTTTATACACATCGTAATGATGTTTGTAAGTATTAAACTTCTTTTTTAGGATGAATTTTTTCATGTTTTGCGTTGGGAGTAGAATTTATTACTTGTGCGCTAGGTTGCTCTTATTGATGTTTTCATTTTGTTTGTTGATAAATCTCTTGATTCTCAGAGGAGCAGGATATCTGTTGGTTCCCACATCTCTACGCCTAACTCCACGAGCCGACCACCATCCTGGTCCGTACCATTGGACTAATTGTTGTCCTTTTGGGATGGCCTCGATCGTGACGAATTCCAGTCCTCCATAAGTTCCATTTCGCTTGCCCCAATACCTAAAGGTGCTTCTAATAGCACGGCAAATTTGCCAATGAGGCACTTCCATTCTTAAAAGATATATGGTCTTTGACTCACCTCATATTCTGGCGCTCATTTGGTCCTGGACACGCTGCATACTGAATCACATCGCCTGTCCCACCTGGATTCAAGACGCCATTGTAGTTAGTGGTTACCAGCTTGCCTTGTGCATTCGTATTTTTGCCAGTGGTGATGTTGGGAGGATAAAATGAAATGGCACGATCTTCCACATCGCATGGTTTGCATCGTCCGCGTGCTCCATGAAATGCAATCCGATATCTGTTGGGCAAATCCCATCTAGCCACCAGACACTTGCCTGCAAAAGGATGTCTCACAACTTTGAGTGCATAATCTCCCGCGTGCAAATGTACATCACAATAAGGAACAGGAATAGGTTCTCCCTCTTTTACAGATATCATGGTTGAGCATCGACGTTTCGACCGTGTATGTGCCCAACACTGCCACGTTTTGGGATCGAGACTCAATCGGCGCTGGGGTTGAATTTTAATGTCTGAGGATACTCGACTATCATTCTGTCGAGATGAGGCTGTGTCCGACGAAGAATCCGTCGTTGATTCTCCCTTTGACATGATATCAATTTAACCTCGTGCAACCAAGCTTTCATCTGCCCAAGTTGTATTTATATGATCTTGGTGGTTGAAGCGCAACGATGACGAATTTGGAAATGGCTACACAAGACCCAATTTGCAGAACAGATTTCGCGCGCGTAATGTTGAAAAGACCGAACCGAGAACCCGAACCGATACTAGGGTCGAAATTTTCCGAATTCCGACATTTCGAAAGCTGGCATTTTCTGCTGCCAAAGAGTGTTCGTGGGCTTATTATGATTTGAGCATCAACAATAAAGAATTGTTCTGTATCATCAAATATTTGTGCGTGTTTGACAGTTTCATCATCCTTAGAGCTTTTTATATCCGCAGTCTCGACTATTTGCCACCTTGGACACTCAAGTATTGTGCTCGATTTTGCCGTGGACGGGATTGCAACCATTCGAAGCCGCAAAGGAG
>Ga0075154_10002056_pt1 | contig 13453 bp, 5 predicted proteins | sample JI71714BDNA_FD_70965 | JGI IMG/M metagenome (GOLD analysis project Ga0075154, IMG submission 70965) | Wastewater effluent complex algal communities from Wisconsin, to seasonally profile nutrient transformation and Carbon sequestration -... | ecosystem: Engineered > WWTP > Effluent > Algae... | reverse complement strand
TTGGAAGTATCAAGTAGCATTTCTCGGCAAGGGCACAGAATTTAGCAATTTGTTATTTACCCTTCACCCTTCACCTGTATTAGAGGGAATTCTGCTCTTTCACATCGGCCTTTGCTACCGCTTCCAAGGGGAGCAGCACCGCACGGGAAACCGTCCTTACTGGACGGAAGCTAAAAATTATTTTCAACAGTGTGTAGATGTTTTAGAACGGGCAAGACAGCCAGATGCTGTTGGGAAATTTATTAATCAACTCGGCGAAGTATTGCAGTATTTAGAAGAGTGGGATGCACTCTGGAATTTAGCTATTAAAGCTCGGAGATTACATGAAAATATGAAAAATTTAGAACCAGTTAATTTGGCTCAAGATTACGGCTTTTTGGCTCGCGTAGCCCTAGAGCAAAATAACTGGAAAGTGGCAAAAGAATGGGCTAAATTCGCTCTAGATGTTCTCAACTCTAATCAGGAAGGAACTGGAAAAGGAACGCCGATCAAATCGCAGCATCAAGGCTTGTACTTATTAATTTTAGCAGAAGCAGAGAAGGAGTTGGGTGAGATACAGCAGGCGATCGCACATTTAGAAATGGCCCGCTCGGAAACTGAACCTTGCTACAACCCGCAATTGTATTTGCGGGTTTTAGAAATGTTGCGATCGGTTTATTTTCAGCGGGGAGAATATCTCGCAGCATTTCAACTTAAGCAAGATTATCGAGCGGTAGAACATATGTATCGGTTCCGAGCTTTTATTGGGGCCGGAAAGTTGCAGCCACACAGACAAGCGATTAATCCCGCCGCAGAAACTACTGTCGCCGCTGCTATTGCTGATGAAATTACTGCTTCCGGCAGAGAACAATACCTCAAACGTTTGATAGATAGGATGCAGGGTTCCCGAGACAAATTGACAGTAATTTACGGTCAATCAGGAGTTGGCAAAAGTTCAATTGTAGCCGGGGGATTAGTGCCTGCACTCAAACAAAAAGTGATAGAATCGCGCACTGTTTTGCCGGTAGTGCTGCAAGTTTACAACAACTGGCCGCTGGAATTGACAAGAAAGTTATCTGCTGGGAAAGCTGAAACATTTGAGCGGGTAATTTCAGAAGAGATGCCGGGAGTTGCGGAGGTAGAATCTGAAGTAGCAGTCGGCGAAATTAAGCGGAATTTTATTTCACGATTGAACGGCGAATTGCCTGCCGATCGAGAGCAGAATATTCAGGAACTACCGCTAGAATTGATCGTAGAAAAGCAGGCGATCGAATACGATAAAATTATCAAAGAGTTGCAAATAAATTCGGAACATCTATTTACAGTTCTGATATTCGACCAATTTGAAGAATTCTTCTTTGTCTGGAAAGAGCCAGCGGAAAGGCAAATATTTTTTGAGTTTATGCGAGAGTGCATGAAAATCAAATATTTAAAAGTTATTCTGTCTTTGCGAGAGGATTACCTGCACTATTTGCTGGAATTGGGCAGACCAAAAAATAATATAGATTTGATCAATAGCGACATTTTAGACGATATTCTCAGCAAAGATATTCTGTTTTACTTGGGCAACTTTTCTTTGGCTGATGCGCGATCGGTAATTCGCACTTTAACTCAACGATCGCACTTTTACTTGGAACCGGAACTGATCGAAGAATTAGTCAAAGATTTAGCTGGAGAATTGGGAGAAGTTCGCCCGATCGAGCTACAAGTTGTCGGCGCGCAACTGCAAGAAGAGCAAATTACAACTTTAGCACAATATCAGGAACTTGGCAACAATCCGCAACAAAAATTAGTCGAAAGATTTCTGGAAGAAGTCATCCAAGACTGTGGCCCGGAAAATGAAGGAGCGGTGCGCCGAGTTTTATACTTGCTGACAGATGAAGATGATATTCGCCCTCTGAAAACCCGCGCTGAATTAGCCTCGGATTTAGCAACATTTGCAGAAGCGGACAAATTAGATTTAGTCTTAGAATTGTTAGTAAAATCAGGTTTAGTTTTTCGGTGGACAGAGTTGCCGGCAGAGCTTTACCAGCTAGTTCATGACTATCTAGTGAGCCTCATCCGCCTGCAGCGGGAATTAGATACTAAGGCAGAATTCGAGGAACTACGAAGGCAGTACAGAGTTAATAAAGATGAAATACAGCAACTTCGCAAGGAAAAAGAGCTAAATGCTTTGCTTTCGGAAGCTAGAGACAAACAGCGCCAAGCGAGAGAAAAACAGCACGATGCAGAAGCTCAACTCTACGAAAATCGGAGATGGCTACTGCGACTGGCGGTTCTAGGAGTAATTGTATTGGCGTCTCTTTCGGTGATGGCATTTTATCAAACAAAATTAGCAGAAATTGCGCGACAGGAAGCGGAGCAAGCTCGGACTGATGCCCTAACTTTGGGGTCGGAAGCTCTGGTGCTTTCTAATGTAAAAAATCAACTAGGAGTGTTAGAAATCAGTATCAAAATTGGCAGAGATGCTCTCAAGAGTAAAGTGTTGCCTGTAGATACTAAAAATCACATCGCCGAACGACTCAGACAAGCAGTTTCTGGGGTGCAAGAACGCAACCGTTTTGAGCAGAATGGCAAGTTTGTTTTGGATGTGAGTGTGAGTCCAGATGGTAAATTAGTTGCTTCGGCAAGTGCAGATAAAACTGTTAAATTGTGGAACAATAAAGGTAAGTTATTAAAAGTTTTCAATCACAGTGATAGTGTCACGAGTGTTAGTTTTAGCCCGGATAGTAAAAAGATCGCAACTGGTTGTGCCGATCGTAAAATTAGAATTTGGCAAGTGGATAATGACCAAAGTGCGAGCGCAACTTTAGAAGGCCACAGGGATATCGTCACCAGCGTTAGTTTCAGCCCCGACGGCAAAACCCTCGCTTCCGGTAGTCACGACAATACTGTCAAAATCTGGAACGTCGCCAGCCAAAAATTGCTGCAAACTTTGAAGGGACACAAAGACTGGGTGCTCGGTGTCAAATTCAGTCCCGATGGCCAAACAATTGCCTCAGCAAGTGTTGACAAAACTGTCAAACTTTGGAACCGAGAAGGTAAAACTCAGAAATTTAAAATTAATCCCCAAACTTTAAACAAGCATTCTGACATCGTTTACAGCGTCAGTTTCAGTCCGAATGGTCAAGAAATCGTCTCCGCAAGTGCCGATACTACAGTCAAAATTTGGAACCGAAAAGGTGAGGAAATTAGAACTCTCAAAGGACACAACGATGAAGTTGTCAGTGCCAGTTTCAGTCGCGACGGCGAAAAAATTGTCACCGGTAGTGCAGATGATACGGTGAAAGTTTGGAACCGCAACGGCACTTTGTTGAACACTTTTATAGGACACCAAGATGATGTGAGGGCCGTAAGTTTCAGCCCAGATGGCACTATTGCTTCGGCAAGCAAAGACAAAATGGTTAAAGTTTGGAATCCTGACAGCACTCCTTTGAATAAGATTTTATTGGGACATGATGACTGGGTTTATAAAGTCAGTTTTAGTGCGGATGGCAAAACAATTGCTTCGGCTAGCCGAGATAAAACGGTGAGACTTTGGGGCGCTGATGGGAGTTTATTAAAAAGGTTAGAAGGTCATAAGGATTCTGTTACTTCGGTGAGCATTTCGCCGGACAATAAAACTGTGGCTTCTGCTAGCGATGACAAAACGGTGAAAATCTGGAGTTTACAGGGTAAACTGTTAGATACTCTAGCACATGGTGGTATTGTTAAAAGTGTCAGTTTTAGTCCAGATGGGAAAATAATTGCGGCCGCAAGCGCCGATCGCAAATTGTACCTCTGGCGTTGGAATGGTTCCCGGGCAAGTTTGCTAGCAAAACTCGACCACAGCAACCCGCTAATTAGTGTTAGTTTCAGCCCCGACGGCAAAACTATCGCGACTGCTACGGCTTCAGAGGATAGTGCAACTGAGAACAAAAATGCTTTTGCAATGGCAGGAGTAAATAGGGTTTACCTGTGGCAATTTAATGGTTCCGAGGCGAAGATTCTGAAAACTCTCGACCACGGGGACAGGGTTAAAGATGTGAGTTTCAGTCCTGACGGTAAGACAATTGCTACTGCTTGTGCTGACAAAAAAGTTTACTTATGGCGGTTTGATGGGAAAGGGGCAACAATAGCGCAAAAACTCGACCACAGCGATACTGTGGAAAGCGTGAGTTTCAGTCCTGACGGCAAGTTAATTGCGGCGGCGAGTGAGGGAAATACTGTTAAGCTGTGGAATTTTGATGGCCAGAAGGCTATGCTATCTAAGACTTTGGAATCGAGCGATCGAGTGTTGAGCATTAGTTTTAGTTCTGATAGTAAAACTCTGGCTTTTGCTAGCAGGAATAGAAGTGTAATTTTGTGGCTTTTGGATAATTTGGAATTGAATAATATTATAGATCGAAGTTGCGATTGGTTGGGGGATTATTTACAGAATGATCCGAATGTGGCAGAGGGCGATCGAATGCTTTGTCTCGGATTTGGGCAGCAGGCGTTCAATAAGATTAAGCGATAAAATTTTAGCCTCCAATCTGCCAGAATAAATTATGGCGTTTATTCTTGAGTCTGCGAAGGCAGACTTCGTTTGTGTAGTCGCGATTTCAATCGCCGATTTTGAGCTATTCATCCTGACTACAAACCTAGGATTAAAGTCAGATTCAGAAATCTATCTATTGGCTAGTTTTTGCGGCTACAAATTTGGGGTAAAATCAGGGTAATAAATTTAATTTTCAGGCGGTTCGTCCGCCCAGTCAATCTGCAACTCAAACCAGAGGTAAACCGCATGGACACCAACTCACCAAATATCCAACCAATCCCGCCATTCAGCGAGACAAACGAGGAAACGCCAGAGATAGGTGGCGGTTTGCCCATAATTGAATATTGGGCAGAACATACATTGTCCCAGTCAGGCCCAAAACTTTGGAAAACTTTGCTGCATAAAAGTGCGTGTTTGTCATGTTCTTGGGGCACTGGCGGGCAGAAAGGAGGCTTTACCAATGAAGAGGGCGAAAAACTTCAGCGGTGTATGAAAAGTGTGGAAGCAATCTCCGCTGAAATCAAGCCGGCTATCTCAACTAACTACTTTGAAAAACACAGTATTTCAGAACTTCAGCAATTAACTTCAATGGAAGCTGATCGGTTGGGAAGGTTGAGTTTTCCGATGATTTTGCGGGCTGGAAAATCTCATTACGATCGCATTTCTTGGGAAGAAGTCTATGAAATTGCCGCAGATGCTTTCACCAAAACCCCGGAACGAGTGGCATCCTACAGTTCGGGTCGCTCTTCCAACGAGGCGGCTTTTCTATTGCAATTGATGATGCGTGCGATCGGCTCTAATAATTTAGCAGATTGTTCGGATCTCTGCCACGCTCCCTCAACAACCGGGTTAAGAGAAATGTTTGCTACCGGCACCTCGGTAGTGAGTCTAGAAAACCTGAAACAAGCAGATTGCGTCGTGCTCGCGGGGAGCAATTGTTCCTACAACCATCCCCGCTTGATGAACGAATTGATTAAAATCCGCGAAAAAGGCGGTAAAATAATTGTGATTAACCCAATGATGGAAATCGGGTTAGTCAAGTTTGGTTCCCCGGCTTTTCCCGTCAAGTCGCTACTCACGGGTTACGATATTTCGTCGCTATACTTGCAACCAATTCCCGGTAGCGATACAGCCCTATTTGTCGGGATTCAAAAGTCTGTAATCGAACAAGGATTGATTGCAGAAAACTATTTGAAAGCTTATACAGAAGGCTGGGAAGCAGTAGTGAAACAATCCCGTGAAACCTCTTGGGAAACTATTACTGAAACTTGCGGAATTTCCCGCGCCGAAATTGAAGCAGCCGCCAAAATTATCGGCAGTTCAAAGCGGGTTGTATTTGGTTGGGCGATGGGAATTACCCAACATGATAACGGCGTAGATAATGTTTTTAGCATTGCCAACACTGCCTTAATGACAGGAAATGTCGGCAAAGAAGGTGCTGGATTAATGCCCGTGAGAGGACACTCAAACGTGCAAGGATTCGGCTCTATGGGCGTGACTGTGAAGCTTAAAAAAGAAATTCAAGAAGCTTTAGAAAAGTTATTGGGACGCTCTCTGAGTGCTGTTAAGGGCTATGAAACGCGATCGCTCATTGAAGCAGCAGATGCAGGCAAAGTCGATACGCTGATCTGTCTGGGCGGTAATTTGTATGGGGCGAATCCAGATTCAACTCAGGCCAAACGCGCTTTAGGTAAAATTGAAACAATCATTTACCTCGCAACTAAACCGAATTTAGGACATTTTAGCGGATTGGCAAAACACAATACAATTGTGATTCCTGTACTGAATCGCTTTGAAAATCCCCACAAAACAACGGTGGAATCTGGGAATAATTTTGTGCGTTTAAATGAGGTGGGTGAAACTCATCTAAAAAATGCCGATCTGATTCCAGAGGTGCAATTTTTGACGGAATTAGCGAGCCGAATTCACGGCGAGTTTCCCGTAGATTGGCGCAAACTTCAAGACACAAAATATGTGAGACAATTGATTGCTCAAACTATTCCTGGCTATGAAAAAATAGCGACAATTGATGAAACACAAGAGGAATTCACCATCAGCGGTCGCATTTTTACGGAACCAAAATTCCCTACTGATTCTGGCAAAGCGAAGATGTTTATTACGCCTTTACCAGTGCTGAAATTACCCGAAGCGAAAGAGTTTGGAGTATCTGAATCAGTGCGGGGTATAGTTGTGGCATTGATGACGGGACGCAGCTATTCTCAGCACAATACTGTGGTTTATAAAATTGATGATAAGTACCGGGGGATGCCGCACCGTAACTGCATTTTGATGAATCGTGTGGATGCAGAAAGTGCTGGTTTGCATGAACATCAGCGGGTTACGGTGCAGGGAAATGTGGGGAAATTGGAGAATGTTGAGGTGATTTATGGGGCTGTTCGTGTGGGTGCTGCTTTGATGTTTTATCCTGAAGTTAATGTGATTTTTAATGCGAGAATTGAAAGGCGATCGGGCACGCCTGCTTATAAGCGTGTACCTGCTTTTGTTTATGCAGAAGTTCGGCAACGGATTCTGTAACGGATGTAACGGATGTTATGATTACCTCTGCCTTGTTCTTTCTGCCTTCTTCCTTCTTTCTTCTTTTTTCTATAACTCACATTTTAGATGATTTTTAAGAACAGGCTTTTCGGCCTGTTCCACAAGGAGTTAATTTTTTGTGGGGTGGGCAGGAGAGCCTGCCCTTATGCAAGTCTTAAATTAACTCTTGATTTGCAATGCTCTACCTCGCCAAGTCCATCCCCAACCGGTTTCTGTTTTAATCGCAGAGGCGATCGCAATTGCCGCAACTAATGTTCCTCCTAAACCTCCTAACCACCAGTATTTCGTCGAACAGTCGGAAATCTGGGCACCTAAACGTCGCAAATTGTACTGTTGCCAAATTACTATTATTGCTAAACAGATAGTTAACAAAGTAACTGGTAATTGGTAATTGGTAATTGGTAATTGGTAATTGGTAATTGTGATGACTTTTGCCAATTCCCCCTTAGCTAGCAAAATAGCTAAGGCCAACCAGGGAATTGGATAGAGAAATAACATAATTGCTGCCATGTAAACCATCAATCCCCAACTGCGGTGAGCACCCAGATACAAATTCTTCGTCCAGCCTTCCCACAAGGCGCTCCAAGACCGATACATCCGCACAAATGCCAAATTTGACCCTGCATAAAGTCCTAGCTTTAAACCCGCACGTTTGATGCGTCTAGCTAGTTCTACATCTTCGACAATTTCGCTGGCAACTGATGCGTGACCGCCGATTTTTTCGTAAGCCGATCGCCTAAATAACATGAACGGCCCTGCGGCAAAAGCACTGTCTGTTGTCGGATCATTGACGGCGGTAAAGTCGAAGCAAACTGCTAGGTGATTGAACATTAACGGCTGCACTAACCACTCGGCAAAACACTCGCAAACCAGTGCGGGCATACAGGTTAGTAAGTCTATTTTTTCGGTTTGGACTGTTTCAATGGCGGTTTCGATCGCCCCTGGTTTGAGTCGCACGTCGGCATCAATAAATAATAAGAATTCTCCGGTTGCTACCTGGACAGCTTCGGCGCAGGCCCAGTTCTTGCCCGCCCAATATTGGTTGGCTGGTCGCGCCTGACCTGCTAATATTTTGAGGCGGGGGTCATTAACCTGCTGTTGCAGAGTTTGGGCGATCGCCAGTGTGTCGTCTGTCGATCGATCGTCTACGATCAAAACTTCTAGGTTGTTCACAGACAGCGGTGTACTCTGCAAAATGGCGATCGCGCAATCCCGAATATTCTCGGCCTCGTTGTATGCTGGTACGATGACTGAAACTTTAGGGAACTGAGCGGTGGACGGGGATAACTGCTGAGCCGAACTTGGGCTGGTTCGAGGCGCGTTTTTGACCGATCGGCGTAAATTCTTAGTGTAGGCTGTACTGACAATTAGGGAAAAAATTAGCAGGGTTAACAATATCAAAGTGAACTGACCTCAAAATTTCGGTGCGGGTACGCAGTTGACCTGCTTAAATATTACAATGTGATTGAACAAAATTTGTATCAGGCAAGTGATTAACCTGAGATCAGCCTGACACTGCGGTCGACATCGAGATAGTGCTTGAGGATGACCTCAACGCTATTCTCGCAGCAAGCGGCTAGCAATACTAATGCTGATGAATTCTCTTTGTTGAGCCATGCTGTCAAGGTAATGTAAGTGTGACGGGCATTATAGGGGGGCAAGTAACTGCTAATTTTACCTTCTTCTATCAAGCGTGTTACAACGCCGGGATAGTAGTAGGTTTTACCTTTAGTTGATGATGTTTTACCTAGCCACAAAAACCCGTGACGCTCGCTATTCCATGTCCGCCCATTCTCTTGTTTAAACACCAAGTCTTTGGGTTTAGTGTCATCAGGTTTAATCCGTTTTAACAATTCTGTTAAACGCGGGTAAAGGTAGAACTGCCTGACGCTGTTATTCTTGGTGACTTTTATGTCTTTGATAGTTCCCGAATAACTCTTGTTGAACCATATCAAATCCTTCTCAAACTTGATGTTATCCCAGACTAGCGCAAAAGCTTCACCGGGACGACAACCAGTTAAAAACAGAAACTCGATTAACGGGGCTATTTGGCGCTCATTCACTTTGTCAGACTCATAGAATGCTGCGATGATAGTGTCGCGCTCTAGAGCTGTAAAAGCACGTTTGTCCGCTTCTAAAGCATCCTCGCATTTAGCGTCCCGTACCTCCCACCACTTCCAGACTTCACCATCCGCCCCCACAACCGACTTGTATTTGTCGCGGGTATCAGGTTTGACTTGTTTGTGGAGTTCGTGAAACGGGTTAACCGTCATCTTTATTTTGCCTTGACTTTGAGCGCGCAAAAATGCTTCATTGAGTGCAAAGAATAGGTTTGACTTAACCACCGGATTCAATTCAATCAGAAGCAGAAATTCCACGATTTCAGTGCCTAATGGCTGATCCCAAATACCTTTGCCAGTGTCTGAGAACTTCTTAGTTTTTGCGTCCCATTTTAGGCCTTTAATGGCATAAGTGGAGGTACACAAGTACCGCGATTTAAACGTACTTGCCTCAATCTGACTTTGCTTCCACACTAGATATTCCTCCCACATAGCGCCTACAGTCATCTCGGGCTCTAGCTGCTTTGTACCGGGGAGCTGTAATACATTAGCCAATTTGGCGTATTTAGCGCTACCGATCCCGTATTTAGCAAGTGTGCAATCGAACAGTTTTTCCCACTCTGGATGATCTAAGTCGGCCTCCATTGCGATCGCAATTTGTGTAGCGCGCTTCCTATCCTCTGGATTGTCACCGAAGCCGTGCTTACCTAAGTATAGATACTTTGGCTTACCTTTTAGTGACCTCCCCTCCAACAGCTCCCACAAGGGAGTGTGACGCTTAGGAAACTGTAGTCGCAATGTACCGCGGTCGGAACACACTTTTACATCGCAATCGACCTGTACCGTTTTTTGGGTTTTCATGGCTTAAATTCCTGAAACTATTGATTTGTCAAGGTTCTGTGTTTCTCGATTAAATCTAGATTATTGCTGACGCTATGTAGATTATTGATTTATGTGCATAAGGTTAATTCAATATAGCACACATTGTGACCATATTTGCTAATATTACAGCAAAAAGCTAGTCGATCGCCCGGAAAGTTATTTTGGCGATCGCTCTTGCTATAATTTGTGAGCATCTTGCGCTCAACGGGGCTTGATGGGTCAAACCCCTCACCCAGTCGGCGACGGAAAAACCGAGGATAGATATCAGTTGTCAGAGGATACTGCAATGGGTGAATTTCTTACAGTCGATATATTGGCAGATGGGATAGCAATACTGGGTGCTTTGGGCTTCTTCTTTTTGGGATATCAAGCTTTGCAGATGTTGAAAAGATAAATTATTAGTCCATTGAGCCTCCTGACCAACGATTGGCTCCTCTATCCCCCCTAGCGAGCGGGCGGGCACGGGGGCACCGCCCCTACAAAGGGGGGGACAAGAGCATTCTTTCGTCAACCCCTACTCCCCTTTTTAAGGGTGATTTAGGGGGAGCGAGGCTTCGCTATAAAAAATAGCAATTCCTGCTAACAGTAAAACTGTTTCTTGCGAAAATCAACCCAAAAAAGGCTGCGTTATTATCATGGTGAGCCCACTTTTAGATGGACGCTATCAGATCATTGAAGTCATAGAAACAGGAGAATTTGGACTAACCTATCTCGCCAAAGATATTCGCCGTCCGGGTGAACCGCAATGCTTCGTTAAACACCTGCGTCCGGGGACTAGCGAACCGGAATTAATTAATACTACGCGCCGTCTTTTTCAAAAAGAAGCCGAAGTTCTAGAAAAGCTCGGTCAACACGACCAGATCCCTCAGCTATTCGCTTTTTTTGAAGAAAATGAAGAATTCTTCTTAGTTGAATCCTTTGTGGCTGGTCATTCCCTATCAACAGAGATTGTCCCCGGCAAGCCTCTCACTGAAGAAAAAGTAATTCTTTTGTTGAAGGAACTGTTAGAAATTTTAGTATTTGTACACGGACAGGGAGTAATTCATCGAGATATAAAACCGGGAAATTTAATCCGTCGCTATTCAGATAATAAGTTAGTTTTGATCGATTTTGGCTCGGTGAAAGAAATCCACATAGCTCAAAGACAAGCGCCGGTGACTGTGCGGATCGGGACAATGGAATATATGCCGATCGAACAATTTGAATACAACCCGCAACTCAATAGCGATATCTACGCTTTGGGAATGATTGGCATCCAAGCAATGACGGGATTGCCAGCTTACGATTTGCCGAAGCTGCGAGATTTGAAAAATTCCCAGAAAGGCGAAATTATTTGGCGGCATTTAGCAGTGTGTTCCCAAGGGCTAGCCGATGTTTTAGACAATATGGTGTGCTACGATTTTCGCGAACGATATCAGTCGGCGGCGGAAGCTTTAGCCGACTTGAGAAAAATAGGCGATCGCTCGAAAGCACGAATTCCGAAACTAACAGTATATCGCGAAGAAGTCGGTAGACGCACCAGCAGTCGTGGTGACATTACACTTGTCGGCCGAAGAATATTAGACGAACTGTGCGTCAGTTTAGAATTGCTGCCAGAAGAAGCAGAAAGAATCGAAGACGATGTATTGAATCCTTACCGAAAATACAGGGAAAAAGGGGAACGCTACGAACAAGCACTGCAAGAAGCAATGCAGCAAGAATATCCCTTTTCTGTCGCAACTCGCGAAGAATTAAAACGCTTGCAGCAAGTTTTAGGACTGACAGACGAAGATGCATCGACAATCGAAGAATTAGTCGTGCCTAAATCTTTATTCTCGAAATTGTACAAGGCAATTTCCACAGTTTTGGCAGGACACCGCAAGTCCAACAGGTCGCCTGCAGAAAGCATTTCTCCACTCAACTTGCAGACCAATTCTGCGACATCGCCACAGATTAATTTGAACGGAAAAACCGACTTGCAGGTTAACAGTGCAGCAGCGATTGTCCAGAAAGAAACTAGCAAGTTCAATCCTTATCTAATCGGGGCAACCCTTGCTGCTATTTTAGCTGCGATCGGGGGAATTTACGGATATCTCAAATGGCAAGAATGGCAGCAGCAAGTGGCGATAGAATCCCAAGCACTGAATCAAATTAATGCCCTTTATCAAGAAAGCAATTATGAAGGCTGCATCGGCGAAATACCAAAAATTGCCAACACTTCCAGTAGCTACACGTCAGCTCAAAACTTGCAGAATCAGTGCGAAGCAGGCCTCCGCTGGAAAAATGCCAAAGTCAAAAATTTTGCTCAACATTCAGATGCAGTTGGAGGCGTTGCTTTCAGTCCAGACGGCTTGATGTTAGCCAGCGGTTCCAAGGACAAAACTATCCAAATTTGGGATTTAGCTACAGGTAAGTCAATCCGCACTTTTGAGGGAGATTCATCCACCATTTGGTCGGTTGCTTTTGACTCAAACGGCACGCGACTTGCCACAGGTACTGGTTTTTGGAGAGTGATGCTGTGGGATATGAAAACAGGGCAATCGATTCGCAGTCTCGACCATGCTGCTTCTGTTTGGTCCGTCGCTATTAGCCACGACGGACAACTAATTGCTAGCGGCAGTGGAGACAAGACAACGAAGATTTGGGATGCGGAAAACGGCCGGTTAATTCACAATTTGCCAGACCACACAGATTTTGTTTATTCTGTGGCTTTTAGTCCCGATGACAAAACTTTGGTCAGCGCTTCTAAGGACAATAAAATTACAATTGTTGATGTGGCAACCGGGAGGTTGCTGAAGACTGTTGATGGTCATGCTGACCAGGTGAGGTCGGTGGCTATTAGCCCTGACGGACAAACATTAGTTAGCGGTTCTTATGATGAAAGTATTAAAATTTGGAATCTCGAAACTGGGGAGCTCATTCGTTCTCTTAAGGGACATTCTGATGATATTGTATCGGTTGCTATCAGTCCAGACGGAAAATTTATTGCTAGCGGGAGTAAGGATAAAACTATTAAAATTTGGGATTTGGCTACCGGAGAATTGTTGAATACTTTGACAGGACATTTAGATCAGGTTTATGTGGTGACTTTTAGTCCAGATGGTAAAACTATTGCTAGCGGCTCTAAAGACAATAGTATTAGGTTGTGGCTGAGGTAGTCATAACAGCGGAAACCGCTGTTATGAGGTACACCCACTTATCGTTCAATCCTCCTAGGGACACTCCAATGCCCATAGGTGTCAACAACCAGCCTGAAAGCCTTGATAAATCTCGTTTTTACCTGAGTCCAGATCCCCCTAAATCCCCCTTAAGAAGGGGAGTAGGGGTTGACTTTGAGAAGACTCTTGTCCCCCCCCTTGGCAGGGCTGTTTCATTCTCAGACAAATCATCATTTTGTAGGGGTAGTGCCCCTGTGCCTACCCTCTTCGTCCACGATTTTGTATGTGTTTCAGACCTCTGGGCGGGCACTCTTGGCACC
>Ga0075154_10002053_pt1 | contig 13477 bp, 11 predicted proteins | sample JI71714BDNA_FD_70965 | JGI IMG/M metagenome (GOLD analysis project Ga0075154, IMG submission 70965) | Wastewater effluent complex algal communities from Wisconsin, to seasonally profile nutrient transformation and Carbon sequestration -... | ecosystem: Engineered > WWTP > Effluent > Algae... | reverse complement strand
GACCGCACCTGTAAGGCTTTTCGGTTTAGAGTTGGAGTTGATGCAGAGGACAGATACGTAATCACTTCTTTCGATGATTATTTGATTGCAGACAGAAGAAATTATGCCCCATATCTGGGAATTGGCCATGAATGGAAATTTTTATACAATAAATATCGCTGGTACATTGCAACTGAAATATCGGGGCAATTATTATACGGAAATAATAAGTATTTAAGTTCGCACAATGGTGTCCCTGTTCGTATAGATTTAAAAGTGAGAAACCAATCTATCACAGGTAATGGCATCTTGGGATTACAATATAAAATTGGAAACCGACTATTCATCTCGGCGGAATCATCCGTTGAAATAAATTATCGCCATGAATGGTCAAAGGGTATTGGGAGAAATGATCAAGGCACGGTAGTTTCTAATCCAGGGGAGGATAGGGTTGTCTTCTCTTCAAAATTTATCCCCATTTTTTCGTTGAATCTCAACTATTCCCTTCAAAAAAAGGCCCAAAAGCAACCTTTAGGGGTGAAATAGGGTTCGCCAAAAAGTTGTTTTTGACGAACCCCCTATCAGCGCACCCGGGGCGGCTGTTATCCGGTAATGGATCAATTTTTACTGTTTCAACACCCGTTTGGTGGTGGTTTTTCCGTCTATTTCCACCTGAACGAGGTAAACGCCCGGTGTCAGGTATTGGAGGGGCAAGGTGCCCGCGCCGCCGTTGATTTGGGTGCGCAATATTTGGCGGCCATTCAGGGCGAACACCGTAACCTGGGCCTCGCTGGCGTTGGCCATTTCGATGCGCAAGGCATCGGTAACTACCGTGGGGTACATTTTGATACCCGCTATTTCGGCCAAATCGCCGGTAGCACTCACCGCCGTCGCGTAATAAAACTGCTTAAACCCAACCAGTGGGTTATCGCCCGATTTGTTGTTGTTGGCATTGGAAGCCAACGACGCAAAATAGAACTTGGCCGTGTTACCCGCCGGAGCCGTCGCCGGAGATTTCCACACGAACGACCACGACGCCGTGCTATCTACTGTGGACAAGGTTTTGGGCGTAGCCTGGCGCACGTACTGGCGGCCATTGCTCGATTGGTTACCGATGGAAGTGCCCGTACCCGCCGTAAGTGTGCCGTATTTGGCATTGCTATTATCGAGGCAGGTCAACTCAAAACCCGCGCGTTTGGCGTTGCTTTTGTGCGTGAGGGTTACGGTGTATTCGGTGTTGAGTTGAATGGTATCGGGGATACCCGTAATGGTGATGTTACCCGTGTAAGTACCGCCGCTGTGGCAACCGGTAGCGCCGCAGGTGGTTTCTCCGGGGGCACCCGTGCGCACCAACGGTGGATTATTGGGGTCTTTGGTGTTAGAAACAATCAGGAACCAACCGCCCAAGAGCAGGGTGAGAAATAACGTAGTTTTTGACATTGTAAATGAAATAAAAAGTAAAGTAAGTAATTAAACGTGATTTGTTCATCAGGGTGTTTTAGAAGGGAATAGTTGCATGTATTTACTCCAACTCTTCGATAATATCTTTCAGCCATTTTTTAGGCATATTATACGAAGCCGCCATGATGCGTTCTCTGATATCGGCAATGGCTTTTTTATCGCCTTTGCGGATCGTGGTCATTTTTTTTACCAGATTGAGGAAGTTATTGTACTCTTTCTGGAGGTTTTTGGAAATTTGTTTGTTGCGGCGCAGGTAAATCCGAAAACTGTCAATGAGCGAATCGAGGGCCATAAACTCCCGCTGCTCGTAATAAATGCGCAACAAAATGGTTTTGGCCCCCAGGGCATAGGTCACCGAAGAGTACTCGACGCTGCGCAATACTTCCAGGGCGCGGTCGTAGTCTTTCAGGTGCGAGTACAAATTGGCCAAATTATACGCGTACGCATTTTCGCGAATGGCCGGGGGCAAAAACCACGAATACTCTTCAATAAAGGTTTTTACCCACTGGTGCTCGCCCGCGCGTAAACCCGTGGTGATAATATTTTTGTAAATACCCTCGGCCAGTTGGCCGTCTTCGATGAGGGCATTACGCGCTACCATGACCTTAAAAATTTCGTTGGCGCGGTTGTAATACTCCGATTTGCCCTGGTTAATTTTTAACGCGCAATAGTTTTGGGCAATAAAACAACATTCGCGGTAATCGGCCACCGAGAGCATATTACCCACGGTGTCCAATTTTTCCAATAATTCGTAAAACAGCGACTCATCGGCGGGGTTTTCGAGGATATTCACCACCAATTTGTAAATATTGACCATGGGCACCTGGTCAAAATCCTGGTTTTTAATGTGGTCCCAAAAACCCGGCGGCAACGGCAATTCACGGTCGGTACTGCGGAACTGCCGGTACGATAACCAGGCCACGTACATTTTTAGTTTTTGGGTCACGTAAAACGATTCCAGCGCCAGGTCGGCGGGCAGCAGTTTGGCCATGTAATCGGTAGCGGCCACCACCCGGTACGAGCGGTTAAAGATATTCCAGTAGTATTGAAAAGTAAAGAGGTAAAATTCGGTGTCGAAGGTGGTACTTTCCTGAATGTGGCGGGTAATTTGGCGTTCAATACCGGCCAAATGTTTGTCGAGGCCCGCCGCTTCGAGGGCTTTTTGTTCGTTGATCCACTCTTCGGCGGGAATATTTTGCCGGTGTTCCATTGCCCGAAACCGGATGGCCAATTGGGTCAGATCCGAGGCCATGCGCCGGAGGGTCAGGTCGTGGTACGGTTGATCGGGGAACAGTTTTTTCCAAATTTTTTCTTTGGGAACCAGATCCAGATCAGCGGGGCTTTTTTTCAAAACAGCATGACAATAATCAAACAGGCGCAGCACGTCGGGGTCGTCGTTGAGGTACGGCGAATCCACGAATTTGCGCAGTCGGTTGAGTTCTACCTTGCTAAACGTGCGCAAAAGGGTGATCAACTTGTCACTTAACACACTTTTATTTGAAGTTAATGTAATCGGCCGGATTGACGGGGCGCCCTTTGTGCCAAAGTTCAAAGTGCAGGTGTGGCCCGGAGGAGTTTTCGCCGGTATTACCAATAATGGCAATGGCCTCGCCCGCTTTAATGGGGCTACCCGCTTTTTTGAGCAAAATGGAATTGTGTTTATACATGGTCACCACGTTGTTCGGGTGCTGAATGGCAATGCTGTAACCGGTTTCGACGGTGTATCCGGCAAACACGACCATACCATCGGCGGCGGCTTTAATGGCGGTATTGCGCGGAGCGGCCACGTCGATGCCAAAATGGTCTTTACCGGGGTCAAATTTGGCGGTTACCTCGCCCGAAACGGCGGGCATAAAAAACAATTGTTCGAGCGGAATATCGCGGAGCAGGGTACCGCCGCCGCCCGTTCCGACTTCAACAGGCCCAGCGTTGGTAACATTACCCGCTGCTACGGCGCTGCGCAGGGCATCGTCTTCGGGGATGCGTTCCACCGCTTCGTTCCCTCCCATTGTATCCTCCGATGCCGCGTCGGCACCTTGTTTCATGACGTCGTTTTTGGTAATGCCCGATACGTCGTTGTTAAGCAATTTGCGCATGTTTTCGGTGTACAGGCGCGTGGCGGAAACTTCTTCTTCCAGTTCTTTGGCTTTATCGAGCAGAGCCGACACCTCGGCGTCGCGGGTCATATCGCCGTAACCGGGAATGTAGCGCTTGAGCGGGGTGTAGACGATGAGCAGGGTCATGAGAATGGCCGAACCAACGACGAGTGAACTGAGGAAGATATAAACGTTAAGTGGGGTGAGTTTGAACGACGAAACTTCTTCAAAAGTCTCGTCGTTCATCACGACCAAGCGATATTTATCGCGCAGTTTCTCCGTCCATTTACGGTCATCCTCCGGGTTGCGCCGGAAGAAACGTGCAAGGTTTTTGAAAGCAGCGAATTTTGCCATGTTGTAGTGTATAAGGTCCAAATTTTTGGACAATCTGGTGGCAAAGGTCGCAAAAAAATGGGTTAATTCCCAATATTTAGCATTTTAACAGTGGATTCGTACAAATCCTTCACATAGCCCTCGTATTTAATCTTTTTTTTGAGGTCTTCGCACTCCCGATGCAGGCTTTTTACTTTATCGGGTAGTTTCATTTTGTCGTAGAGTTTCATCCCAAAAATATGATTTACAAAAAGCCGGAAATAATCGTTTTGGTAACGCCAGTATTCGTTGGCCAGGTTTAACAGAAAACTACTTTTGCCGTAATCGCCTTTTTCGTACATGACATTGGCCAAATCGAATTGGCTCACCGCAATGCCGGGTTTAAATTTTTGAATGGTGTACAAATCAATGGCTTCTTTGACGTGTTGTTCGGCTTCGGCAAACCGCTGCAAACGGCCTTCGAGCAGGCCCCGGTATTTGAGCAAATTGGCCATTTGGAAAGAATCTTTTGTCGCCAACGCAGCGTTATACGAATATTGGGCGTATTCAAGGGCCTTTTCGTTGTTGCCCAAACGCTCATCGTAGATATTGGCAATGTTCAAATAAGCAGTGCTGGTTTTGCGGCCATTGCCCAGTTTTTCGTAGTCTTTAGCCACTGTTTTGTACTTTTTAATGGCACTTTTAGGGTCTTTTTCATAAATTTCAAAAATTTTCGCCTCCCGCGCGCCCACACTTTCCAAGGTTGGGGCCGGGGTCGAACAGGCGCTGAACATCATTAAAAATACCCCAAAAGGCAGCATAAACAATGGGTAAACAAGGGGTTGAAACGTTTTTTTCAAAATGTACTTCATTTTTTTTAGTATATTAAATTTGAGATGTTAGACATTAGACGTGAGACATAAGCCCCTTCGTAGTGGACATATTTTTACCACTAAGGGTGTAAGAAAATGTAAGATTCACTAAGCGTAGAGTTGTTTTTTTATTTTAAAAATTTCATAATGAACGCTTTACGCTTAGTGAATCTTAGTGTATTCTTAGTTTCTTAGTGGTAAAAAAGGACACCCTACGACGAGCAAATAATGTGTCTAACGTCTTTTGTCTTTGTTCATACCTTTGCAGCGCATGAAAAACATAATTGTATTTATTATTGGCAGTTTGCTCCTGAGCAATTGCGCACGCCAAGGCTCGTTGGTGGGCGGCGCTAAAGATACAACGCCACCGGGCATTGACTCCTTGAACAGCACGCCCAATTATCAAACGATGTTCAATAAAAACAACGTTGAACTGGCTTTTGACGAATGGGTTGTCCTCAAAGACGTTGCCAAAGAAATATTAGTGTCGCCACCGCTCGAAAAGCGCCCAACCTTTACCATAAAGAAAAAAAGTGTTGTCGTAGATTTTGGCGAAAAACCGGTATTCCGCCCTAATACTACCTATACCATCAATTTTGGCAATGCCGTTCGCGACCTCCACGAAGGCAACCCGGCCAAAGATCTTCGGTACGTATTTTCTACCGGCCCGGTGATTGACAGCCTTAAAGTAGAGGGCATCGCCACCGATGCGCTCACCGGCGAACCCATCGAAAACGCCACCGTAATGCTGTACGACCAAATGTACGATAGCGTTATTGTAAAAGAAAAACCCTATTACTTTGCGCGAACCGACAAATCGGGGCAGTTTTCCATCAAAAACGTCAAAGGTGGTACCTTCAAAATGGTGGCCATTGACGAAGGCCAAACCGCAGACCTCAAATGGAATTCGGGCAGCGAACGCATCGGGTTTCCAACGCAACCGCTCCTCCTCAACGATTCCGTCGGGGGGCGGTTGTACGTGCCGGTCTCGTTGTTTAAAAACCAAAGCATTGTAAAAACAACCGACAAAAACGCATTGCAATACGGCGTGGTGCGCATTGGCTGGACGGGCACACCACCGGCCGATCAGGGGATTGTTATTGGGGAAAAAGCCCTTGAGGCGGGTATTCAGTACAAAATTGAAAACTACCGGGACACAACCTTGCTGTGGTACGATTTCCCCAAAGATACCGCCACCATCCCGTGGTCACTCACCATCAAAGACACCACCAATAAAGTCGCCGTAAAAGCCTTTAAACGCACCGAATTTGAGTTGCGGCACCGGTTACGCCCCCTCGAAGAAGGCGGGGGTGGTATTGGCGGCGGTGGACGTGGTCGCGGCGGGAAAGCCGCTCCGCCGCCACGGCCCACGCTTCTGCCCTTAAAAAACATTCCCATTTTGCCGGGCCGAACGGGTAGTTTGAAGTTTAATTTTCCCGTCGTTGCCGTGGATACCGCCAAATGGGTCGTGAACAAAGACTCGTTGCCGTTCCGTGCGTTTACCATTCGCCCCGATTCTACCCAATCGCGGGTGCTTAACGTCAGCGGCAACTGGAAACCGGGCACCACGCTAACGGTCACCATTTTACCCGGCGGCATCAGCGATTATTACGGACTGTCTAACGTGGATACCATCCCGTACACCATCACCGTCATGACCGATAAACAATTGGGCACCCTCGTTCTCACGGTGGAAGAAACCAAACCCGGTGTATCCTACGTGTTGGAAATTCTCAACGGCACCACGTTGGAGCAAGAGCGAAAATTTACCGCTACGGAAGCCAAAACAACGTTCAAATTCGGGGAAATGCTCGCTGGAGGCTACACCGCCAAACTCACCGAAGACCTGAACGCCAACGGCCGCTGGGATACGGGCGATTATTTTGAACACCGACAACCGGAACTCATTTTTACCAAAAAATTAGAGCCACTTCGGGCAAATTGGGAATTGGAAGCCTCGATAAAAGCCGCAAAAGAGGACGTAAAACGAAAATAAATGCCACCGGTAATCACCTGGATTTTTGCCGTGGCCTCGGCTTATTTTTTTTATGGCTGCTGCCGTTTGTTATTGCCCGGTGCCCAACGCGCCAGTTACCGCACCGGCGTGCTGCTTTTTGTATCTGCGCCGGTGATGGTGGGCAGCGTCGTGGCGCATTCCTCCGAAATACCGGCTTTGGGCTTAATGCTGGGCGCTTGGTACGTTATCTTACGGTACGAAACGCGTTCTGTTGTGCCTTCTTTGATGGGGGCATTGGTTTCGATCGTATTGTGGATCTATCCCCTTGCCCCCGGATTGCCGCTTGCCGGGTGGTCGCCGCGTCATTTTTGGTTGTCTCATTTTGAAACGCCGACGGGCGTCGGGGAATATACCTTGCCTAACTTGCTTTTTATATTTAGTCCCGTTTGCCATTGGGGATTTGCGGTGTTATTGCCGCTTTTTTTTGTTTTGTTCAAAAAAACCGATTTGCAATTGACTGAAAAAAAAGTGCTTTTAGGGACACTTGGCGGGTATTTGTCGCTCATTGGGGGTTTACCGACGCAAGATCTCCGGCATTTATTACCCGTTTGGGCCTTGGGGTTATTACTGCTGTTTCCGGCCATTGACCGCGCGATCAGTTACGGTTTTTTTTACGCCAAAAATGTGGTTGTTGTGGTGTTGCTGGTGGGTGTTTTGCTTCAATTAGGGGGCATTGTGTATTGTTTTCGGGCATTGTTGTAGGTAATCGTTTGGGGGTTTATTCCGGGTGTTTTATCCCGGGTGTTTTATCCAAAATCTCGTAGACGCATGGCCATGCGTCTCTACGGACTACGGATCTGCCCAAACCTCCTTGGCCTGCGCGTACCACATCCGCCGCGCATCCAGGCGTTCGCGGATAAAACCCGCCAATTCACTTTCGGGAATGGCCGCCAGCAGGGGCCGGTGGGCGCGTTCGGGCAAGAGCCGTTCCACCAGTACTTCTATCGGTGGATTGAGCCAAATGGTGTGTCCGTGGGCGTTATAATCTTATTTTACATGTCATCCGCAAATATATCCCGCCATTTTATCCTATTTTGTTTTGTAATATTGATTACCTTAGCCACGTTTAAAATAGTCAAGGCCCATCAGTTTGTTTATCCAAGTATCAAAAATGAGTAAAAGAACAATTTTATTGACATTATTCACACTTAATGCATTTTTTGCCTTGTCGCAGCATAAATATAGCAATAACTGGGTATTTACCAACCGATTAGCCGGTGGTAACTTATTAACTTTTAACGATGATTCTTTGTCCATCAGTGCCATAGAAGTAGTAGATAGCAGAACAATTGAAGCAAATATCAGCATGAGTGACAAAGAGGGAAACTTATTGTTTTACAGCAACAATTGCTCCGTTTTTAATCCTTTTCATGAGGTGATACAAGATGGAGCCGGTATGAACCCTGGCGATATACAGACATATTGGTGCAATGTAAATCCATACGCCAATCCAACCGTAAACTCCATTATTTCTTTACCCTCACCGAACAATCCCAACGAATATACACTTTTTCACCTTGACTTTGAATCTTTTAATGTAGGATCTCCCCAAGGAGTGGAATATGCGCCCCTTCACCTTTACTCCACTACCATTGACATGGCCGCCAATAATGGCAGTGGAAAAGTTGTCTCCATCAACCATTTGGAAATAGAAGATACGCTTAATACTTGTGGCTTACAGGCCGTTCGGCATGGTAATGGGCGAGATTGGTGGATATTTGTACCGGAATACAAGAGCAACTGCTATTACTCCCTGTTGTATAGTCCTTCGGGAATCGAGGTAGTGGGAAAACAGTGCATTGGGCACACATGGGATAAGTACGGACTAAGCGGAGCGGCCCATTTTAGCCCCGACGGTCAAAAATATATCCGAACTAATGCAGAATATGGTCTTAACATCTTTGATTTTAACCGATGTACCGGTGAACTATCAAATCCCATTCACATCAATTTAGAAGAGCCGCAAACGTATTTGATCAGCAGTGCTTCACTTTCTCGAAGTGGGCGATATTTATACTATAATACCTTAGACGAAATTTATCAATTTGATCTTGAATCTCCAAATATTGAAGATTCTAAAACCTTAGTCGCCACTTACGATGGTTTTATCAGTGCGTCTAACAAGACACTTTTTTACCATAGCGAACTTGGCCCTGACGGGAAAATATACATATGCACCTACTCTGCGACCTATTGTCTCCATGTAATTGAACAACCTGATTCGGCGGGACTGGCCTGTAATGTGCAACAACATGCTATAACATTGCCGAATCGCCATTATGCCGCAATGCCTAATTATCCAAACTACGATTTAGGAGCGATGGCTGGACAATGCGATACAATCAGCGCAACAAAGGATCTAAATGAAGCATACGATTTTTCTATTTATCCTAATCCGTCGGATGGACAAATTAATATCCTTTTTCCCGGTCAAACAATAAAATCTATTCACATATTCGATGTGGCTGGAAACTTGGTATTCCAAAGGTTTTTTACCAGTAGTTACGAAAACGTATCCCAACTTAAAACGGAACTATTATCGGGTTTTTACATTGTGAGTGTGGAAACATTGAGCGGAGTGAGGAGAAACGAAAAATTAGTGATCAAGTAACCCCGTCCCAAACCTCCTTGGCCTGTGCGTACCACACCCGCCGCGCATCCAGGCGTTCGCGGATAAAACCCGCCAATTCACTTTCGGGAATGGCCGCCAGCAGGGGCCGGTGGGCGCGTTCGGGCAAGAGCCGTTCCACCAGTATTTCTATTGGCGGATTGAGCCAAATGGTGTGCCCGTGGGCGTTCATCCACGCCATATTGTCAAAAAAACAGGGGGCACCGCCGCCCGTGGCTACAATTGCCGGTTCGGATAGATCGGCCATTTGGTGCAGACAGGTGCGTTCCATTTCGCGAAAACCGGTTTCGCCGTGTTGCGCAAAAATGGCGGGAATATCCATGCCCGCGTGGGCCTCGATGACCGCATCCAAATCAACGAACCGACGGCCCCGGACTTCGGCCAAACGGCGACCTGTGTACGATTTGCCCGATCCCATAAACCCCACCAAAAAAATTATTTTTTCGTCCATTGCTCCGGCAAATGCGCGTTAAAACAAGCGGCGGCGGTAAGCCCACCTTTGCGAGCAATTTGAAGACCGTATTGCACGTGTTCCAAACCATCCAGGCTGTGCGCATCGGGATTGATGCTGATGGGAATACCGAGTTCCATGGCGCGCGGAATCAGGGTGTAATCGATGTCTAAGCGGTAAGGGTGCGCGTTGAGTTCAATGGCGACGTTGCAGCGTTGGCAGGCGTCGAACACCGCGTCCCAGTCGAGCGGATACCCTTCGCGGCTGAGCAACAACCGACCCGTCGGGTGGCCCAAAATGGTGGTGTACGGGTTTTCGATGGCCCGCACCACGCGTTCGGTGGCCTTTTCGATGCTCATTTTGAGGTTCGAGTGGACCGAGGCAATCACAAAGTCGAAGCGGGCGAGCAGGGCATCGTCGTAGTCGAGGTTGCCATCGTTCAAAATATCACTTTCGATCCCTTTGAGAATTTTGAACGACCCCATTTTTTCGTTGAGTTGGTCAATGGCATCCCATTGGGCCAAAAGGCGGTCGGGTTGCAGTCCGTTGGCGTAAAAAGCCGATTTACTGTGGTCGGTAATGCCAATGTACCGGTAACCGAGGTCGCGTGCCCGTTCGCACATCTGTTCGAGGGAGTGGAGGCCGTCGCTCCAGGTCGTGTGTACGTGCAAAACACCCACCAAATCTTCGGCGGTGACGAGGGTGGGTAACTGGTCTTTTTGCGCCCATTCCAACGCCCGCGGATGGTCGCGTAATTCGGGCACCACGTAGGGCAACCGCGCTTTTTCAAAAACCTCCTGCTCCGTGCGCAGGGATTTGAACGAAATGCCGGGTTGTGCCGCCACAAATGCCTCGATAAACGGCGCGGGGCCGGAATACTGGAACAATTTGGAGCCAAACTCTTCGGCCAGACATTTGTACAGGGTAATGGGCGTGTTGTCTTTGGTCAAAGCCTGATAAACGGGGGTATTTTCGACGTCTAAACGCAGGTTTTCGGTGGAAAAAGCGGCGGTGAGTTCGCCATTATAACCCACCAAAATTTCCACGGCGGCCACCACGGGATTTTTGCGGCGCAATTCGCCCACGGGCGCGACAAAGGCACCGGGCAGGGCCTGCGCAATGATTTGGCACACTTCTTCGGCAATGGCGGCAGCGGCATCGCAATGAAGTTTTCCTTTGCTGCGCTGGTAATATTCGAGGCGGTTGCGCAGGTCTTCCTGGGTTTTTAGGCCAAAACCCTTGTACTCCACGAGGCGGTTTTCGTTGCAGGCGTACCACAATTCCCCAATACTTTCGATGCCCATTTCCTGCCATACGGCGCGCACTTTTTTGGGGCCAAAGCCATTAATGTCGAGCATTTCGACCACGCCGGGCGGGGTTTTGGCGCGGGCTTCTTCCAAGGCTTGCATGGTGCCGCTGTCGAGCAATTCCCGAATGCGGCCGCTGATCGCCGGGCCAATTCCTTTGATGGTTTTGATTTCGCTGTCGGGTAATTCGCTGAGCGGACTATCCAGTTTGCGCAACGTAATATAGGCGTTTCGGTATGATTTTATTTTAAACTCGTTCTCCTCGTGCAATTCGAGCAGGTTGGCTAATTCATCAAAAGCATTGGCAATTTGCTTATTGGTCATGTATAAAATGGGTTTGGATGTTAATAATGTCGGCCGGCTTTCCAGATGCGGGTGCCTATTTTGAGTCGAAGGGGTTTGGGCGATACAATTTCGATGTGTTCACCCTGCGCCAGCAGCAGTTTTTCCAATTCAGCATCTATAACAACTTCAATGGAGAAGAGGTGGCGTTGGTCAATCCGAACGCTGACTAATTGTTGGCTGGGGTGCAACGGATTTTGTTGGTAATGTTCTACTAATGGCGCGTCCACGTAAAATTCCACGACCGTTTTGGGGCCATTTTCGGTCAGGGCAAAATTGGGCGTAGATGGCGCGGCGGCTGTTACAAGTCCCTGTGCTTTGTTGCGCAATTGTTGCACCCATTGATGGGCTTCTTCAAAATGCGCGTAGGCTTCAAACTGGGCCAAAACATCGGCGATTTGTTCAATTTCCCGCCGGTCGTGGGCGGTAAGCGGGTTTTTTACAATGCTAAATTCCGGGTTCGCGTAGGTGTAATACTTTTTATCCACCACCACAATGGGTGCGTTGTAGCCCTGTTCCGCCGAACGCATCAGTTCCAAATCCATTTGCAAGGCCCGCCGACTGATGGGTTTGTTGTCGCGGTCGCCCGCCGCGTGCAGGGCCTGACCACAAGCCTCCATCAAATCCGCGAGGGTCCATTTGCGGGAGCGGTCGGATAGGCAGGCATCAATGGTTTTGTAGCGGATCAGTGCGGAGTGAAGCATACCGTAAAACGTTTTATGGTCAACCGTACACCCGAAACGACGTTGGTGTAAGGTCTTCTACCGGCAAAAATACGTCGGGGATCGGTATCGCAAAATTAATCGGGGCAAATACCCGTCGCAATTCGGTCGGCACCGTTCAGGTCTTTCAGGAGTTGGGTGTGCCGAAACCCCGCCGCGTTCAACAGCGCCAGCACTTCCGGGGCGTTAAACTCGTTGCATTCAAAACACAGCATCCCGTCGGGGGCGAGGTGTTGTTGGGCAAAAGTCGCAATTTTTCGATAAAACAACAACGCGTCATCGTCGTCCACAAAAAGCGCCAATTCGGGTTCGTGCGCAAGGACGTGTTCGGGCATAACCGCCGCTTCGTGCCGGGGAATGTAGGGTGGATTGCTGATAATAAGGTCAAAAACGGGCAATTCGCCCAGCGCATCGGCGAGGATATCGGCCAGCAAAAAACGGGCGCGTTCGGGTTTTTTTAACAGTTTTTGGGCGTTGTATTGGGCAATTTCCAAGGCATCGGGGCTTTTTTCAATCCCGATCAGCGTCGCGCCGGGCCATTTGTGCAACAAGGTTATCCCGATGCAACCGCTGCCCACCCCAATGTCGAGGATAACGGGGGCCGCGTGGGCGCGTTTTTTCAAAAATTGTACACCCGTATCCACCACTTCTTCGGTTTCCTGGCGCGGAATTAAAACGGCGGGCGATACTTTAAATTTAAGGCCAAAAAAATCGGCGGTACCCAGCACGTATTGCACCGGTTGACCGTCCACCAAAGCAGCGGTGATACGCGCCCATTCGGCCCGTTGCGCGTCGTTGGCGGGTTCAAACTGCGCATAATGCCGCGTACCGAAGGCATCTTCCAGCACAATCCGGGCGATGCTGTGCGCTTCACCTTCGCCGTAACGGGGCGTTAGCGCTTGTATTAATTGTAAAAAACTACCAGTTTGACTCATTCTCCTAAAAAAACAGTTTCTACATCTGTCGCAACATGTATTGAGCGCTCACGAGAAAATAGCGGCTCAGGGCGTTGGTTTTGCGGTCTTCGATGGTATTGAGCGATACGCTGCGTTGTAAACCAATGTTTTTGTTCAACAAATCATTGGCCGAAACGGTGAGCGTTAAGGCGTCGTTTTTCAAAAAATGCCGCGATGCTTCCAGGTTCCAAATGGGGATGGTTCGGTTAAAACCCGCGCTGAGGCCCCTATTAACACTGAGGTTAAAATTGGACTGTACCACCCATTTTTTGGGGAGGCGCAAGGTAGTGCTTAATCCGTATTGCTGGCTACTGTATTGCTGTTCGAGGTTTT
>Ga0075154_10002052_pt1 | contig 13478 bp, 4 predicted proteins | sample JI71714BDNA_FD_70965 | JGI IMG/M metagenome (GOLD analysis project Ga0075154, IMG submission 70965) | Wastewater effluent complex algal communities from Wisconsin, to seasonally profile nutrient transformation and Carbon sequestration -... | ecosystem: Engineered > WWTP > Effluent > Algae... | reverse complement strand
CGGCCGGCCTGCTCCAGTGCTTTCAATACATAACGGTAACCGATATCACCGGCGGTAAGGGCATTCTTTCGCCCCTGTATATCTTTTACCAGTGCATCCGCCACAGCCTTTTTATTTTTCTCTTCCACCAGTCCCATGTACAGGGCCATGGCATTAGCGGTCTGGCTGGCAGAATCATACTGCATTTTCACCGGATCAAAAAAGGCTTTATTGAAAGCCGCCTTCACTTCTGCGGCCATTTTTGCATATACCGGTATATCCCCCTTCTTACCCAACAAGGCCGCCGCCTGTTGCATAATGGTAAGATCATAATAGTAAGTAGCCGTCGCCGTTATCCCGGCTTTTGTCATTTGCGCAAATCCTGATTTCTTCGGACCAATATCAAACCAGTCACCCAATCCATGGGAGATTAAATGATTCTTTGCCGTGTCCTTCATAAACTGCACATACCGTTTCATCATCGGATAACTTCCCTCCAGTGATTGCCTGTCCCCATACCAGCGGTAATTATACCAGGGCAGAATAATGGAGGCACTTCCCCATTCGGTGGATTCGTCAAAGGGCGGAGCAAACAATACCATCTCCGGTGCTATCTCCGGTATCCGGCCATCCGGATATTGGGAGAGCTGCAAATCATTCATCACTTTCCGGTTCAGGGATGCCACATCATATTTATATTGTACCGAGGCCCCCATCAGGTGAGTCTGTTCCAGCCAGCCGAGCTTTTCCCGGTGCGGGCAATCCGTGAACACGGAAACCATATTGCTTCTGATAGCCCAGTCGATAAGCTGATGTGTCTGATTAAAAAGTTCATTGGAACAACTGAATGAACCGTGTCCCCTGGCATCATTACTGATATGCAAACCCTCCACCCGGATCAGTTCCGGCCGCACTGCTCCCGAATCCTTAGGTATACAATGTGCTTCTATATAACGTAAACCAGTATACGTAAATAACGGATGCCAGCTTTCATCTCCCTCTCCTTTCAGAATATAGGTGAACCAGGAAGGGCTGCCAGTGGCTTTCTGGTTAGCCGATCCGTCGGCATTAATCAGTTCAGCGGCAAACAATCTTACCGTATCCCCTTTGTTTCCCCGTAATTGAATGGAGGGTATTCCTGAAAAATTCTGCTTCAGGTCATACACCTGTACTCCAGGTTTAAGTTGTCGTGCGGCACCGGCGGTAAAACGTTGTTTGATTTTCACCGGCTCCTGGATTTCGGCCAGTAATACCGGTGGTCCGGAAACCGTTACCGCCTGTTGCCAGCCGGCATCTTTAAAACCGGGCCTGTCCCATCCGGGTTGTTCCTTATTGGCATCATAATCTTCTCCGCCAAACATACTGCTGAAAACAACCGGTGAAGGTGCGGCTTTCCAGCTCTCATCACTGACTATCATTTCATGACTGCCGTCTGTGAACTCGATCAGCGTTTTCGCGATTAATTTTGGATAGCCCCAGCCACCGGTCATTTTACGGTAACGCTGAGAGGGTATATAGTAAAATCCGTTGCCGAGCAATACACCCAGTACATTCTGCCCTGTATTCAGCTGACGGGTTATATCAAATGTGAGGTAGAACGCCTGTTTGCTGTAATTGGTCCAGCCGCCGGCCAGGAAATGATCGCCTATTGCCAGCCCATTCACCGATAATTGAAAATGGCCAAGCCCGCTGATAAAAATGGTCGCTTTCCTGATCTCTTTCTTCAGTTCAAAAGATTTGCGCATCAAAGGCAGTATCACCGGCCGGGTACCCCAGGCCTTTTTACCATTCAGGTGTACATGTGGTGCTATTATAGCAGAATCCGGCAAAGCCTCGTAGCCGATCCAGCGCGCATTTCCCCAATCAACGGACTTCAGTAAGCCCATCTGCCAGCCGGAAATTGAACTCCAGACAGAAGCCTGTCCCCTATTATCCCAGATCATTACTTTCCAGTAATAGTTCTTTGCAGGCAGCAATGGCCTGCCCCCATACAATACCTGGATAGAGGCGGCAGACAATGTTTTTTTGGAATCCCAGATATTTCCCTGGTCTTTCTTTAAGAGCAGCGAATCATCTGACACAAGTATACGATAGGCCGATTGCAGGACATTCCGCTGATCCGTTTGTATCTGCCAGCTCAGCCGGGGATTGGCAGTCTGCACACCCAGCGGATCCACACGGTCTTCGCAACGCAGCAGTCTTACCGACAGGGGTTGTGATTGCACATGTACAATGCCCAGTAATAAAACAGCCGAATAAACAATCGCTTTTTTCATAAACAGATTATTGAATCTCTATACCTGAAACGGCCAACCGGCCTGCAGTTTCCACAATCAGTTTCACTTTATAATTACCTGCATTGATCTGTGTTCCCGTATTTACCGTAAACTGATTCCATTTCCCTTCCCTGGTAAAAATAAATTGAACTTCCTCATCCATCATCCTGTTGCCCCCTGCATCATATAACTGCAGACGGCCTTTCACCGGCTGGTTATCCGGGTAATAATATTTCAACGTAATGGAGTAAATATCACCCACCCCGGTTTGTACAGGCCATTCAATTGCGGATACATTGTCGCTATTGAAAACACAGCAAAGCCGTCCGTTCAGGCTGTCTTTCGTTATTCCCCCGCTGATCTGTGCCACATTCGAGCGGTAAGGGGTGACGGGTTTCAGATCATAAGCAGGCTGTAAATGATCGGCCGGTCTTAGTGCCACTATATAGCTTGCATCAAACGGAAGTCGCTGACTGTTTCCTGACGGATACCTTTTACGGTACACTGTATAAATGGTACCTCCATTTTCATCCGTAACAATATTGGTCTGCGTATTTTCAAATCCCTTCAATGTGTCCGGCAAATTTTTTCCTGGCGGAACACCCACATATACATCGGTTTCTTTTCTGATAGAGAGCCAGATATTCCGCTTTTGTAACTTGTCTTTATAGGTAAACCAGTCGGCCCCGTATAATGCCGGCGGCAGCGAGTTTATAAGAATACTGTCTTCCCGGTACTGACGGTCTCCTATATCCATCCAGCTGTTTTGGATATAATCCTGCATACGTCCGTCCCGGTTATCTCCCGACCCTTCCCTGACTTCTCTGCCAGGACGCGCAATGGCAATGGCGGAAATCACCGCTTCCCCTGAAGCTGCTGCAGGAAAATCAATCAGCAAACTTTCCTGGCTGTTATGAACTGAAATCGTTTTTTTCAATACGGCATTTGTACCAGCTTCCTTCCGGATATCCAGGTTCTTCAGAACAATCTTTCCATTGATGGCTACATCAAACAACCGGCTGCCCCCCGATTTACCAGCCCATGGTTCAACAAAATACAATTCCACGATGTAATCGCCCTCTTCCAGGGGCAGTTCAAATTTCAGTTTATTGAGGCCATAACGGAATGACTGAAAAAGTTTCCAGTCCCTGGTATTTTTTAACGGGGTGAATATTCTGCGCTGACTTGCGAAACGCTCCGGCAGACCCGGGAAATCCCTGGTCCACGAATAAGATTTATAGGCATTGGAAGCCCGGCTGTCAAAGCCAAACTCATCAGCCTTCCATGTATTTCCGAATTCATCAATGTAATCCGGGCCGCCGCAATTGACCCGATACAGGTAATCAGCATTATCATTTGGTTTATTGACAGCTATTCCTTTCGTGTATAGCTGGCTGAAACCAGGAGATACGGGCAGGTGCATTAATACCATTGTATCTTTTGTAACAGCTTTCCCCCTTACATATCCTACCGCATAAAGTACATTGTATTTTATAGTAACACTATCCCACTGAAAATGGGTGCCTGTCCCATTTCTTTTCCTTCTACCGAGTGATGAACTTCCCATATCATTAAATAACTCAACCTCCTCACAGTTGCTGTACACCACGATTCCACTCTTTATTCCAGGCTGCAACCAGCGGTTGGGCCAGGTATGAGATACGATATACACCATCGGATCTTTTGTAGCGGGTACATAATTACTGCGGAACATGTAATACGCATCCGTAGGCTCTTCCCAGGGTGTAAGCAGTCCTTTGTAATTTACCGGACCGATGCGATCGATCTCCCTCAGGCCTTCGCCTCCCTGCACTCTGCCCGGATTGTCGTGTGAAGTGAGCAACCAGAAGAAATGACCGGCCACACTGTCTTTCACGGATTCAGCCAAACGGATTTTCTGCTCCATCAGCCGGGTAAAACGATCCTCACTCAGCGGGCCATTCTGTACAAAATCACCTTCCGTATGCAAGTCAATACTTCGCCAGGCACCATACTCACCCACCAATACCTGTTTCTTCAGGTCTTTCGCATAGTCATCCGGGTTACCTCCATAGGTGCCGGTCCAGTTCTGCGGCACATCCCAATCGGTACCCGTGCCGCCATTACAGGTAGTAACCAACCGTTGTGAAGAAGCGGTTGGATCGAGTAAACGGATCAGTTCGGTACACTCTTTCGCGAAATCCTCAGGAAGTTTACTTTCATTCTGTAAGCCCCACAGAATTACAGCAGGGTTATTCCTTCTTTCAATCACCCATTCACGCAACAGGTTCTTGAAATTTTTTCTGAATGCCGGTGTGTCGTACCAGACATGCGCGGACAACTGTGTCCACCAGAGCAGGCCCCGTTGCTCACATAAATTCCCATATAATAAATTATGCGGGTGGTGTCCGTCCCGGAATGCGTTAAATCCGGCCGACTGTACCCAGTTGATCCGCGAAATAATCTGTTCATTACTGAAAGCATGACTCTGACCGAGCAGATGTTCATACTCGGCGATACCGTTGATAAAGACCGGCTTGTCATTTAATAAAAACTGGTTGCCAGGCGTCTTCCAGTTAATGGTCCGGAAACCAAATGGCGTCTGCACCCGGTCAACTACTTTATTATTCTCCATCAGAATGGTCTCAATGGTATATAGATATGGGCGTTCCACCGACCACCGTACGGGAATCTTCTTCAACGTAAACGACTGTTCTGCCGTTACAGAGTCTCCCATCCTTATCAACCTGTCAACCCGAAACCTGTCAACCAACCTGCCCCCCTGATCCAGCAACTGTTGCACGATCACTAATTTCCGTTGCCTTGCAGAATAATTCTTGACACTCGTATTTATATTAAGTGTTACTCCATCCTTCTTTATAGCTGCCCAGGCATGTACACCAAAAGGAGACACCCGTACATCGTTGGTAACTACCAGGTGTACCGGTCTGAATATGCCAAAGGGCTGCGATCCTTCTGAAAAACCACGCTCCTCACTGCAGCCGCCACATACCCATGGCAGGTCATTACTATTTGACGGGTGCCAGGCCCTTACCAGGATTCTGTTATTGGCATCATCTGAACGGATCACGTCAGTGATGTCGATCGTAAACCCGGTACGTCCACCCGCATGTTCGCCCACCAACCGGTCATTTACATAAACACTGGCGTAGGAACCCACGCCTTCGAAATACAGGAAATACCGTTTCCCTTTTTTGGATTCATTCAGGTATAAAAATTTTTCATACCAGGCATCTCCGTGCCGGTTACCATGCAGCAATCGCCGGTATCCTTCATACTGATCCCAGTTATGCGGGATGTTTACTTTTTTCCATTCACTACCCCTTCCAACCTGGAAAAAACCGGTAGGGAGTACTTTACTATCTGCAGATGCAATTGTATACCAATTGTCATTCAAAAGCATATCCTTCCGCTGGGAATGCAGCAGCATTCCAGCCAGTAATAAAACCAGCAGAAAAAAGTATTTATTGTTTCTCCAACATTTCATTGAACCTGTATATGCCGTTTTTTGTCGTATTCAGTTTAACTGTTTTCCCATTACAGCGCAGGGCCAACGGGCTTCCTGCTTTGGAAACCACTTTCAGGTTTTCCAGTTTTCCGGCCTTCCATTCGATCTCCAACACAAATCCGCCCCTTGCACAAATGCCTTTTACCACACCATCCGGTAAGGCAGCTGGTAATGCCGGAAGTATATCGATATATGATGTATGACTTTGCACCAGCATCTCGCCGATACCTGCCGCGCCGCCAAAATTACCATCGATCTGAAAAGGCGGATGCGCATCAAACAAATTCGGATAACTGCCGGCTCCGCCTTTCACCGGGCTCATCAGCATCTGAATCATTTTAAATGTGTGCTCCCCATCTTTGAAACGGGCCCAGCAATTGATCTTCCAGCCCAGACTCCAGCCCGTGGCCGCATCACCGCGATATAATAAAGACTGTTTGGCCGCCTGCATCAGTTCGGGTGTTGAGTCGAAGTTGATTTCATTACCGGGATACATACCCCAGAGATGTGAGATATGGCGGTGCTTATTGGTGGTATCATCCTTATCCTGCATCCATTCCTGCAACTGGCCATATTTACCAATCATGTTTGGGGCAATCCGTTTGTATTTTTCAGCCAGTTCACTCCGCAGTTCATGATCCACTTTCAATATATCAGTAGCCGCGATCACATTGCTGAACAGATCCCGGATGATCTGGTGATCCATCGTGGGACCCGCCACTAATCCTCCCTGCTCCGGTGAATTGGAAGGGGTGCTGATCAGGTAACCCGTCTTCGGATCTTTAATCAGGAAACTATTGAAAAAACGGGCTGCTTCCCGCATAATGGGATAGGCTTTGTTTTTCAGAAAGACTTTATCCTGTGTAAACAAAAAATGCTCCCATAAATGCTGGCAAAGCCAGGCGCCGCCCGTCACCCATATTCCATGATTGGAAGCATTGATCGCCGCCGTGCCTCTCCATAAATCCGTATTATGATGCAACACCCATCCAGGTGCATTGTAATATTCCTTGGCCGTTACTTTACCGGTTTGCGACAGATCACTGATCATCCCAAACAACGGCTCATGCATCGGGGAAAGATTCAGTAATTCAGCCGGCCAGTAATTCATTTCCGCGTTGATATTCGTGGTGTACTTGCTGCCCCAGGGAGGAAGTTGTAAATCATTCCATATCCCCTGCAGGTTGGCGGGTTTGGTACCCGGACGGGATGCAGAAATCAGGAGATAACGGCCATATTGCTGATAGAGGGCAACAAAGGATGGATCGTTGGAGTCTGCAAATCTTTCAAGCCGTACGTCAGTAGGAAGGGCCAACGCCTCCGTTAGTTTGGAGTTGCCTAAGCGGATGGAATAGGTATTAAAGAAGCCCTGGTATTCTTTAATATGTGACGACTTTACCTGATCGTAGGTTTTCCCCTTTACCGAAATCAATGCATTTACACAGGGCTTTACAGGGTCCGCACTTACGTCTTTATAATTTTTAAAGTTGGTACCTGCCGTGAGATACAAAATGGCTTCATCTGCACCGGTGACTTTCATTTTACCATCGGTCACGCTCAGCTTTCCGCCTTTAATCAGCATTTGCAGATGCGAAACGGCTTTGATAGCCCCATGGCGCACCTGTATCTGCAAGGCAATCGTGTTGGTATTCAGCTGACTGATTTTATACTGCTTATGTGTTGTACCAAGTGATGCTTCAAAATTCAATGACCCTTTTACAGAAGTACTGAGCCGGGTAACCAGGGTCTGGTTGGGTGCGCTTACAAAATATTCCCTGTTGTATTGTGCCCCATTATAACTATAACTGGTCACAGCTACCGCATTACTGATATCCAGTTCACGTCGATAATTGCTGATTTCCTTATGATCAAATTTCAGTAACAGATCACCAAAGGGCTGGTAACTTTCCTGGTAAGCACCGACCGGAGGCGGATCACTATCCTGTATAAAATATCGCCATTCACCATTCAATGACAACTTAGCCTTCTCATTCCCCACCGGGTATACGCCAATATGCCGGGTGGTATCTTTATACCCATACACACCGCCCTTATTATCAAAATTGATCACCTGGATGGCAATTACATTCACACCCGGATGCAAGGCCTCTTTTGGAATAGTATATAACCGGGGCTTATCAGACTCCATCGAACCCACCAGCTTCCCGTTTACATAGGTAAAATCCATATCGCGGACCCGGTTCAGATCAAGCGTCAGCTCTTTACCATTCCAGTCTTCCGGTAATTCAAACCCGGTACGCAACCATACAGCTCCGTCAAGTCCGTCAAACCCGTATTGCTCCCAGCCGTCCCAGGTGGGCAGGTTCATAAACTTCCATTCACTGTCATCATAAAACTCTACAGCCGGATTGCCCGGTAACCCCTTTAATGATCTTACTTTATCCAGCCAGTCCGTACGCTCACCGTCATTGCTCTTCAAACCCATAAACTGTTCCCCTGCCAACGCCTCGGCCTCTTTCTGTTTCCCGTTAAACAACAACTGCCGGATCATATCAAGATATTTCCAGGCGCCCTGCTTATTATAATCACGCGGACCACCTGTCCATATCGTTTCTTCATTAAACTGTATCCGGTCCTGTTCCACGCCACCAAACAACATTGCCCCGATCCGCCCGTTCCCAATGGGCAAGGCTTCGGTCCATTTCACCGCCGGCTTATTGTACCAGAGTTTCAGGTCCTGTGAAAAAACAGTATATCCCGACAGGATATAAAAAGTCAGTATAATTAAGTTCCTTTTCATCATTCAAATAACCAGTCCAGGCTGATCCCCTTCTTATCACTCATCAATCCCGCATCATATACCGGCACCACCTGATTACCCTGAATAAAACCAAGAATCAGGCAAACTCCTTTGCCCAGTTTCAGTGTATGTTCACCGGCGGCAAAGCTGTACGTATGAATATTTACCGGAGGTAATCCATCAATAGCTACCGCATTACTGATCTTTATATCCGACTGCCCGTAATCATCCGCCCCGGCATTGGTTTCCAGCTCGGGTTCTTTCAGAAATACCGTATCAGTGACAAAGGCGCCCCGCTGTGTTTTAAAATAACCCACCAGCAATTTTACCGGCTGACTACTGTTAAACTGTATAAACGTGCCGTTCTTTAACTGGTCAGCAAAAGAGGTCCAAACACCGTGCAATTCCTTTAACTCCGGGGCCACCTGGCGAATGACAAAACCGGTATCCTCATAAGGCGTGGATAAAGAATCCAGCGTATACCAGTTGTTATTATTATTAATCAATGAAACGCCGAAATTGGGCAAGCGAATAATCGTCTTTGCTGTTACGGCTTTCTGATTTTTGAGCGAATCAATTTTATACTGAAAGGTTTTCAACTCTTTCTCAAACACCGGCAGCATTTCTTTCCAGTGCTTGTATGTTCCATTTACGCCCCGCATCGGAATCTTACGCTGCTGCGTCTGCATACTGTTGGCATAGAGATAACTGGCTTTGGTTAAGCGGGTCAGCCTTTCAAAACTGGTGACACTGCTGTTGAGTGCGGCAGCCGCTCCATCGAGATCTTTTATATCCTGCGTGTATTTATAACGCAAGGTCATCAATGCAGCTTCAGCTTTCTGTGAATAGAACCAGGCGAGTGCATGATAACACAGTATATCATTTTTCAACCGGTTAAATTCCGCGATGTTCTTCTTTGGCTTTACCGCATGGATCACTTCATACGCGATCCCCGCATGCCGGCGCACATCGGTTATTACCTGATTAGGGGTTTCACCAGTATGATTCATTCCCTTCGCCTGTTTATCTGCATAATCCAGCAACATTTCTCCTTCCGGCGCTTCACTGTCATACAATAAAGTAAAGAGACCGTAGCGGTAAGGGTTAATCAGTTGTGTCATCAGCATTCCCAGGGTCAGGGTTTGCCGGTTGCCATCTGTAATACCAAAACGGCGTAATAATTTCGGAGCGATCTCGCCGGTTTCTTCATACGCTTTCAGTATCCATAGGCCATCCGTATGGGAACAACCATATTTTTCCGCCAGCAGTCCGGCCCAGTAATTCATCTCCTCCTCCCTGTCACGTTTTGCTTTCCAGGCATAACGGGCCCAGGCTTTGTACCAGATCCAGTCCCTTTCAATCTGCAACAACCGTTTTCCTTTAACACTATCGGCTGAATAAGGCCAGTCCCAGTAAGATGCCTGCGGATACAAATGCAGGCCATTCCCGCCCATTACTTCGTGCATGCCAATGACGGATTGCTGGATAAAATCAGGCGAGCCATAACGGAAAGGTTCGAGATTGGCGAGGATATGTACATTTTCAATTTGAACTGAACCAAGCTTACTGAGCGTCTGGTGTAATTCTGCCCAGCTGCCACGAGGACGTGTATAAGTAAGGGCTTCCCCATTGAACTTTGCCTCTGTATATAAATTTTTATAAAGTGGCAAGGCCGCTTTCATCACGGCCGGGGCATCCGTATCATGTGCCCGCAGTACGATCGGAGGCTCCGTCGTCTTTCCCAATTTATTTAACCCATCCTGTACACCAGGAATAATGGTTTTGGTAAACCATTCAATATCATCCGGACCCGTGCCCTGCATGGCTTCACCCAGGCAGACCATCAATCCCACATTGGGATATTTTTCTACAAAAGCCGCAATGGACTTGCGGGTATAATCCGCAATCAACGGCGTAACCGGCCGTTCGCGGTCCTGTGTTTTGATCTTATGATACTCCGCAAAAGGTTTTGACACGATGATATTATAAAACATCTGGATCACCCAGATACCCCGCTTATCGGCTTCACTGGTGATAAAGCGGTACATCTCCTCATTTTTCGTAAATGTGGAATCAGGTACTTCCACCGCATACGGATAGTCTTTCAGCTTTACCAATGAGGCAAACGGATGTCCATTCCACAGGTAAAGTGAATTCATCCGGTTATTCATCATTGAATCCAGCACCTGAATCCAGAGTTTTTTATTATAAAACCAGGGGAAATTTTCCGGTGTATACGGGTACTCATATACATTTCTTCCGGGCAGGTAATAAGGCTTCTGCACGCCGATACAGGAACCACGCAGTACCATCTCCGGCGCATCATCCTTCGTATAGGTTTCAGGGAAATTCTTTACCTGTTTTAACAGCTCCAGGTAGTCCAGCACGCCATACAACAAACCTGTTTCATCATTCCCCGTAATGCGTGAACTGTATTTTCCGGCCCGTATGCGGAATCCTTCCTTTTTTCCAATGGGTTTCACCTCCAGCAGGATATCATGTTCTTTTTTACCGAGTGAGCTGCTGAGAATATACTTAGTCAATTTGTCGTAGGCATATTTCAGCCGGGGGCTGGTGGTTTCTCCCTTAATTTTCAACTGCCCTGTTGCACTTAAATTTCCAAGAAAAAAAAACAATATGATCAGCACATTTTTCATCACTTATACTATTTCAGCCAGTTCATTTAAATAGACTTCCAGCATGGTATACCCGCTTTTATCTTTTTTATTCCTGTCTTCCGGATCGGTTGGATTCAGCCCTTTCTTTTTCTCCCATTCATCCGGCATACCGTCATTATCCGTATCGGCTGCGGCTGTTCCGTTGGCGTAAGCCGGCCAGCCACCCACGGCACCGGGCGTGTCAATGATACCGGGCTTCCCATATACGCCTTTACCAATGGCCTTCCTGTTCTTAGTTTCGAGTATCACCCGCATATCCACCGCATCCCTCACCGGCAGACAGGCACCTGCATATTTCAATACACGTTCATACGCCAGTTCGGCGGATTCCACGGGCAGAGGAACGGCTACCGGAAAGGGCGTATCCGATAGGGCATTGGGCGGATTGCCCGCTTCTTCCAGGTCTACCCCTTTCTGATTTTTTTTGCTCAGCGATTTCCAGGTGTCCATAATATTCCCATCCACATGCCATTGCCCGGTACCTTTTGCATTTTCGGCCTGGTAAGAAGCATGCACAAACTTTACCAGATCCGGGGAGGCCGGACCGGGTTTATAAAAATTATTGACAATATTCACCTGTGATACACCTCCTGCAATATTTACTTCACCGCCATAGCAGGCATTGGCGTTCGCCCAGTTGTACACCACATTATTCCGGTAATCAATCAGGGCAATGGTATCGTGCGCCCTTGCGCCGTTAAAACGGATGGCCCGGTTATTTAAATGAGCAAACAGGTTGTGATGATAACTGGCATATTGTCCGCCCCAAACACCACCAAATGATCTTTTACCTTTCATATGACCCGCATCATACAGTCCTTCGCTTACAATACTCCATTGCACCGTCGTGTTCTTTGTATCATACATGGCGGCACATTCTTCATTGGCCCAGCTGAAACTGCAATGATCCACGATCACATCATGACAGTTCTCCATATCAAATCCGTATAGCCCGCTCTTCAATGTTCCACCAGGCCGGGAACGGATAAAGCGGATAATGATATTTCCGTGGTTGCCTTTTATGCCGGCCCCGTTGAGAATAAGTGAATGGCCTTTAAAACAAATACCATCGCCCGGGGCAGTTTGCCCCGCAATGGTCAGGTTGGATCTTTTGATCTGAATCTTACTTTGCAGTTCTATCAATCCTCCCACCCGGAAGATCACTGTCAATGGCTCACCGGGAAATTGTTCAATCGCCCAGCGAAAACTGCCTTCTCCGCTATCGTTGAGATTGGTAACAGCCACCACGCTGCCACCACGGCCGCCTGTAGCGAATTTTCCAAAACCTTCCGCTCCGGGAAAAGCCAGGGGCTGTGCCGTCAGGATGAGATTAAAAAAAATAAATAATATCAGTATTACTCCGGATTTCTTCATGTATGCGTTTTTTATTTCACTCCTCAGATCAGTTCATCGGGCCGTACACCGCCCTTTTCACTGGAGCGATAAGCGGCTTCCACGGCAGCCATAGTATAAATACAATCTTCAACTGAATTATCCGCCTGTGCAATTTTGCCCGACGCCGCCAGCATCACCTGTTCCATTGTTCCGATAAAGGCATGCGGAAACCAGCTGCCATCAATCTTTGCTTCTTTCCATTCCGGTGACTTCCCTTCTTCCAGTACCACATATTCAAAACTATCCGCTTCCCCGCGGGGATAATTGATCAGTGCCCCGAAACGGATCAGTACGGCCCCCTTATCGCCTTCAATCTTTATATAGGATTGCTGCTTGGGTGTACCATAGTTATGGCAATGATTAGTCAGAATATTGGCGCGAACCATTTCCCCGTAATCCATTATTATATTACTACGGACGGATGCCAGGGCAGGCATGGATGCATGCTTCGTGGTTTTAGCATATACCGATTCCGGATTACCCAGTAAATGACGCACCAGGTCGATATAATGGATACTGTGATAAAGTATTTCCACCCGGGGTGATGCCATGAGAAAATCCCACAGATGCCAGGGCGTATATACATTAACGTTAATTTCAATATCATTGATGATACCCAGCCGCCCATCGGCCATCATCTTCTTTACTTCCAGGATGAATGGCGCATAGCGCAACTGAAAATTAACCGCTGCTTTCAGTTGTTTGCGCCGGCAGATGGCCAGGATTTCATTTGCCGCCTGCAAATCATCGCCCATGGGCTTCTGCAGCAGTACTGAACAGCCTTGAGGGAGCTGGTTCAGCAAGGGAATCATGGCCGGACCGGGTACAGCCATATCCACAATGGCATTGGCCGGCAGCTGCTGCAGCATTTCCCCGGCCGA